>Ga0206867_1039_pt3 | contig 26451 bp, 27 predicted proteins | sample Alteio_BWOrgCont_37_FD_152905 | JGI IMG/M metagenome (GOLD analysis project Ga0206867, IMG submission 152905) | Enriched cells from forest soil in Barre Woods Harvard Forest LTER site, Petersham, Massachusetts, United States -... | ecosystem: Environmental > Terrestrial > Soil > Temperate forest >...
TCTTCCATAACGGCGCGTTTTCAAACGTGAGAGACGTGGTGCAATACTTCAACGCCGGTGTGCCACAGAACGCAGTGACCGGCGCCGCGAGTACATTCGAACCCCGCTTCTCGAACCCTCGCGGCCCTGACGCTCCTCACGGTTTGGGGCTGAGCGATCCTCAAGTGGACGATATCACCGCCTTCCTGGAGGACGCTCTTTATGATCCCGCATTCGCCAAGTACGATCCGAACTCGACGACAATAACGATGCAGCCGAACGCGCGAGACCTGACCTACTCGGTCTACCGACCAGACCTCGCGGCTTTGGGCGCGAAAGACGGTTTCATGCCGAGCGGACGCCCCATATCAAACAATGATCCTCTTTCACGGCGTGATGCGGGTCTCGAGTTCCTGGACGTGACCTCGCAGGCCAAAACTGAACTGACCGGCTCCGCCAGCAATGGTAGAAACCAGGAGGACGTCTATCAGATCACCAACACCAACTCGTCAACCGTTATTGACACGCACCTCCTGGTCATAGTCCAGGGCCTCTCCAGTGGGCTCCGGCTGGAGAACGCCAGCGGGACCACGAGCACCGGCGATCCTTATATCCGCGTGTTTTTGCCCAATGGTGTCCTGGAACCCGGCCAGAGCATCAACCAGAAGTTGCTCTTTGCCCGGCAGCCTCTTGGTCCGCCACCTGGGCCAGCACAGGTAACTCTCAAGCTCCTGTCCGGACAGGGTAACCCATAACTCGTCCTGCACTCATCTGAAAGTGTAGGACAAAGGCGGGCCCGGTTCGGGCCCGCCTTTAATCACGGCACTGATACAACGGCAGAAAATCGTTCTCCTTGGAGGACTAGCGATGCCCTTAGCGCAAACACCTCAACCATCCTCGCAGGCATAGAAAGGTTGATGATGAACTCGCATTGCCGCTCGAACCTTTTTCTTGACAACAAACTCAGCGCCGTCACACTCTTTGTCTGCCTGGCCGTGGCTGGAGCACACTCCGCCACCGCGGTTCCGATTACAGGCGTGGTCACGAACAGCACGACGCGCCAACCTGCGGCGGGGAATCCAGTCGCGCTAATTGCGATCCGCCAGGGGATGCCGGAGATCGCCAAGACCACGACCGACGCCAAAGGCCATTTCTCGATCGAGTCACCGGACCCGGGCAAGCACCTGCTCCGTGTCGACCACCAGGGCGCGACATATTTTCAAGCGGCTCCGCCGAATACGCGAAATGTGGACGTCCGGGTCTACGACGTTGCCAAAACCGTTCCAGACGTTACCACCGAGGCAAGCGCCCTTCGGATTCGAACCAATCAGCAGGGAATTTATGTCCTTCAGACCTTCTTCATCAACAACCTCTCCAATCCGCCTCGGACCCAGTTCAGCGATCACTCTTATGAGATTTACATTCCGCCCGGCGCAAAGTTCGATGCCTCAGAGGCTCTGGGACCCGGATTGACGCCGGTGCAGGCCTTCCCGGTCCCGCTGGTGAACAAGAATCATTATGCATTCGCTCTTCCACTGCGACCGGGTGAAACCGTGTTACAGCTCCAGTATCATCTCCACTATTCCGGCAGTGTGACTCTCAATCCGCGGTTGACAACACCAGCGGCAGCCTTCATTGTGATGATGCCGAAGAGCCTGACCTTCAAGGCGGGCGCAGGAACATCTTTCGAGCCGAGTGACGAGTTTCCCGAGGTGCAGACTTATCTCGTCCGCAATGTAAGCCCTTCTCAGTCACTCGCCTTTACCATTTCAGGCACGAACTTGATGCCGCGGGATACCCAAAATGCAGAACAGAACCGAGGCGGCCCGGATAGCCCGGCAAAAGGAGCTGACACAAGTCAGGGCGCAGGCAGGCAGGCTGCAGCGAGCAGCCGCTGCCCTGCCATTGGTTTCGCCAAACCCATCGGCACGTCTCCTACGTTGGCCAAATATAGATGGTGGATACTGATACTGGCCGGAATCGCTCTCGAATTCGCTGTCGCCGCAGGCTTTCTGCTGCGAAAACATGCGGATGTTGGAACAGCTCGGCCTCGCTCGATGCAAACCACCCCTACTGCTCCTGCGGGCGTCGAGAGCCGATTGATAGCCCTCAAGGACAAGCTCTTCGCACTCGAAAAAGATCGCGTGCAAGGAAAAATCTCGGAATCTGAGTACGACGAGCTCAAATCGGCCCTGGAGTTAGACATGCGCCGGGCTCTAAGCCGCCAGTTTGTCACGCTCAGATTCAAGTCGAGTCGAGGATAGCGTTCTGGATAGGACAGCCCGAAGGGCATCTCGTCACTGGCGGTCTTTCTCGCCTCATCGGACTTTCGCTGCCTTCCGGCAATTTTTTTTAGCTTTAGGCAGGATCCGTTAACTCAGAAAGTCTCTCCTGTCCTTCGTCGGTCGGGCGAAGGACAGGTGGGATCGCTACATATTCATCGTTTATTTAGTGGCTAAAAAACGGAGAGGTAAGATTGAAATTCGTGCCACGGCGTTAATTCGAGGCCTGGCATTGGCGGAAACTCAAGTGACATTTAGTTAAGCGCGCCTGCGCGATCTACTTCGTTACGAGTTGCGCGAGGACGTCCGCGGCTGTCGTGCGGTCGCCATGGCTATGGCTGATCTTCTCGAAGAGGATTTTACCTTGTACATCAAGGATGAAGGTCGATGGATATGCGGTCTCGTGTGGCGCGTCCCATCGCAACCCGTAAAGATTGGTCATCTTGTAATCGGGGTCGATCACAAGCTTGACGTTTGACGGCAATTCGGCTTGTTTTGAGAGGAACTCCTTGGCGTGCTGATCGAGTTCGGCGGGTGGTCCTGGGTAGACGAGGAGGATGTCGGCTTTTTGGGCATGGAAGTCTGAAGCATGCTCTACGAAGTCATGTACCTGCCGCTCACAGTAGGGGCACTGATATCCAGGAAAGCCCCGGAGCACGACAAGCACCGTCTTACCCTTGGCTGTGTCTTGCGAAAGGCGGACCGAGACCCCCGTGGGGGTCGATAGTGTGAAGTCAGGTGCTTTAGACCCTATCGCCGGGCTCTGTGCCAGAGCCGATACAACCGCCATGCAGAGAATCGAGACACCGATAGCAGCTCTAAAAGCAAAGAGGAAGCGACTACCGTCGGGCCGGGGATCAATCCGTTTGTGCCTTGCCTTGAGACATGTCATGATGTGCTGCTCCTGTATTCAAGGTGATAACGCGTCTATAGGATCGCTGGCGCTTCAGAATGTTACAGCGATCTGCAAAGTGTTCGACTCTGAGCGAAAAGTCATAGGAGATGTAACATTCTTGCAAGCGGGGAGTCAGATAATCGCCTGTTCTCCATGTAGGTGGAAAATGGCTATCGCCAGCTTTGCAAGGAGCGGGATTGTTCATGACTCTTCTTCGCCGATCAGCGGCTCTAGTCGTCAGTCTCCTAGCATGGTTTGCTCTTCAGAGTGTAGGGCTTGCGCAACTTCACGAGATCGGGGACGGCTCGCCTGGACCGATAAAGGCAGCGCATGTCACGGCCCAATTGCTGGCCGGTGCGCCGGCGATCGCTCCTGGTGGATCGACTGCAATTGCGCTTGTTTTGCAGCTGGAATCGGGCTGGCATGTGTATTGGATCGACGCCGGCGATTCGGGCGAGGCCCCAACTGTCGACTGGATGCTGCCTAGCAGCGTTTCCGTCGGCAAAATGCAGTTTCCTTCTCCAAAGCGTCTTCCACTTGGACCGTTGATGGACTACGGTTACGAAGGGACTGCCGTCTTCCCGTTTGATCTGCACGCGGATAATTCACTGCAGAGTAGCGGTCACAGTCATTCTGTCGACCTGAGAGCACATGTGCGCTGGCTGGTGTGCCGTGAGGTCTGTGTGCCCGGGAAGGCCCTTCTCGGGATCACGCTCCCAATAGCGTCAACGCAGCCGCCGCTCTCGAGTCGCCTGATTGCGCAGGCGATTGCTGCCGAGCCTGTGTCGTTGCCCGCCGGTGATTTAGTGCGAGTGTCAGGAACACGCACAACATTGACCATGACCATCGAGACGGGCCGACGTGAAACCAGAGCGGAGTTCTTCCCGCTTGATGAGAATAGCATTCGCAACGCGGCTGAACAGAACGTGGAATTTACTGGGAAAGGTGCTCAGATTACGCTGGAGCGTGGCGACATCTCAGATGTGTTGCCCAACCGTTTGATAGGTGTCGTAGAGCTCGACGGAGGGCGCGCCTATCTCATCAGCGCGGCGGTGCAATCGGCAAGAGTCGTATCGGCCAAGACGGCGGGCACTAGGCTTGGCTTCGGCTTAGCCATTTTGCTTGCATTTGGCGGCGGCCTCCTTCTTAACCTCATGCCGTGCGTTTTCCCTGTGCTCTTTCTCAAAGCCTTGAGTCTGGTGGACAGTACGCGCGAAAGCCCGCGCGTTCAAACGCTGAGTGGGCTCTCGTACACTGCTGGAATTCTCGTCTCCTTCTGGATTATCGTCGCGACTTTACTCATTTCACGAGCGGTGGGTCGGCAAGTGGGATGGGGCTTTCAGCTTCAATCGCCTACATTCGTCGCGCTATTGTCGTTGTTGCTCTTCCTGATGGGGCTTGCGCTCGCGGGTCAATTTGAGCTGGGCCTGAGCCTCACCGGAAGGGGTGATGCGCTCACCCGGAAGAGTGGTTACACTGGCAGCTTCTTCACGGGTATGCTTGCCACCGTCGTTGCGACTCCTTGCACAGCGCCGCTGATGGGCGCCGCGATCGGCTTCGCCTTATCACAGTCTGCCTTCGCAACCTTCGCGATCTTCACAGCGCTCGCGTTGGGACTAGCACTGCCGTATCAGTTATTGACGCTCCAGCCTGCGTGGGCAAAGCTGATGCCCCGCCCGGGGCGCTGGATGGAAACACTAAAGCAGCTGACAGCTGTGCCCCTGCTGCTTACGGTGGTTTGGTTGGTGTGGGTTTATGGTCGCTTGTATAGTGCCGACGGGGAGGATATAGATCACGTTGCGCGTCTGCTCGTCGGCTTCCTATTACTTGCAGGTGCAGGCTCGGCACTTCGGCGATGGCCGGGACAACGCGTCGGGCTGTTCGCCGCGGCATTGCTCGTTGCGTCTTCTGTGGGAGTATCGCTCACGGCTGCAGTCCCGGATCGTCTGCCATGGAAGGCGTTTTCACCCGCAGCATTACAAGAGGCGCGTGGGGGTGGAAGGCCCGTATTCGTGGACTTCACCGCTGCGTGGTGCCTTTCATGCCAGGTTAATGAACGCGTTGTGCTCCATGATGCCGCGGTGGAGCGCAAGCTGACCGCCGGGCACTATATTCTGCTGCGCGCTGACTGGACACGCTATGATCCTGATATCACCAGCCTGCTCGACTCACTAGGCCGCAACGGCGTTCCGACCTATGCCATTTTCCCATCGCAGCCGGACTCCAAAGCACTCGTGCTTCCCGAGCTGTTGACGCGGTCTGAAGTACTTAACGCGCTCGGGCATTCGGGAACCTAACTTCTGTTTATGAGCGGGCTGACCGCGCCCGCCTGAATTCTAATTCCAAATCGGTGTTATCGGGGAGTCAAGAACGATGTCACGTATCCGTCTTCAGAGCATCATCGCAGGTCTAGTCCTCGCTGTCGGATCCATTTACACACCAGCGATTGGTGTTGCGCAGTCTGACATCGTTTCCGGGCAACCAGTACGCGGAGCCGTTCTGGTCGAACTATTTACTTCAGAAGGTTGCTCCAGCTGCCCGCCTGCTGACGATCTCTTGAGACAGATAAACGGGCGGATATCGCATGAGGGACAGCTTGTTATAGGACTGAGCGAGCACGTGAGCTACTGGGACAGCCTCGGTTGGAAAGACCCCTACTCATCCGATATCTACACTGGGCGACAGGATGACTATAGCGCGCGGTTCGGACTGTCCGGCGTGTACACTCCTCAGATGGTCGTAAACGGCCGTGAACAGTTTGTGGGCGGCGATCGCCGCGCGCTTGAAACGGCACTTGAGAGCGAAGCACAGCGCAAGCAGATCGATTTGCACATCGTTTCGGCGCAGATCGAGCCCTCAAACATCGTTTTCACTTACTCTGCGGCCAACCTACCTGAAAAGATATCTCTCCAACTTGTCGCCGCCCTGGTGGACGATATGGATCGCACCAATGTCAGGCGTGGAGAGAATTCCGGCCGCGAACTCACTCACGCATCAGTAGTCAGGGCGCTCGCGCCACTCGGACCACTATACGCAACCGACCAACGAAGGCTAAGCCTGCCTCTGCCCCCTTCATTCAATGTGAGTTCCGGGACTGGGCACCATATCGTACTGTTCGCGCAACAAGATAAAGCCGGCGCAGTCATGGGCATCGACACAAAGCCGATCTAACTTTAAGGAACCTCCGAACAAGTGATTCGGTGGGACTCACGTTCCCTCAGAGGCTAAAGCCCGATTGATTTTGCGGTCGTTGCGGCCCGGCTAAAGCCGTGCTCTTTCAAAGCACGGACTTATTTCGAGGTTCTTCAGATAAACATTCAAGCTCTGTGTAACATTTACGGCGGCTCACGACTCAAATCGGCGCGCTCAACGGAGAAGCCTCGCACTCTTTGGAACCGTTGTGACACTACTCATCTCAGTTGGAGCTATTTGATGATGCACAGTGTTCGTAACATGTCACTCGCTCTGTTAGCGATGAGCGCTGGGGCAATCGGAGTTTTCTCCATCCAATCGAACGGAACACTGCAGCAGAACGAGAGTATCTCCGGACTTCCGAAGACGTCCGGAGTAAATGGCTTAGCGGCTTACTAAACTAAATGGAGAGCCGAAGGGACACACAGCGTTTGTGCGTCTTCGACGCGTGATCCGCAGCCTCGCGTCTGTTCCGGTCTGTAACTCTTTCGATTTGGGTGGGACCGCAATCTGACGCACCAAGTCATCGCAATCGAAATCAGTAAAAGGAGGAGTGAATCATGGAACTGAGGCACATGCAAGCGCGACCTGAGCGTCGTAGTTCTCGGACGAAAGCAACCAGCGTGGCTTTCGTGATAGCGGTTTTCATGGGGATGACCCAATCCCCGACTGCTTTGCAGGCACAGAATTCACATTCGGTCCAAAACCCGAGTGTGATCTTGCCACTCGTGCAGTGCTGGTATAAGGGCAAAGTTGCCTACTATATTCAGACCGAAGCATCCGATCAGACTCTCGCTGAGCAACAAGGGGTGAATTACGTGCCACTTCTTGCCAATGCAATCGCGGCAGCTGCAGTAGACGATATCTACCACGTCACTAACTTCGCACAGGGGAATGTAATCCCATCGGCCCCGATTCCAGCAGGTCCAGCCAACACAGATCCTAATTACACACCCCTCTGGCAGCTGAGCACGGTCACATGGAACTCCGGGACCACTCCGCACATATTGAAGTCGGAGGAGGATGTGTTGAACGCGCGAGCCCAAGGCTTGGTCGCGATCGTCAAGACAAATATTGTCATCAATTGCCCCGTGATCTACACCCCGTTCGGCGGTCTCCTTCCAACGGCCAAGATCATCGGCGATTACCAGAATCAGGAGAACTCGAAGTAATTTCGGACCGCGGCCTGGTGGCAGGACTTGGTCCCACCGGGCCGCGTACTTGCGTTTCAGCCCGAACACTCCTTGAAAATAAGCGTGCAGAAGCAAATCATTACACTGATCTCCTAAAACCATATTTCTCGAGCTCATTGTCGATCTCTACATCCAGTACATTTTGGCGTTCCATTCGAAGTCCACAACACCTTGGAACCATGTCGTCGATCACTCTCCTTATCTTTCCGAGCCTAGTGTAGGAGGATCTATCCTGCATGGAGAAAAGTAGGCATGGCAGGGAAAAGTTCATTTCTTCTGTAACACTAAGCGCATTCGGATGTCTTATGTGCTGAGATACAGCGGGGGGATGGAATAGAAAGGCTCGGATTGCTTGCAATATTGCAGGCGCGCCCTGCAAGAAAGAAGACGCTGAAGAGTTATTGGAGTTAGCTGGGGCTCTCTCGGTACAGCATGGCGCGCAGGCTCGAATCGATCTCGCGAGGCCACCGCCCCTATCGAGCATTGAACGGCAGGACCAGGTCGCGTAACCAATCAGGACATTCAATCAACCGATGCACCAGGATGGATATGATGAGAAGCCAAGAAAATGCAACAACAAGCCGCTTTGGCCAGTGCTTGCGAATAGTCTCTCAGCAATTCAGGCCGTCAGTAGTGTTTCTGGCGATCTTAATGTTTTACTCGTGGGCAGCGCTGGCGCAACTGACCACTGCCGACATCCTCGGAACGGTCACCGACTCCACGGGCGCGGTCGTTCCAAACGCCAACGTCACACTCGTCAACCTCGGAACCAATGAGGCGCGCACAGCTCAGTCCAATGGCTCCGGCGACTATATCTTCACGCTCCTCCCCGTCGGACACTACTCCATCACTGTCAAAGCTCCAGGCTTTCATACATGGGTCACCAAAGACCTGGCCGTGGAAGCAGGCGACCGCGCCCGTTCTGACGTTCATCTCCAAATCGGTTCGGAATCGGCCGTCGTTGAGGTAACTGCAAGCACACCTCTTCTGCAGGCTGACAGCGCAACCGTAAGTTCAAACGTAACCGCGATGGCGGTGCAGGACCTCCCGCTAAACGGCCGTAACTTCGTTCAGCTTGTGCAACTTGTTCCAGGGGCCAACGAAGGGCCGGGCAACGGGCTCAGTAGCGGTGGCCGACCCGACGACCGGCGCACCAACGCCGCCGGCATTTCCGTAAACGGCCAGGACGATACGCTCAACAATTGGGTGGTCGATGGACTTGACGACAACGAACGTATTATCGGATCGATCGGAGTTAAGCCGAACGTTGAAGGAATTCAGGAGATCACGGTTCAGACCAACAGCTATGCCCCGGAAGCTGGACGTACCGCCGGCGGCGTAATCAATGTTGTCACCCGGTCAGGAACGAATCAATTTCACGGAAGCGCCTACGAGTTCTTCCGCAACGACATCTTCGATGGCCGCAACGTCTTCCAGACGACCGGAGCCAAACCCGAGCTGCGCCAGAACCAGTTCGGCGGCAGCATCGGTGGACCCATCTTCAAGGACAAGACCTTTTTCTACTTTGACTACGAGGGATTGCGGGTCGTCTCGGGTGTCACTTACATCAAGACGGTTCCCACTCTCGCTGAGTACAACAACATCAATGGCATCGGCGGGGGCAGCCCGCAGGCGCTGCTCTCGGCGGGCAATGGCACGGCAGGTCTCGCCATCGATCCAATCGCGTTGAACTACTTGAAACTCTTTCCCAAGCCAAACACGGGCGCAGTCGGGCAGCTATCAAATAATTTTACGATTAGCCCGAACAGGACTCAGTTCGGAAATACTTATGATGCCCGCGTTGACCACAAACTCAACGACCGGAATTTGTTGTTCGCACGCTTCGCCTACAACAAAGTGGACACTTTTACTCCACCAGGCCTGGGGACCGTGAACGGCCTTCAAATCAGCGGGGGCCGGTTCGACTTTGACGGTCCCGCAGCCGATGTGGCCCAGCAATATGCCTTGGGTTACACCCATACGTTTACCCCAAGCCTCCTCCTCGACCTCCGGGCGGGGTTCACTCGTATCAATAATCTCTCGCTCCCGCTGAACTACGGCGCGAATGCAGATACGACCGTCGGGTTTCCCGCGAGCAATACTTCGTTCAGTCCATTTGCCAATTCCCTCACCCCGGTCTCCGTGGGCCCATTCTCCGATATTGGCGACGGCGCGTTCGTTCCCCTTCAGGATATCGACAATACGTTCCAATACACCGCTACGCTTAATTGGACGAAGGGCAATCACAACTTCAAATTTGGCGGGAGCTTTCTTCGCAGGCAGGCCAGAAATGTGCAAAGCGCCTCTGCGGCAGGTGCTTACGGGTTCGGTCTGGTCACCGATAGCAATCCGGATTTAACGACACAACAGGACAATCAACTTTCATCAACCCTCGTCGGCGCCTTCCAGAACAATACGCGCAACTTCAACCTGCATCCACCAGACTATCGCAGTTACGAACCGAGCGGCTTTGCACAGGATAGCTGGAAGATCAACGCGAAGCTGACGTTGCTGGGTGGCGTCCGCTATGACGTCTTCACCCCGTTTACCGAGGCGCATAACCGGATATCAAATTTTGACTTTCCGCAGGCGCTTGGGTCGACGGCTGCAAATGTAACGTCCGCGCTCAAGGTCGCTGGAGTGAATGGCGTGGACGGGCATGTGAACATTCCTACCGATTACTCGAACGTTGCTCCGCGCGTCGGTTTCTCGCTCTCGCTGATGCCCACACTGGTCTTGCGCGGCGGGTACGGACTAAGCTTCTTCCCCGGCAACTACACGTCCAACGCCGATCTTAAGAACGCACCGTTCACGTCCGTCTTCAGCCCCAACTGTCAATCCAGCCTCGCAATTCAGATTGAAGCAAGCCTGGGAGTCAATCCAGCTTCTCAAAACCCGAGTTGCGCGACTGTTGCAGGCGCGCCAACGACATTCGAACAGGGATTGCCGACTCCGGCGGCGCCAAATATCTCGAACTTGGCTAATATTCCGGCTCTGTCGTTCGTAGCTGAGGCCCCCAAGTTCAGGTCGGCTCTTATTCAACAGTTCAATCTGCAGGTCGAAAAGCAGTTCGGCGCCAATGTCGCGACGATCGGCTATGTCGGCAATATCGGCCAGCATCTGCCGGAGTCCATTAACAACATCAACCAGCCGGCGCCGTTCAACCCCATTACCAATCCCGGTGGTTCGGCACGTCCGCTCAACAGCCAACTACCCAACCTGGCCGGCGTCAGCTATATCCAGAGCGAGGGCATCTCGAATTACAATGCCCTGCAAACCTCCTTTCAGCGCCGCTTCACCAAGGGCCTCGCGTTCGATGCGAATTACACCTGGGGCAAGGGGTTGAGCGACATTACCGGTTTCTCGCAGCAGGGTGGCAGCCAGGGTTGGAGCAACGCCAATCCCACCCGCATTCGTCAGATCGAGTACGGCGTTGCGGAGAACGACATCCAAAACCGCTTTGCCCTCTCATTGAACTACGAACTGCAGTTTGGAAAGACCTTCACTGGTGCCAAGAAGTTTGCCCTCGCCGGGTGGCAGGTGAATTCGATCACGGCATGGCAGAGCGGCAAGCCCTTCACTATCACTGAAACCGGCAGCGGCGCTGATAACCCGGTCGAGAGCGATGGCAAACAACACGGCTACAACAATCGTGCGACCCCGCTTAACAGCGGAGGGCAGGATCGCCCTAACCAGATTAAAGATGCCCGGGTTGGAAACAAGAGCGTGACCCGCTTCTTCGATACCTCGGCCTTCGCCGCCCAATCACTCGGAACGATTGGAACCGCCCAGCGAAATTCGCTTTTCGGCCCAAACTTCCGCCACGTTGACCTCTCCATCTTCAAGGACTTTCCCGTCACGGAAACAGTGAAAGTGCAGTTCCGCGCAGAGAGCTTCAACATCTCAAACACGCCGAACTTCTACATCGGAAACGGCAGCAGTGGGGCAAGCTTCGGAAATCCGGCGTTTGGAAGTATCTCGCAAACCGATCCTAACTACTCCCCAAGAGAGTATCAGTTCGCCCTCAAAGTGCACTTCTAACCCAGGTCAGGTCCCAATCCGTCGGCCGAGAGAAACTCTTCTTCGCCGACGGATTAGACAGATGGGCGATCTTAAGTCGGACCTTAAAATCTGAACATTCCGTACCAGTTGTGAATATGAGGTTTGCCATGTATGAGTTGAAGAATCTACAGCACCTGAAGCGCTTGAATGAAAATGCCCCTGAAGCCATGAAGGCGTTTTGGACCTTTGATAAAGCGGCGTTCAACCCCGGAGCCATCGATGTCCTTCAGAAACAATTAATGGCAGTCGCGGTCGCGCTAACGACCCAGTGTCCCTACTGCATTGATATCCACCTCAAGGCTGCACGGGAAGCTGGGGCGACCGACCAGATGCTGGGCGAAACAGCAACGGTTGCTGCCGCCATGCGGGCCGGGGCCGCCATTACCCATGCGACGCATCTGTTCAGCGTTTGACGAATCCGAAGGGCGACAATAGGTAACCCCTCCTAATGCAGAGAGACTGCGTTTATCTACTTTTGGAAGGTGCGACGTCTAGATGAAATATGTCCGGTCGTGAGTAATGGCCGCTAACATCAAGGGTCATCGATTCCTCTTCAATCTCCTGAAGATCGATGCGGGCAAGCAGTACGGTCTCCTCGTCGAACACGGGACCTGCCAGGTATCGTCCGTCGGGAGCGATGATTGCTGATCCGCCTCGTTCAACCATTGATTCCGAGGTGAGCTGCGCAGAAAGAGCAAGGTCGGCGGGCAGGGCCGATGCCCTCATGATTTGTCCGGCGGCCAGGACGAAACACCGGCCCTCAAATGCATAATGCCTGCTTGCGACCTGGTGCATTTCGTGAACTGTTGGCCATGCGGCAACGTGGATCTTCTCTGCCAGGTTGTGCATATGCTGCCGGGCCAGGGGCATCCAGTGTTCCCAGCAGATCAGCCCTCCCACATTAACGCCATGAATCTTCGCGCAGCGCAAGCCTGCTGAGTCGCCGGGGCCCCACACCATCCGCTCGGAGTAGGTAGGAATCAATTTGCGATGATGGTTCAACAGCTGCCCGTCCTCGCCGAAAAACAGCAGGCTGTTGTAGAGAGTCCCATGGCCAGGCCCGTCCTGAACCCGCTCGCTCACTCCGATAACGACTCCCACTTGCAATCTGGCCGCCACTTCCGATAGTGCTATTGTTTCCGGGCCGGGCACCAAGACACTGTTCGCGCGCAGATGTGCAAAGGCCCTCTTCACTGGCAGGTGGTTCCACAACGCTGCTTCGGGACAGTGATCGAGCCATGCCGGATAGCCGGGCAGGAAAGTTTCGCCTAAACATAGGAGCTCTGCTCCCTGGGCAGCCGCCTCTTCGATCAACGCGAGAGCCTCGCCTAACGATGCCGCGAGGTCCGGATGTCCAGAGGATGTCTGCACGACAGCCACTTGAAGGGTCCGGTTCTCGGCGTTTCTTTCGCGCAAAGTTTTTCCCCCTTTCCGATCAGATAAACGTCGAAATATCCTGCAGGACCTTCTTTGTAATCGCCGGAACCGTTGCGTCCTCTGCCGGATACCCGACCACCAGGATCAGAAAAGGATGTTCGTGCTTGGGGCGGTCCAGGAGCTCATTCAGGAACCCCATCGGACTTGGGGTATGGGTGAGCGATACCAAGCCGGCATGGTGAATGGCGGTGATCAGGATACCAGTGGCGATTCCGACGGATTCCTGCACGTAATAGTGCTTGAGCTTCCTGCTATCCGGAAGAACAGAATAACTTTCCGCGAAGATCACGATCAGGTTAGGAGCATTCTCGAGAAAGGGTTTGTGCTCATTGGTGCCGAGGGGAGCAAGAGCGTCCAGCCATTCTTGTGTTGCCTTGTGATGATAAAACTCGTGCTCTTCCTTCTCTGCAGCGATGCGAATCTTCTTTTTGACGATTGGATCGGTAACAACTACGAAGTGCCAGGGTTGCATGTTGGCACCGTTCGGCGCCGTGCCGGCTGCGAGCAGACAAGCTTTGATCACCTCCAGCGGCACCGGCTTCTTCGAGAAATCCCGTACAGTGCGGCGGCGTTGAATGTCCGCAAGGAAGTCAGCAGCGCGGCGCTTCATCTCTTCGACGGAATGTTGGCGATAACCTGAAAGTCGAATGAAGCCCTGCTCCATATCTGATCCCTACCTCTAGGTTCATTGCCTCGAACCTCAAGTGTTCGGGCACTGGCATCCAGCCGTCCAATAGACTAGCAGATCTCCAGCCAAGAGCATTGGATCTAAGCAAGAAGCCAGGGAGGAAATCACCAAGCCGCGCATCAGACTTTGTTGGCGCGAAGGCTCCGTTCCGCTCCGCAAAACCATTGCAGCTGCCTTCCATCCAACGTAAAAGAGACACTCCAGGGCGCAATCGGTGAAGCGACTGCGTCGCAAATGAGACAACTGAACATGGAAAAAGTTACAACCATATCAGGTCGAAGAATTAATTGAAACGACGATCCGCCCGGAACGTCTCACGGATAGTCAACGGAACATCGCCGGAGGAATGCAATGGAGAGAATCGCACCGATCGATATATCAAAGGAGCAACGGAGCTGGGTTCGGTCTTGGGTCGTTGCTTTCGTCAGTTTCCTGTTCGTCCTTCTCCAGAGTGCCTGCACAGCGGTAATGGCAATCAGTGGGCTGCGCCTGTTGATCGGAATTGGCTCATTGGCCGCCTCAGGCTTGGGCATCTTTGCCGGCGCGTTTCACTCGGATGCGATCCGCCTTCCGATGATGTTCACGGGGGTGGGTGGCTCCCTGGTGAATCTCTATGTTATTTCGCACATTCGAAGTCTACGCAGGCGGTCCTCTTCTCAGTGGAGAGTCCGCACGACAACGCGCAAGGAGAAGCGAGCTGAGTCGATTCAGATAGCGCTGGCAATTCTCACCTTGTTGATGTTCGCGGTGGAATGGTTCGCCCACATCCACCTGCACGGTTCTGCCTAATTCTCTGAAATCATTGCGCAGGTCCGGCGACTAACGGCCAATTTCCCTCGCCAGTCTTGCGTGAAGACGATCGCTGAACCCTACCGGGAGTTCAAAAACACGATTATCTGCGGTGAGGACGAGAATGTTGCGTGTTGAATCCAGAATGGCGGAGCATATCTCGCAGTGCTCCAAGTGCCGCTGAATAAGATCTCTCGTTGCCGGCGACAGGGAATCGTCCAGATAGTCGGAGATGTAGTTCCAGACATGTTTGCACTCGATGATCATCGAAACCACCTCCGCATGGGAGTTGCAGCTTTCAATTTAGGCGCCAGATCCTTTTGAAGCATCAGGCGCGCACGATGCAGCCGAACCCGAACTGAAGCGGTGCTGATCGTTAGTGCAGAAGCTGTCTGCTCAATACTAAGCTCCTCCACGTCTCGAAGCAGCAAAACCTCGCGATAGATTGGGGAAAGACGATCAATTCCTTCTCGAAGCATCTCGCAAATCTCTTTCCGCTCCAACGTTTCAGAAGGAATCTCCCGCCAGTCCCGCAGCAGTGCAGGTGATATGCGAGCAGTTTCCCCTGGACCTTCGTCAAGCGATCTCATCTGCACGAGTCCTTGCCTACGAAGTCGGCGTCGTGCCTCATTCAACGTGATACTGATAAGCCAGGTGCTGAACTTGGCTTGGCCGCGAAACTTCGCAAGATTACGGAACGCACTGAGAAATGCTTCCTGAGCGACATCCTCAGCATCCGATTCGTTCCTCATAAATGACAGTGCCATTCTGTAGACGCTGAGTTCGTACGGCTTAACCAACTTGTGGTATTCCTCCGTATCTCCATCAAGTATGGAGGCAATCATCTGCGCCTCGTCGCGAGTAGACTCTTCCGTATTCATAGGAATTGGGCCTTTCCCTCCGATCAGTGAGGATGAAGGATCCGAAAAAGAGCACCGCAGCAGTGAGGATGAGCAGCATAAGAGACGCCTGCGGGAAGATTTAGGGATAGGGTAAAGACAGGAACAAGAGCGTCGTGTGATCAGCGGTCAAGTCGGGTTCAAATATCTCTCCGGTCAGCAAAGGAACCGCCAGTCTAGACCACAGGCTCAGAATGACCAAACGAACGAATATACAGCGAAAGCCATGACCCAAAGTAGGCCGTTGAACGCTAACACCGGAGTCTTTAGGTTCGTAAAGAGCACAGTGATCTTTGCTCGATTGTGCAATTGGCGCTAGAAAGTTTATGTGATGCGTTGGCCCGGTCCGATGGGAAGGCCTCCAAGCACATCGTCTGCAGATGACGGAACTTCCTTGAAATGGCATCTCAAATGAAAACCAGTCGTCCGACGTTGCCGTGCGGGTGTTCTTTATTCGGGGATGGGCGAACGAGTTGTTCCTATAACACCACCGTGGCAATGTGAGTCAAGAGATTAGAGCGACAACGTTGTGAAAAGTTACATAGGCAGCTTGACTAGCTCGGCTGACTGGTGGCGGCGATGAGTCGGGAGGGCCTTCCCACTCTAATGCGGCTTAGGACAGACGTCTACAAATGCGGCTCCAATGCAAGTCACCTTCGTTAGTCGTAACTTTTCTAGCTTCGGCGACTCCAATCTTCGCGCGGGCTCCGTATCTCAGTAGTCAGCGTCTATCGAGGAGAGCGCGCATGCGTGAAATCTTCCGGTGAAGAATGCAGAAGCGTCATGTGAACGGAGAGATTGCAAGGCGCCACAGATGTGGCTGATGAGTTGTTCGGGATTCCCCCGCGTGATCAGGATGCTCAGGATGCTTGTTAGGAACTCCTAAGGCCTATGACGACCGCTGCGACTTCCGAAAAACGAGGACACCCAGGATGGACCAGCGAAGAGACTTGAGTGCCATTGCTCGGATGGTGCGTTCGAAGACACATTCTCAAGGCATACCCAACGGTGAGTCAGCATCCGAAAACCTCGCTGCCTCGGATCTGCCAAGGGCAGCCCTGCAACCGGGGCAATCCATCACCGATTTCGAATTGCCCGATGTTACAGGAAGAATGGTGAATACCGTTGACCTACGTGCCAACGGCCCGGTGTTGATGGTTTTCTATTGTGGCTTTGCGTGCCCCTTTTGCAGGCTAATGCTCAAAAGACTGGAAGCGCGATACGCTGACTTTCAGGATCGAGGAGTCACTCTTGTTGCTATCTCAGCGGAGGTTTCACCACCGACAGCGGACCGGTCTTTGAGAACCCAGAAGGAACCCAGTCTCAAGTTTCCCGTCTTGTCCGACAGTGGCAATAGGGTGGCACGTCAATTTGGAATCGTTTTCATACTTAACGAGGCGTTCGAGGAGGGTGACGAGGAGTTCGGAATCTATCCTCCGGTCTACCTTGAAGACAACTCTTTCCTGCTTCCAGGTCCCTCGACCTTTCTCATCGGCACGGATGGAACCATACTGTCGTCCTTTATGGAGGTCGACGACTACCTGGCACGCCTTGCGCAGGGGACCGCTTTTCCAAAGTTCGATTAGAGTTGGTGGGCTCCTATTCCGGCACGTCGGCTGAGATCCAATAGCACAATGCAAAGTCCGGTGCGTTATCGGAGAGGTATCTGGAATGTGACGGTCGGAGGTCGATTGTCCCATTGATTGGGGTAATCCCAAATCGAAGCGTCATGCTTTGCTTGGCTCTGTAACTTTCTTCCTTTTGCGGAGTCTCAGGTGTAGATGCCCGCGCCTGGCTAGCCGCCCACGCGTTCTGGCTGGATAGGATGATCGCTCCTAGCCCGGATCTTCCACAATAGGCGAGGTACGCTTGTCAGCGACATCGACATCACAAACTCAGATTGTGCGCTCCCTTGACCAGGAAGTGGCGCTGATTGAGCGTGTGTGTGCGGGAGAGAAGCAACTCTTTTATGAGTTGATCGGCCCCTATGAACGGTCTGTCTATGTCGCGGCCGTTTCAATCCTGGAGAATCAAGCCGATGCGGAAGAGGCATCGCAGGAGGCCTTTCTCAAGGCTTTCACCCACTTGAATTCCTTCCGTCGGGAAGCCAAGTTCAGCACTTGGCTCATCACAATCGTTCTGAACGAGGCGCGATCGAAGCGCCGCAAGGACCGCAAGTTTCTCCACAAATCCATCGACGAGGGAGGCCAGGATAAAGCGGGTGAATATGTGCCCAGGGACTTTGCCGATTGGCGCGAGATTCCGTCAGAAACCATGGAGAGGGTCGAGCTTCGCCGTGCCCTGGAGAATGCCATTGCGTCACTAAATTCGGCGTACCGGGAGGTGTTCGTGATGCGGGACATGCAACATCTGAGCGTCGCTGAAACTGCTGAGGTTCTTCAAATCAGCCAGGCTACAGTAAAGACACGGCTGCTTCGGGCAAGAATGAAACTACGCGATGCTCTTGCGCCCGGAATCGACGGAGCATGGAACATCCGAGACGGGAGCTGGATGAAAGTGAGGCCGTGGTAACGTGGCTCTTGTAGAGATCAGTTGCGTTGAGGTGTTGAGGGAAGTATCAAATTACGTCGATAACGACGTGGATCGCGAGCTCCGCGAGCGAATGGAAGAACACTTCAAGGGATGCGAACACTGCCTCGCGGTTCTGGACGGGACACGAAATATTGTCCGCCTAGTCGGCGATGGTCGCGCGTTTGAAGTGCCCGCCGGTTTCAGTGGCCGTCTGAGATCGGTCTTGGCACGGAAGCTCAGGATTTAAGCGATGGTTTGTGAGCGGGTTGTTAAAGCGGCAGTAGAATCGCCATCCTCTTCTGAAAGCATCCGCGGCGGTAACTCCTTATTAGTGATGATGTAATTAATCTTCCATGTGCCGCTCTCTTTGGTCCAGGTCTCGAAATAGCGATATTTTGTGTCCGCGATGCTTCCCGTGTCTTTGCAGATAAGCCGGACCTTGTGCCAACCCCGGTCATAGGCGAAATTTCCCTTTACGACGACGCCCATTACAACAACAACCATCTTGACTCTAAAACGCTGAAACAGGTCCCAAGCCCTCTTCCGAAGAGCACGCACTGCCTCTTCGCCGTCGAAGCTCGGCTCACCGTCCGAGCAGTCGGTGAATCTGGCGGCAAAGACATTAAGCAGGCGATCGAGGTCGCCACTGTTATAAGCCTCCCGATATTCCGTCTTTGCCGCCAATATTGCGTAACGGTCGTTCTCGACCATAACCGCACCCCCGCTCGAACTGCGATAGAAAAAGTATACGCCGGTGCGAAATGAGAGTGCATTCGCACCGACGAAAGCGGACCCTAAACGAACGATAGGGCAAAGCACGATGTGCGAGCGCTTTATGGAACCAACTTTAAGTGATTCGCCTTTGTGTCCCATAAAGCCGAGATAACTTGGTGCTGACGTCACTATGCATTGCCCCAGAGGTTACGTGTGGACGTGTTCTCCCGTTTTAGGACAAAAAGGTTGTAACAATTCCGGAGCTTATATGTCCCATGCTCGTACATTCATGGTGCGAAGGTAAGCTTCCGGTTTTTTTAAGATGCGGATTTTTCAGCTATCCATCGCCTGTGCATGCGCAAAATTCATCAACTGTGGAGATCGAAATGAGAAGCAAAGCGGTATTTCGCAGATCGTTGATGTCGGGAAGAAAGGCAAGTGAAAGTGCGACCGGCATGCACTTCTTCTCAAACAGTCGAGCCATTTTTGCTCTGAGCACCCTATTGCTTGGCAGCATTGCTGTCCCCCCTCTCGCAATGGCACAAGTCACTACGGCCAAAAGGCCTATCTCCCCCGAAGCAATGGCCATGCACCTTCGTGCGAAGCGCCCGGTCGCGCAACCGACCACAACGATAGAGTCTGCTGCTTCGCCGCTAGCCCTCTCGTCTACCTTCAATTCAGCTCAGGGTCCGGGACCAGGGCCAATTGGACCTGGTCCTGGTTGCAATCTATTTCCAGCGCCCGCATCGGTGGGTGCGTCCGTGCCTCTTTCGTACTTTGGCCCTCCTCCTTCCACGACGAATCCAAGTCTGGTGGGACCCGTTCAGCTCTTGAACACGGGTCAAGTCGATGCGGCGAACGGAACGATAACAATTCCGCTGTATAAGGGAAGCCTGAAAGGTACCAATCAGACTATCTGGTACATCCTCACTGATACCGACAACCAAGCTGTAGCTGCGGAACTTGGACTGAACTTTTCCGCGAAACTAAACTTTGTCACCAGCGCCGCCAGAACCGGCAATCTGGATAGCAATGGAAATATCGTGTTTGACAAAGGCACGGTGAATTTCAAGCCCTTGAGAAACATAGTACCCGGACCTCAAGGAGCCGAATTCCCCCCGAAATCGGCCACGCCGGGAGCGGTTGGGGATGCTAACTATAGCCCCTACGTAAGTATCACAAATGCCGGAGGCGTAATTTACAATGCACCCATGGTGGCATTCAATGTTGATGCCAGCCAAATCAACTTTCCCAACGGTAATGTGGACTACTCGAAGGTGCACGATCAGGTTGTAGCAATCGATCCAATTAACATGACGGTCACCATTAATCTGATTAACGGCTTTAGCTTTGGGCGTCCGGTGTGGTATCTCTCCATGGATGCAAGCATCCCTCTTGCAGCAGCGATCGAACATAATACGTACGCGCCGCTCATGGGAAGCCTTTTGTTGGGTCACGATGACAGCTTTGCGAGTCCGGTGGAGCGCATCTTTATTGCTACCAATGGACCGGAATCGGGCGACTGCAATAACCCGTTAAGACAGGGTTTGTCGGCGGACCTGGCTGATGGACATAGACCAAATAATGTTCTTGGCGGGATCCCAACGATCGCTCTCGATTACAGCCCAGCTTGGGACGCTCAGTTGTTCGCTTGGACTGATGCCGCAATTAACCAGAGCTTTCGCGGACAAGTTCGCGAGGAATTTCAAATCCTCACGTTCGTGCAAGACGGTTTGATCACTGGTCCGGGCGGGGCCGCATTTGGCAGCTCTGGTTTCTCTATCAATTGTCCGATCGTTCAGCGTCTAGATTGAACGATCACTCTCGAGCCGAAAATGGCCGCCGATTCTGTCATCAGAATCGGCGGCCACGATTACCTCTTTGTCAACTCTACTTAGATGGCCCTTCCGCTGCCTATGCGCTCTCACCTCTCCAATCGTCCATCTTCGCACGAGGCCGCCGGTTCCTACGTGCTGTGGTGCAGAACTCTGATCGTGCCCAACTTCATCTTCCCGTTCCTAGAATCATCACCGTGCAGCGAGGTTCAAGACTGCGCGCAGACGATCCATTCATTTCCGTATTGCACATCAGTTATGACTCCATCGCACCTGGGCATCGTCCGATCCTTCATTTTGCCAAGGCACAGGACTGGGTGGCCACTCCCCGGCAAAAGCCAAACCATGCTGAGAGCTGACAGTGCCATCAAAGGATCTTGGCCGGATGGAGAAGACGTGAATAACTCAGTAGGAGTGCGAACTAGGGATTTCGCACTGGCGTACTTATTGCTGCGTGCAACCATCGGACTTAACATCTTTATCCATGGAGCAAGCCGTATCCTCTCCGGGGTATCGTCATTTGCCAACTCCCTGGTTCTTATGTTTCAGAAGACGCCTCTGCCGGGGTGGTCTGTGGATTGGTTTGGGCTTGCACTTCCCTGGGTGGAGACTATCCTCGGCTTTCTTGTCCTCGCAGGGCTGCGTACGCGCTTCGCTTTGATCGGAGGATCGGTTTTCATATTCGTTCTTACGTTCGGCTCAACTCTGCGCCAGGACTGGGAAAGCGCCGGGTTGCAACTGATCTATGCCAGCATCTACGCCGCGCTGTTGGCTTTTCGAGATAAGAACGTCTATTCTCTCGATGCACTGTTGCATGGCGATGACGATGAGAAGCAGCGGTAACACCCAGTGAGAGAGGCACAAGATGAGGATTGCCGTGATCGGAGCAGGCGGAGTCGGGGGGTATTTCGGAGGTAGACTTGCGGCTGCCGACAATGAGGTGACATTTGTTGCCCGAGGGGCTCAGCTCGACGCCATTCGAGCCAACGGTATCGAAATTCTTAGCGCATTGGGTAACTTGCGCATACATCCGGTGCGCGCTGTCGAACTCATTGACGAGGTGGGTGTCGTAGATCTAGTTTTGATTGCGGTGAAGCTCTGGGATACCGAGAATGTCGCCCAGACGCTGCGTCCGCTTCGTGACAAGGGCGCGGCGATTCTCTCGCTTCAGAATGGCGTAGACAAAGACGAGGTCATCAGGAAATGCGTCCCCGAGGACTCGATCCTCGGGGGTGTTTGCTACATCGCTTCAAAGCTCTCCAAGCCGGGTGTGATCAGCCACACAGGCACAGTCCAGCGCATGGTCTTCGGGGAATATTCCGGAGAGAGGTCAAAGCGTGCCGAGACCCTGCTTGACGCCTGTAGACGGGCTGCAATCGATGCTGAGATTACGGACTCCATTGAGAGGGTGATATGGGAAAAGTTCGTTTTTTTAGTTGGGCTTTCCGGTACAACTGCGACGATCCGACAAACAATTGGTCCGATTCGCGCGAATCCGCAATCGAGGGCATTCCTGGTGGATGTGATGAAAGAGGTTGTGGCGCTTGGGCGAGCGTTGGGCGTCGACCTTCGGGAAGATTTCGCGGAAGATATGCTCGCTTTTTGCGATTCCTTGCCGCCGTCCATGACATCCTCCATGTACCACGATCTGGAAAGTGGAAGTCGCCTTGAGCTACCTTGGCTGAGCGGAGGGGTGGCCGAACTGGGACGAAGAGTTGGTATACCGACTCCTCTCAATCGGGCCATCTACGATATTCTTGCGCTCTACTCCTCTGGAAAGGCCTGATTATTGAGGTGCAGCTCACTGCCACAGCACGCGATGGTTGAATAAGTCTGCGACGCAGATCGAGGCGGCTAGAGTTTGTGACAGAGAAGGTAATGGAAGTACTCTTCAACCCCGACTAGTACCAGGCTTACACTGGAGAGAAAGAACTGCTCCCGCTCTCGTTTTTTTGTCTCTCGTGCCACCGGTTTTTGCCGCCAGAGTGAAGCGGGGCGTTTGCGAAGATGACGGATATGAGCGAGAACGGTGAGATTCAACACCGAACCAACGGTTGCGGCAGTCAGCATAGGAATGCGAATCCAGTCCGCGTGAAAGCGGACCAAAAGGGCACCCGCTCCGACGGTCATTGCGAGCGAACCCAATCCAATCGCAAGGCGGATGGCATTGATAGCAATGATCGCGGTACATATGCTTTGTAGCAGGGCGAAGGATGCGCTGGACCATGCGATCCCGCGCTGTGCTCTCTCCGCTGTCTCTTGAGTCGATCTCGAAGAGGCATTTCGAGATTCGATCCGCTCCCGGGAGGTAATCGACATGAGGGAGGCCGCGCTCCAGAAGTAACACCCGTCTTCTCTTCCCTTATGTATTCTATATGATTGGGGGACGCTCGCGGGTTCAAACGGTGATGGTTTCCCTCCTCACATTTTGACCAGGGAGCGCACTAGGCGGAGACTGTCTTGGTGGCCAGGATGTCCAGTTTCTGAATCTGCGGAGGAGTCGCAAAGAGTTCATCAGCCTTGGCAAGCAAGGCGTTTGCGACCGCACCTCCAAGATGAGCATCTCTTCCACCCTCGTCGGCGAAGGTGTCAAAAATGCCAAATGCGGACGATCCGATCTTGAACGCGTACCAGCTCCTCGTGCCGGGTTCCTGTTCCACTAGGGGTTGAGCGGACTGGAGAAACTCTTCGACCTCACGCTCTTTTCCGGGCCGGGCGTGAAGTGTTGCCAATAATGCGAGACGATCCATTCGGTACCCTCCTGTATTGTGATCATGAGACGCACAAAAGCGCAGAAGGTTACATCGTTCCGCACTCATAGCGAACCGAGTTCAAAAGGGCCTCCTGAGTTTTACTACACATTCACGCGTGTCGATGTCGGGCTCGTACTGGCGCACTCTACAAGAATCGGGCGGCGCTGAATTTATCGGGTGCGATCAACGTGAGCGCAGTGGCCGGAACTGCGGTCAGGTTCCATGGCCGGAAAGGTACGGCCGGAGACTGGAAACAGCTTCCCCGCGGCTCTAGTTCTCGCTGTTCATCCCATACGCTGCATCTCTTCGTCAAGACGGGCGTGAAGGCGCTCGCTGAAGCCAAGCGGCAGCTCGAACACACGTTCATCGGCCGTGAGGATCAGGATGTTGCGTGTGGAATCGAGAATCGCCGAGCAGATTTCGCAGTGCTCAAGGTGCTTCTGGACCTCTACAAACTCCGCTGACGCCAGCGTGTCGTTCAAGTACCCTGAGATGTGTTCCCAAACGTGTTTGCAGTCTATAACCATGGGAACCACCTCTGCTTTGGATTGACCTGTTTCAGTCTCGGCGCTAATGTTTTCTGAAGCATCATACGAGCCCGGTGCATCCGTACTTTAACTGCTGCCTCCGAGATGCCAAGTGTAGTGGCCGATTCGCGCACACTCAGTTCCTCCACATCCCGCAGCAGAAAGATCTCACGATATATCTCTGGTAGGGTCATGACAGCTTGCTGCAGGATTATTCGAACCTCCTGGCGTTCCAGCGTCTCCAAGGGGACTTCGCTCCAGTCACGGAGAAGCGCTGGAGAGACATGTCCCTCTTCTCCCGGCGCAGCGTCCAGGGTCTCCGCTGCGTCCGCCTTCCTTGCACGCACCCGGCTCCGTGCCTCATTGAGAGCGATACTGATGAGCCAGGTACCGAACTTCGATTCGGCGCGAAATTTGCTGAGGCTCCGAAACGCTTTAAGGAATGTCTCCTGAGCCGTATCTTCCGCATCCGCTTCGTTCTGAAGGACTGAGAAGATCATGATATAGACCGTTCTCTCGTAGGGGCGGATCAAGTCGTGAAAGAAACCTGTCTCCCCGGCCAGGATCGAAGCAATGACCTGTGATTCGTTGCCGAGTTGGATTCCGTCTGCCGTCACTCACCCGCCATTGCGTCCAGGCGCCTTGCCAAGAGCGCGTCTAGGGAAACAACTCCTGCTCCGAACACCAGAATCATGACGGAAGCAAAGAGAAACGTGTATGGGTCGGCTACATAGAACTTCCCCGGATCAGAAAAAATCGAGAAGAGAGCCTCTCGATCTGCCGTCCAATAGGCAACAAGCATGTTCCCGGTGAGCAACAGCGCGGTAATCCTTGAACCGAGTCCGACGATCAGGAGGAAACCACCAAGGAACTCGAGTCCAGAGACGAAATGAGCATTAAACTCGGGCGCTGGAATATTGAGGCTGGTAAAGAAAGCTGTGATCTTGTCGAGGTGATGCAGCTTTCCCCAGCCCGTCTGGGCGAACTGCCAGCCCCAGTAGAGCCGTACTGCAGAAAGAAATGGCGATCGAAGCTTTGCACTCCACTCCGAGAAACGCTCATACAAAGCAACTAGATATTTCACCGCGACTCCTTTGTCCTCGAAAGGACATTTCCGCTTTTAGCGATTGTTTAGAGTCCTACTGGTGAGATTAGTTACACGTCACTTGCGCTAAGACGTTATTTGCGATGGATCTTCGAGCGTTTGAGTTCTGCAACTTCCGGTCTGCAGATACTTTTTTTGCCTGTTCCTCGGGATGCCGGTAACCTTTCTATCCCTCCGCACTCCAATGTGCAGCTCCCAGGAAGGCGGAACTGAACCACCAGTTCGCACCGGTTGCGGCGCTTCTCCGAAAGATGCCTTCCAGTCCTGCTGCGGACGACGCAGCTACGTCAACCCCCACGCCTCAGTGCGCGGCTTAACCAACGAAAGGTATATTCCTAATGAAGAACTCGGTACAATCGCTCGCTTTGGCCGCCGCGTTTGCAGGTTTGATCGGTGGCACCTCCGTCCGTTTGAATGCTCAGACGGCGCAATCGAATGGCGCCAGCGTCCAGGCCGCTCACGCCGGCATCGTGCTCGCTCAAGACAATCCGCTGCCGAAGCACGCATGCAAGGGCCAGAACGACTGTAAAGGACAGGGCGGTGGCAAGCACCCAGGCCAGAACGACTGCAAAGGCAAGGGCGGCTGCGCTACGGATGGTTCCAAGCCTCCGAAGGCGGCCTAATTTCCCGCTCAATCTGGGGGCTTGATCGATCTCAGGTCTCCAGGCTTGTCTGACTTGTTTGCCATCGGAGATGTCAATGCCAGCCAATCGCTTCAATGGATTTACCGACTACGGGGTGGGAATCGGTCTTCGGATTCCTCACTATGAGCACATTTTCTCGAAGAAGCCCGTCGTCGACTGGTTTGAGATCATCTCCGAAAACTACATGGTCCACGGAGGCCGCGCTCTCCAGGCACTCGACGAGATCCTGGACAGATACCGGATCGTCCAGCACGGCGTCTCGATGTACTTCGGCTCCGCACAGCCTCTCAACCGTGAACACCTGAAGCGCCTGAAGGAGCTGACCCGCAGAACGAAGACCCCATGGCTCTCGGATCATCTGTGCTGGGGAAGCGTCGACGGCAGATACACCCATGATCTCCTCCCGATTCCGTACACGTTCGAGGCCGTCAAGATCACCGCTCAAAGAATCCGTGAGGTTCAGGACTTTCTAGAGATTCCGGTCGCGGTCGAAAACGTAAGCAGCTACGCGGAATTCCATGAGTCCGAGATGACGGAGTGGGAGTTCCTGAACGAGGTCGTTGAAACAGCGGATTGCGGAATTCTGCTCGATGTTAATAACATTTATGTGTCCTCGCAAAACCATAACTTCAATCCCTTCGACTATGTGAACAGCGTTCCCCCAGGGCGGGTCGCTCAGATTCACATTGCGGGTCACTCGAAGTTTGAGAAGTATATCCTCGACACTCACGACCATCCGGTACTTGATCCCGTCTGGAAGTTATACGCGCGCACCATCGAGCGTGTAGGTCACACCGCAACTCTACTGGAATGGGATGACAACATCCCTTCATTCGAAGAAGTTCATCGCGAGGCACTTAAGGCGACAAGGTACCTTGCGCCAGCCGCGAGCCTTGGCAGAACTGAGTTGGTTGCGGAAGAGATC
>Ga0206867_1051_pt1 | contig 26430 bp, 15 predicted proteins | sample Alteio_BWOrgCont_37_FD_152905 | JGI IMG/M metagenome (GOLD analysis project Ga0206867, IMG submission 152905) | Enriched cells from forest soil in Barre Woods Harvard Forest LTER site, Petersham, Massachusetts, United States -... | ecosystem: Environmental > Terrestrial > Soil > Temperate forest >...
AGGCTACACCTAGAGTAACTTACAATGAAACTGCAAGGATAGGCTAATGAAACTTCTAGATGTGTTATTTTGTGATGACGTTAGGTTTGAGGCAAAGAATAAGTTATCGGTAATGGGTCTATATAATGACAGAATGGTATATCCTAAAGTTGTGAAATGGCCGGTCACTTCTAGAATGGCTGTGTTAATGAGGTTTAGTGTAGATGAGCATGAGAAGCTTCCGCGATCTTTTGAATTTAGGTGTTTTCATAAAGAAAAAAATGTCGTGGAAGTGAAAGGGGAGATTCAACCGAATTCTTCGCAAAGCGTTGTGTGTTTAGTCGTTAGTGCAGAGGGTGTGCAGCTTGATGTTGGAGAATTAGGGTATGAAATTTCCATGTATGATGAAGGTAAAGAGGTAATTCTAAATAAAAAAAACAAATGTGCGCTAAAAGTTATGATGGAATAATTTTGTAGGTAAGTGGTTAGGGAATGTCTGCTAGGATCTCTGCCACGTGATGTGTTGAGTATTTTGGGGTCAATTATTGATCTAGGTTATTTAGAAAGTTCTTCGATCTTGATATTCTTTTCAGATGCGTAAATATATTTTTTTGCATTAGAGAATAGACTGTTATTCATTTTATTTGCGATATTCTTGTCATCAATAATACAATCTGTATCGATGGTACCTTTAGCTTCTCTGGTCATTAATAATCCGACATTCTTCGAGACAGGAATAAAAATTTTTGTGTTGGGTATTGATAAAAATGAAGGGTTAAATATATTAAATTCACCGCTTTCAATTACAACGGGGTTATCTCCTGTAATAAAATTTTCATCATGTGGGGCTTTATAAATTATCCATTTCATGGTCGGTAATAAAATACTAAATTCAAAGCCGAGCTTTTGAATGACGAGCAAGCTATAGTTTGGATTTAGTTCAATTTTACAATCTTCTTTTAAAGAAAGTTCTCTCAATTCATCAATGTCTTCAGGTAATGATTTGCCTGTATGCTCACAGTATTCTTCCCAGCTTTTTTGAAAAAAATCTTTATTTCGGGCCATATTTTTGAGCCTTATGTTAAGGCCTTTATTGATTAGTTCAGGGCTAAATTTCTTTTCAGCGATTTTTATTATCCAAGGAAAAGTAATTACTATATGAAGTAATGATAACGCGCTAGAAGAAAAATTACCTTCCTTCCATCTTGCGAGAGTGCGAGTCGGCAGCTCAAATACCCTCTCAAAAAGGGCCATACCCACACCATTACTGCTCAAATACTCAATGGCCTGTTGAACAAATTTCTTCTGCGCTTCTTTCTGGCCCGCCTGGTAGTTTTGATCAGTTTCATTAAAAATATCAATTTCTTCTTTGCAGGAATTACACAAATAATAGACATCCGCATAAGTGAAGGCAGGCCCTATTGTCACATAAGCGGTGCCAATAGTTTCATGCCGATGAGTATCTCTTGAGCCACATGCTGGACATGTTGCATTATCTTTACTCATTTCGCACCCCCTTCGCCTTCTAACATCTGCTTCAGCCCCTTAAATGGTAAATTTTTTCCTCCTGGCGGATTGTCCTTTTTAAATGATTTAAGTAGCCATTTTTTTGTTTCGGGCTGATACAGGTACGCCATATAGCCCTTAGTATTACCCGAATAAAAATTATATGAATCAACCATAATACCGCTATTTTTGGGGTCATTTTTCCAAGGCTTGGTTTTAATATATTCCGGATTTTCTAGCCCTCCATTGGATATAAACCCCAAAATTTCACTGTTTGTTTTTAAATCAAAATCACTTCTAGCAGTTATCACAGCCCCTCTGATAACGTGAACCACCTTCACGCCTATCGCGCAAGCGCTTGTAAAATCTGCAAATTCATACGCGGCTTTCACATTCAACTTCCTTTATGCCGTTCTAATATTGTGCTGCAGAATATCATGCATCTTATATAAAGAATAGCATATTTTATAATATAATGTGTCTTAAAGTTACATTTACGATGTAATTGTTTTTATTAAGCAAGGAACTTAGTTGACAAATATGACCAATATTAAAGGGTATAATGACCCCCGCATTTTAGACCACACAAATTGATAAATTTGAGAGATAATAGCCCTCCCCTTGGAGGAAAAAATGGCTCAAAAGAGAAAGTGGTCACCCTCAACTAAATTTGAAATTGTATTATTAGCGATCAAAGGTGAAACGACCTTAAACGAGATCTGTAAGCGGTATGAGGTTGCCCCCGGCCAGGGATTTCCAGGTGGCGTAATTTTGGATGCGCCAAACGAAGTCTAAAAGAATTTGGGCCCCAATAAACACGCTAATGGGCCATATCAAATGATGATAGGAAATACCCGGCCCCGTTGAAAAAGCATCCGTCAATAATTTAAAGGAATAATTATTGGCAAATACATAAAAGGCCGTTATAACGGGCGCTTGCAACATTAATACAAACCACCATCGATAGGGTTTGATGACCTGCCACAAAAATTTCCAGGCACTTAGGTTGCGGTTTTCAGAGGTTACATTGGCCATGATCGCGCTCAAAAAATGACGGGGTTATGCATATATAGGTCAAAAACGCCCTAAGAAGATGAATAGGCGTTCATTACCTGCTACAGTCCCTATATTATATACGAAATAAGGATTATCCGTTTTGTCATCCTGGCATAAAATAATTTTGGGACTGCTCCTTTGCTCTCTTAGCAAGGTATCAGTCGCAGAGATCCCGGATCCTTGCGAGGAGAACATTCTTGCTGTTTTTAGGCGACCAACCATCATCTCAAGCGCCTGCACTACACCGCGAGGTAAGTATACTTTAGAAGGGGGAGTGCAATATCTTGAGTTTATAAAAAACACGAAGGGGTTCATGTTCCCTCAGTCTAGGTTCCGAGTGGGTTTGCCCGGTCGTAATGAGTTTGTCCTTAGTTTTCCCATTGAAAATACCAACAACAAATTAGCAGCGGGTCTATCTCCCACCTTCCTTACCCTTAAACATAATATTTTCTACACTGAACATTGGAACGCTGCCATTAGGGGCGTGTACATACCCACCTCGGGCAGCAAAATCTACGGGACTGCCCATAATGGCTACCTGCTCAATGGCATTTTGGCCTATCGAATTGACACCTTTAATGCCTCCGTCATGCTGGGATATTCATCCTACAGTACATCCATCGCCAACGGAGGTGAACGTTACAATACCTTTACTCCCGACTTTGCCGTCGGTTGGCAAGCGAAAGATTGGTTGCAACTATATGCCGAAGTTTATGGACAGCTTAATACGGGGCCCAGACAAGGCCCGGGATATAATATGGATGCGGGGCTATTGTTTTTATTCACCAAAGACATTGCGGCAGATATAGAAATGGGTCATCGTATCAGCGGGCATCTCGGCAACTTTAATGTCTACTATGGCACGGGACTGAGTGTTTTATTTTAGGGACAAATTGCACGACCCAAGCATTGTATCTTTTCTGCGCGAAATATTTCTGTTGTAAATAGATTTTATTTAACTATCCTTTTACTTTCAAAATTGAAATAACAAGGTCTATTTATGCGCAGCTATGACAATCCTCCCCCGAGTACCGAGATGAAGATCACCGCTTTGACTGAGGTCTCCGCCAGCCCTTCGACAGAGGGTGCCGAAAACGAGCCTCATTATGACCTCGAGGGAATCGGTATTCCCGAACATTCGACGCTTAGACCCCCTTTCTTTGAACTGGAATCGTTGAAGGTGGCGGATGTTAATGAAGGATATCTTATCAAAACGATAAGAAGGGCTCTTGATTTCTATCAAATGCAGGCGGGCATCGCCGAGTCGGTGAGCGTTGATTCAGCCACGGTTTGCCACCTGATTGAGGCTATTAATTTCATAGTGGATAAATTGACGGATCCGAGCACGGGATATACGCCCTTGACTAGTGGATTTTATACCGAAAATGAAGAACTATTGGATCTGTATCAAAAGCTCCTGCGTCAAGAGGCGAAGATCATTGATCATTATTTACTGAATGTGATTCCAGATGAAAACATGGATGAAAGACAAGGCTTTGTGAACTTGCAAACCCTTGTCTTAAATCTCTTAAGACACTTACGTTACCTATCTCCAGCATGGAATAAAACCCCTACACCACCGAAGTTACACGCTCAGATGAAGGATGAATTCCATTATTCAAGCAACTTGACGCGGGTGAAATTAGGGAAAGAGCGTAAAGAGGATTATTACCACTGCCATGGGGATAAGGATTTGCTTTGTCATTCCCATGATAATCTCTATTATGCTACGCGATTTGAACCGAGATCAATCTGCTTGAGTGGCTTTGCTTTTTCAGCCAACTTCTCCTTAAAACTGGGGTGCCGGATGCCCAGCCTTTTTTTGAAGGAGCAGATCAACGCTGCTGATTTATTAGAATCCATTCGCATGGTGCTGCCCCACTACTTAGCCACTAAAGCAGCCTCAAACCCGGCCCAACGGGCGTCTGTGCTTGGCTACAAAGCCAACCACATCGGTTTTTGTCTATCATGCCTGCTCGATCCAAACTCTGGCTACCCTTCCTTACCCAGCGATTTTTATGCCCAAAATAAAGCACTCTTAGACAGCTACCTATCCTTCCTTAGGGAAGACGTTGAAATTTTAGATGATCACTTATTCCACAATTTTCCCTTCCCAGTAGACTGGGAATTGGACCTAAGAGAAGCAAAGAGACTACAACAGATTGTTTTACGCCTTAGCAGGGACTTGTCTTTACTGACTCTAACGGAGGATAAATCGCCGCAATCTCAAGGTAGGCAATGGATAGACTTCGCGGTTCCTAGGTACTTATACACCCTAGCTGGTCTAGAGATAGTATTAAACAAAGCTCATCCCGACCAAGCCCTCCTGCATGATCTCTGTCTCCTAGAAATAAAGTATGCTGGAAAAGCTACGGATCCCGATCCAAAAGGGGGGGTTTGGTTCAAACCGCTTAAATACAATCTAGCAACTAAAAAACCCTTCGAACCCGATCCAGACTATTTTATTTCCCCGTCTAAAAGTCTCCTTCAACATCTGGCTCAAGCCATGAAGAATGCCTTGAGAATCTATGATCTTTCTCTCAAGACTTATATTAACAAGCAGAATAACACCCGCTTTAATTTGGCTTTAGGCACGCAGAGTTCGGTCATTAATTTTCTCATTGCTAAACTGAGCTCACCCAGCAAAAACGAAACTAAAATATACCGCAATTTCTACCCCATCTATGTTTATTTCTTCAAATCCAATTCCCCTGAAAGAGTTCAACTTTTTAAGGCTTATCAAGCTAAGATGATGGAAGATATCACTCATATATCTCGTGTTATCTCTTCCCATACTATCTCATCAGCGGAAGCCTCTGGTTCTGAATATCTGGTTTGCCTACAAAACCGTTTAATCCGTATCTCTAAATGTCTACTGGAGGTGGCGCATGCCTTTGATCCCGGTGAGCTGTCGGTTAAGATTGTCAACCCCATCCTTGAAGAGCATGAGCTTCTCCAAAAACAAGTGCTTGCACAGTATAAAAGATTAATGACCATGCAGGCCTTTTGCTTGGCACAGGAAAGTGGAGTGGCGGCTTCGGCTGCTCCTACTCCTGCTCCTAGGTCTAAAAAGCCCCTGATAAGAAAGGCCCTCACCTCCGAAGCGCCGCCAAAACCCAGCACGCCGGCGCCTCAGGAAAAAGTGAAACATCTACCCATCGTTGAGGGCTATTTGCCCCTCTTGGCTGAGAAAAAGCTGACAAGCCGCTTTAGTGCGGAGGAGATCGATGCGTTTTTGCTTGCCATTCGACATGATCAACAACCTGAGCCTCTGGATCCTCATCATTTGTTGATAGATAGCGCTAAACTGTTTAACCAATCTAAAGCCCTTCGTTTCGCGGCGCCGGAAAAATTCCTGGTAGCGGCGGCTGATCTGGTGGAGATTGCTACCAACAAGAAAAATCGTTTTCTTTATTTTGGTTTTACTCAGCATCTCAGGAAAATATCCGCAGCGGCTACCTCTAGCGCTAGTTCAAGCGCCGCCTCTAGCGCCGCTGCTCCGAAACCCGCGTCGGCACCTACTCCTGCCTCCACTTCAAAGACAACTGCAACTGTAACGGCTGCTCCGGCCAAAGCGGCTAAGCAAGAGCAGGCGAAATCGGATAGCGCTGACGCAGTGGAGAATGAAAACAGCATTGCAAAAGCGATCAGGCTTCGACAAACGGCGAGAAAGGAGGAGCGAGATCGAAAAAAATTAGAGGCGAAAAATCGTCAAGAGGCTATTAAATTGAAAGCTGAGCAGCACGAGGAAAAACGCAAGGCCAAGGAACAAGCTGAGGTTAAAGCGGAGCCTCAGCCAGCTCAAGTCACCCACAAGAGTTCAGCCTCTAGCATTACTTTTGCCCTGCGATTTCCGATGAAAGCAGAGGACACTAAGGCGTCTGTTGAAATAGCGTCAGAGCAGAATCTGCCGGTGACACTAGAGCAGAATCTGCCGGTGACACTAGAGCAGAATCTGCCACCGGTGCTGGAGCAGCGAACCCCTCTCCCGCTGGCGGGAGAGGGCGGGGGTGAGGGTCTTCACCTGGCAGATACGCCCCTATGTCGAGGACATGACCGGTCAACACCCTCACCCTGCCCTCTCCCGCCAGCGGGAGAGGGGTTCGCTGCTCCAGCACCAGTGGATGCCGAGTTAGAAATGGAGAAATTGGCCACTAAGATGGCGGATTTTTTACTTCAAGACGAAGGCAGTGAGTTACCCCCTACGCAAAAAGCGAGTTCAAAGGGCACTTACTACGGCATTCTGTCCAGCGCGATTTTTAATGCACGCCCCCGACGACCTCCTCTCCCCAGAAACCGGGCAAACCCAACTTCTTCCATTGAGGACTCCCATCCTGCTCACCGGAATTTTGCAAATTAAATTGACAAGGTACCACTATGAAAAGCCACGATACTACTCCCCATGAATCTACCGCCACACCCAGCTCCCCCCCGAGTGAAAATGCAGTCGCCGCCCCTAGCCCCAGTGCTGCTGCAAGCGATATCTATCTCGAGGGTTTCAGCATTCCAGATGACTCACCACGCCGACCTCCTTTCAATGGCTCAAAAATGCTTAAAGCCTCCCAGGTTAATGAGGAATTTCTTATCTCGACAATAAGAGCAGCCCTGACCCTTAAGAAGCGATGCGCAGAACGCCAAGCCAAAAGAAGCGGTGGCATCATCAAATGTTCATCCGCATTGACGATTGAAACCATCTTCGTAATATTAGCAAGATTAGTTACTGGAGAATTTGGGCTCGGCCAGTTAAGCAGCGATTTTTACGAGAAAAATGAAGTCTTATTGGACAACTATCTACAGATTTTGCGTGATGAAGCAAAAATGATAGATGGCTACCTCACCGTTGAGATTCCAGAAGAAAATAGGGCTGAAAAAACTGGCTTTGCGCGTTTACAAAGCTTTATCTTATGCACCCACAGGGGCTTGCGTATCCTATCCCCCCAATTTCAGGACAATCCACATGACTTAGACTTTCTGGCTGACATGCAAACGGAATTCCAACAAGCCCTGACGGTGCTCACCATCAGTCCGGACGAGCTAAAAATTAATACTTTTTATCCGCACAATCAGCAACTGTTTCGTAACCCCTTCCAAGCCACCCAAATCGGAGCGGGAATAATATCCATTCAAGGTGTCAGCATCCCCCCCAGCTGTTCCTTAAATCTTTGCTCTAAGGACGACTTTCAGCTTCGGTCCCAGGCTATTGAGCCTTCCTTATTGCTTACCCTTATAAAGGAAGCTTTGACGCATTATAAGTCATCGGCCTCAGAGGCCAGCTCCTCCACAGGGAACCCGAGCAGAGCGGGTCGAGAATTTGTACTCGGGTACAATGCGCACCTGATAGGTTTTTGTTTGTCTCAAATGACAAATGAGAACGTGGACTATCCGCCATTACCGGCTGATTTTTATGCGCAAAATAAAGACTTACTCGATCAGTACCAGAGCTGGGTTGCCCAGGACACTGAAATATTAGATAACTATCTAAACACGATTAACAAAGTCTTCAGCACAGAGTTTCTAACGGAACTGAATCAATTATCCGGTCTGCAAAATTTGCTTTTGCAACTCACTAAGGATTTATCTGTGCTGTCTGTGATCGCTGAGAAAACACTTAACTCTCCGCAGGGCCGTTGGTTGCAGTCTAAAATGCCTCAGATGATATCTACCCTATCCCTCACGGGATGGCTTTTGGACAGCTTAAAAAAAAATGACTCTACTATCCCATCCGCACTCATTAGCCTAGAAGAAAAATATACTGGAGTAATCGAAGGCTCCAACGCCAATGGGGAGTTTTGGGTCAGGCCCTTTAAACAGGCCAGTTCCAATCATGCTGCTTATGAACCGGAACCCGACTATTTTGTTTCCTCTCAAAAAAGCCTCTTTGAGCATCTTGCCCTGGCGATGCGCTATGCCTTGAACCTATATGATCGAGCTTCCAAAACCGCTAAAAATAAGCAGAAAAAAAGTTTTGCTGATTTTCCCCTGGGCGTTCAGAGGACTTTGATCGACTTTCTCCTTAGCCGGATGGCATCAACAACAATCCAGGGGTTATTCACATCCAAGCTACACCCCATCTATCTTTTTTTCTTCAAAGAAACGACTCCCACAAACAGGCCGATTTTTATCGCTTATCAAGCCAAGCTTGTGGAGGATATCCATTTTTTAGATGGCTATCTCAATACCATCAAAATCACACCAGAGAATGTGGATTCTATTGAACGATTGGTTTGCATGCAAAATAGGTTATTGCGCATCTCTAGGCGTTTGATCTTGATAAAGAATGCCAAGACAGCCCAAAAGGTTGATCTCTCTCTTGAAGAACCTGAGATGGGACGAATTGAACTCTACCAATTCCGCTTAGCGAACCTATTTAAAAGGCTAACTACCGCGCAAGCCGCCTTTGCGGATTTGGAAAAAGAACCAGACTCAGCGGCCGCTGAAGCAGAATCCGCCCCGGAAAAACAGCTCAGCCTTCCCCCGCCGCCGGCACCCGAAACGCCGCTAGAGCTCTCCGCGGCCGCGTCTCCGAAAGGGGAGGTATCGCTGCCTGTCATTGAGCGCTGTATCCAGAGAATACGGATACAGCGGCCTACGCTTAGCCACCGTTTGCCGAAAACACAGCTACTGCAGCCTATCGTTGAGCGCTGTTTCCTTCAGTTGACCAATAAAAAGTTAACAAGCCGGTTTAGTGCGGAGGAGTTAGATGCGTTTTTGCTAGCCATCCGACAGGATCAACAACCTGAACCTCTGGATCCTGACCGCTTGTTGATTGATAGCGCTAAACTGTTTAGGCAATCTAAAACCTCTCGTTTCGCGGCGCCGGAAAAATTTCTGATAGAGGTGGCTGACCTGGTGGAGATTGCTGCCAATAAGAAAAATCACTTTCTGTATTTTGGTTTTATTCAGCATCTCAGGAAAATATCTGCTGCTGCGACCTCTAGTGCGACTTCTAGCGCTGCCTCTAGCGCCGCTGCTCCGAAACCCGCGTCGACACCTACTTCTGCCTCTACTTCAAAGACAACTGCAACTGCAACCGTAACGGCTACTCCGGCCAAAGCGGCTAAGCAAGAGCAGGCGAAATCGGATAGCGCTGTCGCAGCGGAGAATGAAAACAGCATTGCAAAAGCGATCAGGCTTCGACAGGCGGCGAGAAAGGAGGAGCGAGATCGGAAAAAACTAGAGGCAAAGAATCGTCAAGACGCTATTAAATTGAAAGCTGACCGGCACGAGGAAAAGCGCAAAGCCAAGGAAAAAGTTGGGGTTAAAACGGAGCCTCAACTAGCTCAAGTCATCCCCACGAGTTCAACCTTTAGCATTACTTTTGCCCTGCGATTTCCGATGAAAGCAGCGGAGCAGAATCTTCCGGCGGCAGCGGAGCAGAATCTTTCGGCGGCAGCGGAGCAGAATCTTTCGGCGGCAGCGGAGCAGAATCTTTCGGCGGCAGCGGAGCAGAATCTTTCGGCGGCACTAGAGCAGAGAACCCCTCTCCCGCTGGCGGGAGAGGGCGGGGGTGAGGGTCTTCACCTGGCAAATATGCCCTTATGTCAAGTACATGACCGGTCAACACCCTCACCCTACCCTCTCCCGCCAGCGGGAGAGGGGTTCTCTGCTCTGGCACTAGTGGGAGAGGAAGCGCAAGCCTCTGCTCCAGCGCCAGCGGAAGAGCAAGTCTCTGCTCCAGCGCCAGCGGAAGCGCAAGCCTCTGCTCCAGCGCAAGCCTCTGCTCCAGCGCAAGCCTCTGCTCCAGCGCCAGCGGAAGCGCAAGCCTCTGCTCCAGCGCCAGCGGGAGTGCAAGTCTCTGCTCCAACGACAGTGGAAATGGAAGAATCGCAACTGCCTCCCGGTTTGGTGAGTTTTTTAGATGAGGATGAAGAAGATGAAAAAGAAAGATTGCGGAGGCAAGAAAACGCTTACAACCAGCTGGCCTATTCTAATGCCGCCCTTTATTCCCCACAGGGACCCGCGCCACGCGCCTTCCACTTCAGGAACCAACATCAACCCATCCCTAGGATCGAGTATTACAACAATCAACCCTTTTACAACTTGCGACCTCGCTAGTCAGGAGTTCCCGCTGTAGCCTGGGTGCAGCGAAGCGGAACCCGGGTTCCGCTTCGCTGCACCCAGGCTACGATTTTGCAGAGCGACCTTTGCCGGCTTTGATTACCTTCACCTCTAACAAATGGAGGCGGCGGTGATCGGCGTGTAAGACCTTAAATTCAAAGTTCTTGAGTTTGAGCATTTCACCGCGCAAGGGTAAGTGTCCAAAGCCCTTGGCCACCAAGCCGCCGATGGTATCGAATTCATCTTGGCTCAGCTTGGCGTGAAAATAGCTATTAAACTCTTCCACGGGCGTGATGGCCTTGAGGGTGTAGGAACCGTCTTCGTGTTTTTTAATGAAGCCATCGTCCACCGTATCAAATTCATCTTCAATATCGCCGACAATTTGCTCCAAGACATCTTCGATCGTGACCAAGCCCGCCACATAACCATATTCATCAATCACCAAAGCCATGTGGTTGCGATTGACGCGAAATTCGCGTAGCAAAACGTCTAAACGTTTGGACTGCGGCACAAAGACCACGGGGCGCATGCGCTCGCGCACATTAAAAGGGCCGCGCTCGTGGGTATAGGCATATTTCAATAAATCTTTGGCGAGCAAAATACCAATCACCTCTTCGCTGGCATGATCCAGCACGGGGAAACGAGAATGGCCGCTTTCCAAAACAATCGGCAGTAACTCTTCAAAACCTTGATTGTCTTTGACCGAAGCCATCTGCGATTTGGGCACCATCACTTCACGCACCTGCATGTCTGAGACTTGCAAAATGCTTTCCATCATCGAGAGGTGATCGGCGGAGAGCAGATCGCGCTCTTCGGCGTCGCGTAAGACATCCATCAATTGTTCACGGTCTTTCGGCTCTCGAATTAGCCAGGTGCTGACACGCTCAAACCAGGAACGTTTTGGTTCTGTTTCTTCACTCATGCGCTAACTTCCTATAAGGGTTTCTGTAGTCTAACTGTTTTAGCAATTTTATTTCCTTGCCTTCCATGCGCCTGGCCTCATCCGCTTGCTCGTGATCGTAGCCCAAAATATGCAAGGTGCCATGAATGATGATATGGGCCCAGTGGGCATCCGGGGTTTTATCCTGTGCCTCGGCTTCCTGATTCACGATGGCTGAGCAAATAACCAATTCGCCTAGCAAGGGCACTTTAAAAGTTTCACGCCCGGGGAAATCCGCTCGAAAGGATAAGACATTGGTGGGCTTATCTTTTTGGCGATAGCGTTTATTCAGTGCGCGGCTGCGGCGTTTATCCACCAGACAAATATTCAACTCGCCTCGGTTGAGATGGGGGCTTAAAGCCGTCTTGGCCCATTTGCGTATCTTAGACAGTGAAGGCACTGGGATCCTGGGGGTTTCAGATTGCACGCTTATACGGAACCAAGTGGGGCGCTTATTTTTTTTCTGGGTTGTTTTTGCCATTAAAACGCTCATAGGCTTCAACGATGGATTGCACCAAGGGGTGACGGACGACATCGCTGGGTTGAAAATAGGTGAAGCTGATGCCTTTGACCTCGCGTAAAACTTCAGAGGCGTGGACTAAGCCCGAATCGCGATTGTTGGGCAGATCGATTTGGGTTGGGTCGCCGGTGATGACGGCTTTGGAGTTAAAACCGATGCGGGTTAAAAACATTTTCATCTGCTCGATGGTGGTGTTTTGGGCTTCGTCGAGGATGATAAAGGATTCATTTAGGGAGCGGCCGCGCATGTAGGCTAGGGGGACTAGTTCGATCACATCGCGTTCTAAGAGAGAGCGCACTTGTTCGGCGCCTAGCATTTCGTAGAGGGCGTCGTAGAGGGGGCGCAGGTAGGGGTGAATTTTTTCGGCTATATCGCCGGGCAGGAAGCCTAAGCGTTCCCCAGCTTCCACAATGGGGCGCACTAAGACGATGCGGCTGACTCGTTCTGTCTCTAAGGCATGGACGGCGCAGGCGACGGCCAGGTAGGTTTTGCCTGTTCCGGCGGGGCCGACGGCGAAATTGATATCGTGATCTAAAATATTGCGCACATAGCGCACTTGGTTTTCACCGCGGGCGACGATGGAGCCGCGTTTGGCGGGGATTTCGAAATGGTGATGTTCGGCTTCGCCTTGTTCTCGTTCTTGCATGGGGACTTTGTTCCTTATGGTTTGCAAATAGACGTGGACTTTTTGAGGTTCTAAATAGTTCACTTTGTTGGTTTGTTCATAAAGATCGTTCAGGGTGGCGCAGGCCTCTTCGACAGCTTTGGGCTCACCGCTGACGGAGAAAGTGTGGCCGCGGTGGCGGATGATGACGCCTAGGCATTTTTCGATCAGATTGAGATGCTCGTTGAGCTTGCCTACTAGCTTGAATAGACGGGAATTATCTTCGGGGGACAGCGTTAGCATTTGGGAATAGGCGGTGGTGTTCAATGTAGTTAGGGACCTCCCTTGGGGCTCTCAATTTAAGTATAACCTACTGATTGACCTATTTCATCCGGGGAGTGTGCAAAGTCGATCCCCCCTTCCTGGCCTTCCCCCTGCAGGGGAAGGAAATCAGGAGCAGGACCTGCGTTCTTATTTCCTTCCCCTGCAGGGGGAAGGCCAGGAAGGGGGGATCAACTTTGCTGGCGAAGGGGTCAAGTCTTCATTTGACACAACTTTGCTACAAAGTTGTGTCAAATGAAGACTTGACCCCTTCGCTCTTCGCTTTGCCACGTAGGGAGTTTCGGTTTACCTCTGTTACTTCGACTGAGACTAGCTGGCCTATTAGGTGGTCGGGGCCTTTGAAATTGACTACGCGATTGTTTTCCGTGCGGCCTAGTAGCTCGTCCTGGTGGTGGGAAGATTTGCCGATCACCAGCACTTCTTGTTGGGTGCCGATCATCGCGGCGCTGATGGAGCGGCCTTGTTCGTCGATTAGGGATTGGACTTGTTTTAGGCGGTCCTTCTTCACTTCCATTGGCACATCGTCGGGCAATTGGGCGGCGGGGGTGCCGGGGCGGGGGCTGTAGATGAAGCTGAAGGAGTGGTCGAAGCCGATCTCTTTGATCAATTGGATGGTGGCGGCGAAATCTTGTTCGGTTTCGCCGGGGAAACCGATGATGAAGTCGGAGGAGAGGCTAATTTGGGGGCGTTGTTCGCGGAGTTTGCGGATTTTGGATTTGTATTCTAGGGCGGTGTAGCCGCGTTTCATGGCGGTTAGGATGCGGTCGGAGCCGGACTGGACGGGGAGATGGAGATGATTGACTAGCTGGGGGATCTCGCTGTAGGCGTTTATTAGGCGAGGGGAAAAGGACAGGGGGTGGGAAGTGATGTAGCGAATGCGCGCGATGCCATCGATGGCGGCGACTAGCTGCAGTAGAGTGGGGAAATCAGCGATGCCGCCTTCGTGTAGTTGGCCGCGGTAATCATTGACGTTTTGGCCCAGTAACGTTATCTCACGCACGCCTTGGTTGGCTAGGCTGACGATTTCAGCTAAGACGCTATCCACCGGCCGGCTGACTTCCTCGCCGCGGGTGTAGGGTACAACGCAGAAACTGCAGTATTTGCTGCAGCCTTCCATGATCGAGACTAAGGCGGTGGGACCTTCCGCGCGGGGTTCGGGCAGACGATCAAATTTTTCAATTTCGGGGAAACTAATATCTACTACCGAGCGATGACTTTGATGCAAGGCGCTGAGCATCTCGCCTAGTCGGTGAATGGTTTGGGGGCCGAAGACTAAATCGACGTAGGGGGCTCTTTTCAAAATACTCTCGCCTTCCTGGCTGGCCACGCAACCGCCCACTCCGATCACCACCTGCGGTTTGGCTTTTTTCAAGGCTCGCCAGCGGCCTAATTCGGAGAAAACTTTTTCCTGCGCTTTTTCGCGAATGGAGCAGGAGTTGAGTAGCAGCACATCGGCTTCTTCGGGGTTGTCGGTTTTGATTAATTGATGGGAGGCATGGAGTACGTCGGCCATTTTGGCGGAGTCGTACTCATTCATTTGGCAACCATGCGTTTGAATATAAAGTTTCGGCATATTCGGCTCTCGAGCTTTGTAGCAAAAGGATCCCTAAAAGAGCACCCAAAATACCATAGATCAGGCCAATGGCAATAAAACTCCAGGTGAAGTTAGAGGCGGCCTGGATGCTGGCGCCGGCGGCGACCCCGATCAAATTGCCTAGTTTGGAGGCGGAGGCGCCTAGACCGATCAGATGGCCTTTGACCTCCTGGCCGGATTCTTTGATTAACAAAGTAAATGGAATGAGGGAGATAGCGCCCAGGCATACCCCCCAGAGCAGGGCTGCCACCACGGCTAGCCAGAGTTGGGTGCTGGCGGCAAACAAATATTGGGTCAGGGAAGCCCCCAGGAGGGTCAGCATGAAGATCACTTTGACCCGCCTAAGATTGGATATTTGCTGGTCCACTAAGATGCCCCAACGGGGGGCGGAAATAAAAATAGCCAGGGCAATCAGCGCGTAGAGCATGCCCACGGTTAAATTGCTGCCGCCTAAACGATGCGTTACATAAAGCGCGAAGTAGGAGGCACTCATCCAGCGGGCGCCTTGGGTGAAACAGATGAGAAATAAGACGTAGTAAAGACCTTTTTTGGGAGGACCTTGTCGCTCGCTGCCAGCCAGCTTAGCGCGACGAGGTGGAGACTCGATTAAAAAATTGGTCAGCACCAACATCATTAAGGCACAGGCCACACCGGAGGAAAAGAAAATGGCGTGATAGCCCCAATAATGCGCCACCACACCGCCGAACAAAGGTCCGACGATGGCACCCACCGCGGTGGCGGCTTGCATGCGGCCTAAGACGTGATTGTGTGTGGGTGATCTGGAGATGGAGATGGCCCAGGCGGAAGCGGCCGCGGTAAAACCAGCAAAGACACCTTGCAGCAGGCGAATAGCTAAAATGGCCCAGGGCTGGGCTGTTAAACCGGTGAGTACTTGAGTGAGAGCTAAAACAAAACCAGCGCGGAGCAACATTTTTTTGTGGCCGAAGCGATCGCCTAGATGTGTCCAGATGGGTGTGGCGATAATGGTGAAGGCGAAGGGCACCATTAACACCGCCGCGGACCAATACTGAACTTGGCTGGGCGCGATGGATTGGTTGAGATGATGCAAGATCAGGGGCCAGTAAGGATCGCTCATATTCAAGCAAGCGATAACCAACAGTTGGGCAAAAAACGCGAGGCTGATTTGAGCTTTCCAACTCATAAGTTCACTCTTAGTTTTGCTGGTGCCCTTCCTACCCGCTTTCGGCCCCGAAAGGCACATGGAACAATGTGCAAAAGCATACATTTTTATTTTTAAAAAACAAGGGTTAATAGTGTATCAGTGTCGTCTTAAGCCATACCGAAGAACCCCTCTCCCACTTGTGGGAGAGGGCAGGGTGAGGGTGTCGATGTGGCAAATACTCGCTTTGATTAAGCACATGACCGGTCGAAACCCTCACCCTGCCCTCTCCCGCAAGCGGGAGAGGGGTTTCTTTGGTGTTCCGCGAGGAGTGGGAGAGGGGGTCTTCGGTGTTCCGCGAGGAGTGGGAGAGGGGTTCATTGGATGTGGCACGGGATGACAACGGTACGAGGCGTATAAAGCTGGACTTTATTCTTCGCTGCTGGTTTCATTGAGAAGTCTTTTTAAATGAAAAAACTTTATGACCACCCACAGTCTCACCCTTAAAGTTGAAAAGCTACAGTTGGCTAAGATCGCTCGGCATATCTTTCTCTGTTGCGACCAGAGCAATCCCAAATGCTGTGCGAAGGAAGCTGGCCTGGAGGCCTGGCATTTTCTCAAGGATCGTTTGGCGGAATTGGGGTTGGGTGAGGCGGGTATTTATCGTAGCAAGGTTAATTGTCTGCGGGTTTGCCAAGCCGGGCCTATCGCCGTCGTTTATCCTGAAGGGGTTTGGTATCACTCTTGCACGCCGGCTGTTCTTGAACGCATTATTCAGGAACATTTAATCCACGGTAAACCCGTTAATGAATTTTTATTATTTGAGAAATAATCATGCCTACTCTCCGACTCTTTCAAAATATGGCCCTGCGTGAAAAGGATGAATTTGAACTCACACTGGATGCGGCTCACTACTTGGGCCAGGTGCGGCGCGCGCATGAGGGTGACAGCGTGATTTTGTTTAATGGGCAAGGTGGGGAGTATCAGGCTGAGATTAGCCAAATGAAAAAAAATCATGTGCGGGTTAGGGTGGGTGCTTTTCAAAATGTTGAGCGGGAGTCGCCCTTGAACTTGGAGTTGGCGCAGGGAATCGCGCGGGGGGAGAAGATGGATTTGATTGTGCAAAAGGCGGTGGAGTTGGGGGTTAAGAAAATCATTCCGCTGCTGACTGAGCGTAGCAATGTCAAACTCGATGAAGAAAAAAAATTGAAACGGCAGCAGCATTGGCAACAGGTAGCTATCTCGGCTTGTGAGCAATGTGGCCGCAATAGGGTGCCGGAGATCAGCACGCCGCTTATCTTAGAGGAATGGTTGCCCCAGTTTGATGGTTTTGGTGTGCTGCTCTCGCCGGAAGGTCAAAGCTCCGCCGCGGAATTAAAACTGAGCCGGGAGCTGCCCACGACGCTGCTCATTGGGCCTGAAGGTGGCTTCAGCGACAAGGAGCGCAGCTTGATTCACAACAACCGTTTTTCTAGCTTGCGATTGGGATCGCGTATTCTGCGAACAGAGACGGCTTCTTTGGCAACCATCTCGCTCTTGCAGGGGTTGTATGGTGATTTGGTTTAAATGTCTAAATGTCTAAATGATGATTGAGACCTCCTCTCCCCGGCCCTCTCCTCCTACACAAAGCGTAGGAAGAGAGGGTGACTCAGGTGAGGGTACTTTGCTCTTAAATTTGTAGCCTGGGTGCAGCGAAGCGGAACCCGGGGAAAGTCCCTCCTGGGTTCCGCTTCGCTGCACCCAGGCTACGTGCCATTACACGTGCCATTACACGTGCCATTACACGTGCCATTACACGCGCCATTACACGTGCCATTACACGTGCCATTACACGTGCCATTACACGTGCCATTACACGCGCCATTACACGTGCCATTACACGTGCCATTACATGTGCCATTACACGTGCCATTACACGTGCCATTACACGTGCCATTACATGTGCCATTACACGTGCCATTACACGTTCTATCATCGAGAGATGTTGCTGGCTTGTGGGGGCGACTTTAGGTATGATTTAGCGCATATCATGCATTCACAATTAAGGAGTAATTCTATGCATCGACACTTGGAAAGTAAGATTTACCGTCTTTACACTAAACTCTCTCCCAAAAGAAAAACCCAGAAACCACCCATATTTAGCACCGCTCTGCAATTTACTGTGCCGACCTTGGCTCTCTTGCTTTCTTTCTCTAGCATGAGTCTAGCGAATCCCGTCAGTGGGATCGTTGAATCAGGCAAGGCAACCATTACGAACAACGCCAATACGACCATCATCAACCAGACCACCAAGCAAGGCATCATCAATTGGCAAAGTTTTAACATTCAGAAAGGCGAAGGTACTCATTTTCAACAACCTGTCGGCGGTGTCACTTTAAATCGCATCAATCCCGCTCAAGGGGCTTCGGAAATTTATGGCCGTTTATCCTCTACCGGGCAGGTCTTCCTGGTCAATCCAGCGGGTATCTACTTCGGTCCTTCCGCCTTGGTCAACGTGGGCGGCATCGTCGCTTCCACCAAGGACTTAACGGATTCAAACTTTTTGGCTGGTAATTACAACTTTAACGTTGCCTCTACCTACAATGGCGCTGTCGTCAACGACGGCTCGATCAATGCCCGCATGAATGGCTTGGTCGCCTTGTTAGGCAGCAGCTCCGTTAATAATGGAAGCATTGTCGCCAATACCGGCAATGTAGTCCTGGCCTCGGGCGAAGCTTTCACGATTAGCATGGATAAGGGTAAGCTGATCAACTTTACCGTTACCGAGCAAGCCAAGAAGGCTGGCGTGGATCACAATGGGAAAGCCTTAACCGTGGGCGTCTCCAATACCGGCAAAGTGCTGGTCCCGGGCGGCCAAATCTTGCTTAGCGCCCAGGCAGCCAAGTCGATCTTGGACAATGCCATCAACATGAGCGGCGTGCTGCAAGCCAGCACCGCGAAAGAGACCGCTGGCCAAGTTATTATCTTGAGCGACGCGGGTGGATCAGCCACTGTGTCTGGCAAGATACGAGCGGCTGGCAGGCAAAAAGGCCAGAAAGGCGGCACAGTGAAAATATTGGCTGGCAACCATATCAGCCTAACCGAGTCCGCCGAGGTTGACGCTTCCGGTCGGGCGAATGGTGGACAAGTCTTCATTGGAGGCAATACGCATGGCACTGAACTGCGCGCTCAAAGCCTAAACATTGCCAAGGGTTCTAATGTTAAGGCGGATGCTTTAGTGAACGGCAAGGGTGGTCAGATAATCGTATGGGCTGAGAAAAATTCCACCGCCCATGGCTACTTAGGCGCTAAAGGGGGACAACTGGCTGGTGATGGTGGCCTTGTTGAAACCTCAGGCGGGAAAGTGGATTTCAATGGAATAAGCGTAAGCACCAAATCTTTCAAAGGGAAAACAGGGACCTGGCTTATCGATCCTGCGGATATCACTATTAGCAATTCGCTATTAAATACCGACATAACGAATAACTCAGGTAGTACTATCTTCCAGCCTGATGCCCTCATCCCCCTAGTGAACATAACCACCTCCAACTTGACCGCCACCACCTTAGGTGATGCGCTCGCTAACAATAACGTGCTGGTGGAGACTTCTCCCTGCGCCGGTTTGGGCACTTGCAACACCAACACAGGCAACATCAATCTAGGTAACAGTGGCAGCCTTTCCGACCTAGTCACCGGTTGGGGTTCTGCTAGCACCACCTTGACCTTGCATGCCGACAACAACATCACCTTATCCGCCGACCTCAATGTGGGCACCTCCGGCTCTAAGGGTATTGTGTTTAGCGCCGGCCACACCACCACTAGCGGCTCCGTCACGCTAAACAACGCACTTAATGGTAATTTAGCCGTCACCATCAACCCAGGTTCAACAGGCTCAGCGACCATCAATACCGCACAGGGCGCTACCAATGCTTTAACCTCTTTCACAGTGAGCGGCCCCGTTAATCTTAATGCTAATGTGACCACCTCCGGTGCGCAAAGCTATAGCAATTCCATCACCGCGGGTACCACTGCCATCTCGGGCAGCACCATGAGCTTTGGAGGCAATGTAACGGGTAGCAATTTCAGCGTCACTAGCACAGCCGCCCTCAATTTGCCCACGGTAGATATCACGGGTAACTTAGCGGCTACAGGCGCTGGGATCACGGAAGCTGGGAATTTAACGGTGGGTGGAACTTCCACTTTCAATGCCGGTGCCAATGAGATCGATTTATCAACTGGCACGAACAACTTTAGCGGTGCTGTTTCAGTGAATAACAGTGGCACCAATGATGTTGACATCACTTCAGCCGCCGCCTTGGCCTTTGGCACTTCCTCCATCGGGTCAGGCAACTTGAACATCATCACGGGTGGAGACCTCACGGAAACTGGTGCTATCACGCAAGCCGCCTCGGCTGGTGATATCAATATTAGCGCCACGAATGCCACGACGAATGTGTACTTGGATACCCAAGCCAATGATTTCAACGGCAACATCAACTTCGATGGCACCTTGGCTAACATTCAGGATGTGGGGTTACGCAACATAGATTTGAATGCCAACGTACCTACCAACCTCAACGACCTCATCAACCTGCGCAACCTCAACGTGGTTTTTGATAACACGGGGATCACGTTTAACGGCATAACGCTGTCGGGGAATCTCTCAGCCACGGCTGGAGGGTCTGGAGGGATGGTCACTGAAACGGACAATACCGTTGTGGCAGGGACAACTACCATCAATGCCGGAGCGAACAGTGTCTACATGGACTACTACGATTTCTATACCGGCGCAGTGACCATAAGCAATAGCGGCCCAAACGACATAGAGCTGACTAGCTATGCGACGACACCGCTTCTGCTCGGCAATATCTCCAATGGTGCAGGCAACCTGGATTTCTACGGTCTTGGGGGAACCATCCAAGTCCCGGGCACTGCCATCACCCAGGCGGCAAATGCCATTTCTGCTCAGCTCTATTCTGACCAAGGCGATGTGATCGCGACTAATGCGGGAAATCTCTTTACCAGTCCAACCTCCTTAAATAGCGCTGGTAACTACGCTTTAAGCTACTTCAATAACGGCCCCTTGGAAATAGGCTGGGACTTCTTCGGAACCGGCCCAGTGAACATCAGTGCTGCTCGCAGCATAACGGGCGACACTGCAAATCCGGGACCCATCGTACAATACCTGGGAGGTACCGGAACCATAACACTAACCACCACCGTACCTAATTCAGATATTCTCATCGGTTATGACGGCAATTACATCCTAGGAAATGTCACCTTCGGCGGCACCCTGAGCAATATCCGCGACGTGGCTTTTAACAATACCACCACCGGGGCGACCTTCCCAACTAACCTAACTTCCTTGTCTAATTTAAGGAATTTATCGGTACAATTTGATAACAATTCAGCGACCATGCCTGCCTTATCTATACCTGGCACGCTCATGATGGAAGCAACGGAAATCACCGTGCCCTCAGGGTCGAACCTCACTGGAGGTACCGGTATTCACTTGGGAGCTCCTACTATCAATCTAGGCGCTGATCTTTCATGCTCGACAGGCTTCGTGCAGCTAGGTGGGCAGACAACCTTGAATACCGATGTCACTATCAGCGCTCCTAATATATTCGTTAATAGTGACCTCTTTGGTGGCACGAATTCCTTAACCTTAAGCATGACTGGGTCGGATGGGGGTGCTTTCGTATTTTACAACACCGTCAACTTCACCAACCCAAGCACCTCAAATATCATCATAACGGGACTCAGTGCGGCTGAAACCTATCTAGATGTATCAAATACCCTGGATAGCAGCCTAACCTACAACATTACCGGCTTTGATACAGGAACGCTGACTGGTGATAATTTTGGCGCCACTTACAGCAACATCCAAAATATCTTCGGTAATACCAATACCAACGACTTCATCTTCGCTAATGGAGCAAGCCTTAGCGGCGGCATTACCGGAACTGGAGCGGGAACAAACAACACTATCGACTACACAGCCTATACCACGCCATTGGCCTTTACCTTGACCGGTGAAGCCACAGGCCAAGTAGTCAACAGCTCGATGGCGCAAATAAATACCTTCGCCAACATTGGTAACAACCTGTTAAATGGCAGCGGCCATAGCTTGACACTGGCCAATAACAGCGACACCCTCACTCTGGGTCTTAGTAGCGGGACAATACAGGCGGGAGTTAGCTCAACCTCCTTTACTGATATCGCCCAATACACCAGCGTTAACAGCACCAATCCCGTCAACTTTGTCACCACCCCGGTCACCTACGGCCCAGGTTCAAACCAAGTCACTCTAGGCGGCACGGCTGTGATTACTTTCACCAACTTTAATGAGAGCCTATTCACCCCCGCTCCCTAAGCTCTCCCTCGCTTTAACTTACCCTCCAATCCCCGCGAAAGCGGGGATTTTTTTGTCTTCAATTTGCTCAAAAATTAACAAATAAATCACACTCTAAACCAGCAAATTCCCAACCATGGACTATACTTTAGTTGAAGTGTGTGCCTGACTTTAGCTCATTAGTAAAACGGTATACTTTTCAATCAGATAATAAAGATTCAAGGATGTAATAATAACGCGAGACGAGGTGTCATGCGCCGGCACCATAGCTTGAGCCATTACTGGTTGTATAGGAAGGTCGTCAGTGGAAGAACGCAGAGAATGCTTTCTTTCGCGCTGGGTGTGTTTGTAGCCGTTATTTTTGCCTTATCCAGCTTGCCCCCCACCCCCCAGCTTTCGTTTGCCAACCCCCAAGGTGGCACAGTCGCCGCAGGTGGCGCCATCATCAACGTCAACGGCACCACGGAGACGATTAATCAAACAACGAACAAAGCCGTCATCAATTGGAACAGCTTTAACATCAACGCCAATGAAACGACTAGTTTTGTACAGCCAAACGGTGGTGTTGCCCTAAACCGCATCAATCCTGGCCAAGGCGCTTCGCAAATCTTCGGCCACCTTAACGCAACAGGCCAAATTATCTTGATTAATCAATCCGGTATCTATTTTGGCCCCTCGGCCTTTGTGAGTGTGGGTGGCATCATCGCTTCCACCTCGGATATCACCAATCAAAACTTCCTTTCTGGCAATTATTCGTTCAACCTCCCTTCCGCTTACGCGGGCTCTATCATCAACGACGGCACCATCCGGGCAGCGGATAATGGCCTAGTGGCTTTAATTGGGCAAAGCGTTATTAATCGTGGACTTATCGTTGCTAATAGCGGCAATGTGGTTTTGGCCTCGGGCAATACCTTTACCTTAAGCTTTGATAATTCAGGCTTAATCAATTTCGCGGTTGGCGAGGAAGCCAGCAGTGTTGGGGTAGATCAAAATGGTAAGAGTACCGCCGTTGGCGTCAGTAACAGCGGCAAAATCATTGCCAATGGCGGCTCTGTGATGTTAACCGCCAACGCGGCGCAACAGGTTTTGAACAACGCGATTAACATGGGCGGCAACATTGAAGCGAATACGGTGCGTCAAAGCGGCGGCTCGATCATTATCGATAGCGGCGCCGGGGTAGCCACGGTCAATGGCAAAATGGTGGCCATGGGCAAAAAGAGTGGACAGGTCGGCGGCACCGTTGAAGTGCTTGGCAATGAGGTGGTGGTTAACAATGGCGCTAGCATCAATGTCTCGGGACAAGCCGGTGGCGGTACCATTCTGGTGGGCGGCAACGCGCATGGCGCGGGCCCTCAATCCGATGCTTCTTATGCTTATCTCGCCCCGAACGCGACCCTCTATGCCAATGCCCTGAACAATGGCAACGGTGGCAAGATTGTATTGTGGTCTAATCTGGGCACCTATTTCTACGGCAACATCGAGGCTAACGGCGGCCCCAAGGGCGGCAATGGCGGTTGGGTTGAGACCTCGGGCAAGGCATATTTAGACGCGGAAGGTAGTGTAACAGCCAATGCCAATTTTCTACTCGGCGGGCAATCAGGCACTTGGCTGCTTGATCCGGAAAATGTCACTATTAGCACCTCCACCTTGGGTGGTTCCTTTAACTCAGGCAGCCCCAACGTCTTTACCCCCACCTCGGGCAATGCAACCGCCAGCGCTACTACCATCACCAACTCCTTAGAGGGCGGCACCTCAGTCACCATTACTACAGGAAGTACTGGCGCCCAAGCTGGCACCATCACGGTAAGCTCCGCTATTGATAAAACCTCCGGCACCGGCACACCTACCTTACTTCTCAATGCCGCCAGCTCCATAGCCGTCAATGCCGCAATTGGCTTTACCACTGGCGGCTTAGACGTGAACCTCACCGCCGGGGGCGCAATAACCCAAACAGCCGCCATCACGGCCTCGACTTTAGAGGCTTCGGCGGGAGCACATGCCATTACATTAACGAATGCGAGTAATAAGGTTTCTGGCGCCGTGAGCTTGAGCAACAGTGGCGCTAATAACGTGGCCTTTACGAACAGTGTTGCTACGGTTCTTGGCACTAGCACGCTAGGCTCAGGCACCTTAGCCATCAACTCAACCGGAGCCATTACCCAAACGGGAGCCATCACGCAAGGTGCGGGCACGGCGACTTTCACCGCCGGCGCTAATGCCATCACCTTAACCAACGCTTCAAACGCCTTTACCGGTGGCGCTGTTGTTTTCAGTAACAGTGGTAGCAATGCGGTGCAATTCACCAACAATGTGGCAACTATCCTTGGCGCTTCCACGATAGGGCAAAATCTAACCGTCACTTCGAACGGGGCTATTACTCAAACCGGTGCATTGACGGTACCAGGCACTTCCAGCTTTACATCGGGTGCTAATTCCATCACCCTGACTCAGGCTAACGCCCTGACCGGTGCCGTCTCCCTCTCCGATAGCGGCGCTGCCACCACCTCTTTAACAACCTCTGGCGCTATGAGCCTGGGTACGGTGGGCGTAGGTACCGGCGCTGTTGCCCTGGCTGCAGGTGGCTCCATTTCCGAGTCCGGCGCTTTCACGCAAGCCGCCTCGGGTGGTACGACCACCATCTCTACTACCGCTGCTTCCTCTAACGTTAATCTCGGCACTCAGGCCAATACCTTCACAGGGTCTATCACCTTTGGCGGCACCTTAACGGATATCAAAAATCTCGAATTGGAGAATACCTATACCTCAGCAGCACTACCGACCAATCTGACCAGTCTCACCCTAACTGACCTGACCTTGAACTTCACCGCGAACTCGATTGCGCTACCAGCCTTAACCTTAGCTAGCAACGGTGCCTTGTCTGTCAGCGCCACCAGCATTTCACAAACAGGGGTACAGTCGGTGCCTGGCACCTCTTCCACTGCTTCATTCACGGCTACCTCAAACAGCGCTGGCACCATTGCTTTGGGCTCGGCTAATGATTTCGCTGGTATCGTTACCTTCTCAACGCCAACTGGCTCCGCTAACTCCGTGACGATCGCCAACAGTACGAATGCCTTAGAATTAGGCACCTCCACTATCGGAGGCAATCTCACCCTGACTTCCGGCGCCTTAACTCAGAATGGGGTGCTAACCGTGGGTGGCACTTCCTCTTTCACTGTCGGGGCTAACGCCATTACGCTGACTCAAGCTAACGCCTTGACCGGCGCTGTCTCACTCTCCAATAGCGGAGCCAATAACGTATCCTTAACCAATAGTATCGCGACACTCCTAGGCACTAGCACGCTAGGTTCAGGCTCCTTTACCGTCACTTCAACCTCTGGCGCTATTACCCAAACGGGATCCGGCATTACGGAAGGCGCTGGAACGTCTACTTTCAGCGCGGGTGCTAACGCCATCACCCTAACCAACGCTTCAAACGCCTTTACCGGTGGTGCTGTTGTTTTCAGTAACAGTGGTAGCAATGCGGTGCAATTCACCAACAATGTGGCAACTATCCTAGGTGCTTCCACGATAGGGCAAAACCTAACCATCACTTCAAACGGCGCTATTACACAAACCGGTGCACTGACGGTGCCAGGCACTTCCAGCTTTACCGCGGGCGCCAACTCCATCACCTTGACTCAAGCCAACGCCTTGACAGGGGCTGTCTCGCTCTCGGATAGCGGCTCGGCGACCACTTCCTTGACAACCTCCGGCGCCATGTCCTTAGGCACAGTGGGTGTGGGTACCGGGGCTGTTGCCTTGGCGGCGGGAGGATCCATTTCAGAGTCCGGCGCTTTCACGCAAGCCGCCTCGGGTGGTACGACTACCATCTCCACTACCGCGGCTTCTTCCAACGTCAATCTCGGCACTCAATCCAACAGCTTCACAGGGCCTATCACCTTTGGCGGCACCTTAACGGATATCACCAGTCTCGAATTGGAGAATACCTATAGCTCAGCGGCGCTACCGACCAATCTGACCAGCCTCAGCTTAACTAACCTCAACCTGAACTTCACCGCGAACTCGATTGCACTACCAGCCTTAACCTTAGCGAGCAACGGCAGCTTAACTGTCTCGGCAACCAGTATTTCACAAACCGGCGTACTGACCTTGCCTGGCAGCTCTTCCTCTGATTCTTTCACCGCCACCTCTAGCGGCGCCGGCACCATTGCCCTGGGAACCTCCTCTAATGCTTTGGCTGGCCCCGTCACTTTCTCAACGCCAACGGGCGCGGCTAACTCGGTGACCTTCTCCAACGGCAGCAATGCCTTGCTCTTGGCTGCCTCCACGATCGGCGGCAACCTCAGTATCACCTCCGGCGCCTTAACTCAGAATGGCGTGCTCACCGTGCCTGGCACTTCCTCTTTCACTGCC
>Ga0206867_1052_pt1 | contig 25806 bp, 30 predicted proteins | sample Alteio_BWOrgCont_37_FD_152905 | JGI IMG/M metagenome (GOLD analysis project Ga0206867, IMG submission 152905) | Enriched cells from forest soil in Barre Woods Harvard Forest LTER site, Petersham, Massachusetts, United States -... | ecosystem: Environmental > Terrestrial > Soil > Temperate forest >...
TGGGAACCGCTGGCGCCATTGTTGGATGGAGCAATGACACAACTGCGGGATAAAGACCGTGATGTCCTCGTGCTGCGTTATTTCCAAAATAAAACCTTCAAGGAGGTGGGCGATCTTTTGGGCGTGGATGAACGGGCTGCGCAAAAGCGGGTGGCACGGGCATTGGAAAAATTACACACCATCTTTGCCAAACGCGGCGTGACTTCGACGACGGCGACTCTTGCCGGGGCGATTTCCGCCAATTCCGTTCAAGCCGCGCCGGCGATGCTGGCAAAGGCCGTGACGGCCACCACATTTGCCAAGGGCGCGACGGCTTCCGCTTCAACCTTAACCCTCATTAAAGGAACATTGAAAATTATGGCGTGGTCAAAGACAAAAACGATAATCGTCGCAGGCATGGTTGTTTTGTTCGCAGCGGCAAGCACCAGCGTGATTGTGGATGAAATGCATATCCACTCGGAAGATGCCATTTTTGACCGGATTTCCGATCAGGCTTGGAGTGGGAATTACCATGCGGTCATTGATGCTCCTCCCATACTCGTGCTGCGTCTGACAAAATATGGGCCATCATCGCCGTTGGGACATCGAGGTGGGGGCTTCGGCCCCGCAACTTCCAACGGCAATTTTATAGGATGGTATATGCATCTGGAGTGGCTGATCGGATTTGCCTATGATGCCGATAGTTTGCGCGTGATTCTGCCGACCGATGTCCAGGAAAGTTATTATGATCTTCTGCTGACTATTCCCAAAAATGCAAAACAGGCACTCCGGGACAGAATCAAGAAACAATTGGGACTTGTAGCACATCAAGAAATGCGTCCAACGGATGTTTTGCTTCTGGAAGCAAGAAATGCCCACGCTCCGGGAATTCATCCTGGCACGGCGGGAGAATTTTCGCACGAAGAGGATGATTCTTTCAATCACTCCCAAATCAACGAGCCAATTTCTTCCTTGGTTGCTTTTCTAAAAGGGCACTTGGCAACAATCGTTTTAGACCACAGCGGGTTGACTGGAAATTACAATCTTGCGTTACATTGGAAAACAATAGCGGATTACCAAGTCGAAAATGCGGAAATCAAACAAAATATGCTTGATCAACTCGGTCTTGAACTTGTTCCCACAAATATGCCGATTGAAATGCTCGTGGTCGAAAAGTTAAAATAGTTTCTAACAATTTGTTCACCTTCGGCATTGGCAGCAAAAGATTAAAAAACAAACAACAACACAAAAAATGAAAACAAAACTCGTAATCGTCAGTGCTGTTATCATCGGCATGGCGGCGCTTGGTTGCTTTCTGCTGCCCGGCTGCTCTAAATCCAAAATCTCAAAAGTTCAGCCGGGACGCGACGCCACACACGATGAAATTCGCAACACCAGCGTGGATGACTGGTTCGACCGCATCGGAGAAAAAGAAGCCGCTCTTGGCTATGCGCCTAACACATCGTTGAATGCTTTGATTCAAAAAGCCAAGGAGAGCGATACTGTGAAGGACAGTATTGTCAACGAGGCAACTCAAATTATTGGCGACTCAACTCAAGATTCATACAAACGATGGCAGTCTTGTTATATCTTGAGCTACATCGGCGACGAACGCAGCATTCCGACGCTCAAGCAGGCGCTTAATAATGACGAATCCGTAACGGTTCGTGGTGTAGCCGCGTGTGCTCTTGGTGCATTTGACAATTCAGATGCCCGCGATGCGCTCGAAGAAGCCGCCAAAAACGAGAAAAAACTCGACGTGCAGGCATGGATTCAAAAAGCATTGGATGGACAATTCCTCCCGAAAAAATGATTACTTTCAATGTCAGGTGCAATCACGCGTTCACTTTGATTGAACTGCTTGTTGTCATCGCCATTATCGCGGTTCTCGCCGCATTGCTTCTGCCGGTGTTGAGCCGCGCCAAACAACAGGCAAATCAAACAGCTTGTTTGAATAATTTGAAACAAATTTGTCTTGGCTCGCTTCTGTATTCTCATGACTCAAACGGCAGGTTTCCTGATGCAGATTTCCTTGATGAAAATGTGCAGGGCTGGGTTGGGTATAAGGAACGGATGAAAGGCTATGTCGGATTAAATGGCGCAACTTCGCCGACAGATAAGTTGTTTGCCTGCCCATCTGATGTTTTTTATTGGGATTATGCGGACGGCAGTTGGCAATGTGTATTTGAAAGTGTTCACGCGCAGTCAGCTTGGGATTATTCAAGTTACGTTTTCAATGCAGGAAACCTGTTCGCAAATTCCCCGGCGGCACCTTTGCCCGGCATTGCCGGCCTGCAATGCGATTCGATAAGGCATCCCACCAGAACCATTATGATCGCTGAAATGCCGACAGATTTTCCTTACTCTTGGCATAATCCAAAGCGTATGCCACGGGGAGAAACTCCCTATTTTAATGATGCCAAAAATACGGTTGGTTTTGTGGACGGTCATGTGAGTTACATCAAAATATATCGCGATGACTTGGAAGCCTGTTGTTACAACCCTCCTGCTGGATATGATTACCAATGGAGCGGAAATTGAATTTTGAAATTCGATGCCATTGACCGCGCCCAACAAACCATTGCCGCGAACCGCGCTCGAACTCGTGTGCGAGGGGTTGCCAAATACCATCCGCGAACGGCGCGGATTAAAATAAATTGGCACTTTTCTCCGCCAGCGGACATTTATCGGTAAATGCAGGAAGTCCGAGACGCAGAATTGCTGCGGCAATACGCCCGTGAAAATTCCGAAGAGGTATTCACGGCGCTCGTCGCACGGCACGTCAACATGGTCTATTCCGCCGCGCTGCGAAAGACCGGCAACCTGCCGCCGCCCAGGAAATCACGCAGGCGGTGTTCGTCATTCTGGCGAAGAAGGCGGACGGATTGTACCGGCACGCCGCGTTGTCCGGTTGGTTGTATCAGACCATGTTGGCCCCGTATCGAAGCAGATGACGGCATACCCTGCGCAACCGACTAGGAAGAGCGGATCATACTGGTAGCGGAAGCGCGGCATGACGCTGCCGTTTGGCCCAACACTGTGCTGGAGCCACCGGCCACTGCCCCTTGAGTTTTTGATTGAGGTATGAGATTTGAGAGTCCAGATTGCACAGTCGTGAGCCAGCCGCCTGTGACCGTGGCATACGAGGGGCGTACACTATCGCGCCAGTCCCTTGGCAGCGACCCGAACTCGAACCGTTGTGCCAAGCGCTGGCAACAGTCATTCGCCAGCGGCGAGAAGCCAACAGACATTCCCGGAACGGTTGAAAATTCTTTGTCTTATTTTTCATTCGCTGTGCATATATAAGGTGGATAATGAATGACGACGACATGGAATTGTTGCGGGACTATGCGGTCCGGCAATCCGAGGAGGCGTTTGAAACGCTGGTCTCGCGGCATGTTGGCCTCGTTTATTCCGCAGCATTGCGGCAGGCGGGTGATACGCATCTGGCCGAGGAAATCACTCAAACCGTCTTCATTATCCTGGCCCGCAAAGCCGGTTCGCTCAATCCCAAAACCGTTTTGCCCGGCTGGCTTTATCGCACCACGCGATATGTGGCATCCGCTACGTTGAAAATGCAGCGTCGCCGCGAACACTACGAACAGGAAGCACAAATGCAGGCAACGATGGAAAAGGTCGAAACCGGCCCGGTATGGGAACAGCTTGCCCCGCTGCTTGACGAGGCCATGGCGCAATTGCGGGACAAGGACCGCGACGCCATCGTGCTGCGCTATTTCCAAAATAAAAGCCTGCGGGACGTGGGTGCCGCGCTGGGCCTGGACGAATATGCCGCGCAAAAACGCGTGGGCCGCGCGGTGGAAAAGTTGCGGGGGGTCTTCTATAAACGCGGTGTCACCTCGTCGTCGGCGGGAATTACGGGATTGATTTCTGGCAATTCCGTCCACGCTGCACCCGTGGCGCTGGCCAAGGTGGCGACGGCTGCAGCCATGGCAAAAGGCGCGGCATTGGCCGGTTCGGGATTGCTTGCCACCAGCGGCATACTGAAATTCATGGGGTTGTCGAAATCAAAGGTTGTTTTTGCAGCGATCCTGGTTATGGGCATAGTTCTATTGGGCGTGGGCGCCTTGGCGTGGAAACTGGTAGCGATTGACAACCGTGAAGCGCTCATCCGTACGCAACTGCACGAAAACCGTTTGCCGCCCGAATGGAAAAAAAGACTGGAAATACAATATGAAAATTTGCGAGAGGAAGAAAAGCACGAGCCTGCGCGGGACGCCCTCTCGCTGCTGTTTCCATCCCTCTTCCCCTCCAAAACGACGCTTTATGAGAAATTTTCCCTGGAATTGACGCCGTTCCCAACGGTTGGTTTCAAAGGCAACCAAGCCATGGTGATTTATAATGGGATGAGTTATGAACTGGCGGACATTAATGGTGTGCCTGTCCCGAAGATATTAGATTTTTGCCATCGGCAATACGGCCCGCTATGGGACATCCGCTTTTCCGACGATTTGGTGGACGTCCTGACGGACATGCAGCATCCCCCCAACGCCGCTCATACAACGGGTGTGACGCTGCGGACTGAAATAGGAGCTGAAGGGCCGTATTTGCGCGTTATCAACACCAATCATACGGTGGATGTGTCGCTGCGGGATCCTCGAACCGGACAAACCATGACCGTAGCGGATGTCCCCGTGACCAAGGAAAATCGAAGGGACGTTTTTGAAACACTGCATCCGGATACCAACCAACCATGAAAAATATTATGAAAAAAATATCAATGCCAATCCTTGTGGCCGTCTTTGGCGCTGGACTGCTCATCAACCCGGTGCCGGCCCATGCGCAAATTTATGACACGTTTGGACCGGGCGACACTTTCGATACCAACGACTTCGTTTCCTTCACCCAAGGAGGCGGGCTGGATGAATACGCCGATCGCTTCACCAGCCCGGCAACGGAGAATGTGAGTTTGGTCCAAATTGCCCTCGAAGGGGTCACAGCGGATGCCAGCATCACTCTGAGCATCCATTCGAACTCGGGCAACGAGCCCGCCGGGCCGACCGGAATTATCGGCACCTTCGCTCCTGTGACACTCCCGTCGGACCCTGCCGTGGTGACATTTGAGGCCACGACGGATTTTGAATTGGAGGCCAACACGGAATACTGGCTGACCGCAAGCGCGTCCAACGGGCAAATCGAATGGTTCTACAATGACCAGGGCATCCAAAATTTCACCTCCGCACACATCGGCGGTTCTTGGAATACAGAAGATGTGCCCGGAATGGCGCTAGCGTTTGAGATCAATCAGGTGCCGGAGCCGGAGAGTCTGCCTCTTTGCGCGACGGGGCTGGGTGTCTGGTTGCTTGGGCGGTATCTCAGGAGGCCACGATGACATTCATTCAAGCGGAAAATGAAACCTAGAAAATTCAAACATGGTCTGGCCATCCGGCAAATGACGGTCATCATAGCCGCCTTTTGCATTTTGGTCCTGGGCCTGCTTTGCATCCATGGCTGCGCGAGAAAACGCGCGGAAGAGGCATTCTGGGAAATTGATTCCAACCGGGCCACGGCCGAATTTTACAACCAGTTGCGCAGTTATTGCCTCTCCCAAACGAATTACCCCGCGCTGACGGCTGAGCAATTGCGCGAACGCGGCATTTTTGACGACGAAATCATGGCGCTGCTGAATCAGCGCATGATTCACTTCTATCCGTTTTCATCCGAGGATTCGGATGACAAAATCATTTTTAGTTGGACAAACAATGTCGACCTGCGCGTGGGGTGGAAAGCGGCGCATTTTAGCATGGATGAGGAATTGACGAAGGGGCAAATCACTGGAACCAACGACCCTGAAGTCCCGTATGATCTGGATGAATACCGATAAAATTTACTGAGACTGCCTATGAAAACAAGACACCTCAATATTTGGGAGGCGATTTTAAAATTCATCGCCTGCTTCATTTGCTTAGTATTGTATGGCTGTTCGCGCCCGGCTTCCCAAGCGGGAAAAATTCTGGGTTGCCCGCTTCCAGCGTCTGCGACGGACATTCATATTGCGCATCTAAAAACGAGATATGTTCATGAAGACCTCCTTTCGGTCGCCATGCCGCACGATGACTTTGTAGTGTTGATGGCGCGCGGGGGGCTTAAACATCACTCTGACCTTATTCTTGGGGCCTGGCCAGCCGCCTTGAGAGGTCATGGGGGTTGGCCGGGAACTGATATACCGAAAATACCCTGGTGGACTGTGTCGTGCACGAATGATGCGGATACCTATTTTAACACTTTAGCTGATGCAACATTTATTCCGGCGACCATTATCGAGACCAACATCGCTGCACGATATGAGTCAGGCCGATTATTTTTCCAACGCGACGTTTTAAACCTGCGATAAAGTGAATTCGTCTTCAACCAACTGTTAAAGGAAATCTCTGCGAAAGTCGATTTTTAAAAAACGAGTCAACACCCAAGGCCGGCATTGGCCTTGGGGCAGCCGGTTTCGGTTTAAGAATTCGTTTTTAAGCATCGTTTTGAGATTGAAAACAATGAGTTCGGCGGTGCGGTGAACCTTCTCAAGCAGTCTGCCAGGCTCTTAATTGGCCAGCCGTAAAAACTGCGGCCACGAACGAAAGTATAGCTGGCCTGTGCATCCGGTGCCTGGCCACCAGCGCCACTTCCGGCGTGGGGCGCTTCCGGCTCGATTCGATGATGGTGACATCCACCAACTGACGCGCGAGCATAAGGGATTACGATTCGTATGGTAGTCACCGATGTCATTATGCCGCTCATGAGTGGCAAAGTGATGGCGAAATGGCTCAAAGCATTATATCCGGTCTCCAAATACTTTTCACGTCTGGTCATATCATGGCGGGCCATCATTTGAGTCAAGCAGCCCGAAAACTCGGTAGTGGTACGTTTTGAAATAAGTTTGGCTCCGGCGACTTGTCAGGCGACTTATATCTCACAAGCATTCAGCGATGATGGCTCTATCACTGCGGAATTACCAGACGCAGCAATCTGTCTGAAAACTCCGATGTTGAAATCGCTCACCATGGACATGACGCGTCCGTGAAGCCCGGTATGAATGCCACGAGCGGCTTGTGCGGAAAACGCTGCTGAAAACTGCGCATCATCGCAAAACTCAATCTGTGCCTGGTAACGTAGCAACTTAGTCTTGGTGGGGGCTCCAGAATTCTGGAGGATGTGAAAGCCAGCAATGGAACCTGCGGCATAAAGCTCATCAAGAAACTCTTGAACAACGCTCAAATCCTTGGCGTGGTTTGAATCGTTTCGCAGGTCAAACCAGATGCTATAATGTATCATAACCTCATGGTGGGCGGCGCGCGTGAGAAAGTCTTGGCGGGAATGCCACTCCGCGTTCCGGCGTCGAAAAGCGCCAACCGTGCGTCGGCCAGTATTCCTGCGCGTACGAAGGCGCCGATAAAATAAACATCATAGCATAACTGAGAAAAAATTGTATTAGAGCCATTGTCTTGAATCACGCAGATCTGTTAGTTCGTTCCGCCAAAAACATAAAGCGCCTCACGATCCAAAACTGAGCCACGGCGCGAAAAACCGCAAGCGTGCATTTGTGACAAACTGCGAACAGCAGGAACAGTCGCCGTTGGCTCCAGCGCGGGGTTAAACCACATGGTCATATCTGCTCTCTGCCCTATTTAGATTTACGTGTCTGCCACAACATAAAAACACCATAAACTAAAAAGCAAACTCCCAGAACAGCCATGAAGGAATATTCTTTCAGGTTTGAAAATCCATAAGCCGCAAAAATTACACCGAAGACAAGAATGAACGCGGCTGAAGCATACCTAGCCTGGCGGCCTGACTTAAGAATCTTCGCCGACTGTGGCGAAAGCTTGTCGTTGCGGTGAACGAGCGCTACGTAAGCGCGAACATCCTCCTCGCAATGCCCGCGACAAGCCAAAGCCTTACCCACATCGGCCGCACAATCTGGGCATAATCCCCTGCCGCACGATCTGCAACTGCCGACTGCTTCTTTTTCCTGATGATAATAGCAACGCATAGAATTCAAAAACGTGAGTGTTGTCTAACATGGGTTAAGCTGCAAATTTTTATTTACCATAATTTCTTTTCCGCCTCCGCAACCAATGGCTCAAGGAAATGCCGAAGGCGCGGCTGATGCGTGCGACGGTGTCAACGGTGGGAATGCGCTTGTTGTTTTCGACGAAGCCAATCATTGGACGTGCAAGACTTGTCAATTCAGCCAGCCGGTTCAATGAAAGTCCGCCGGCTTCGCGCCGTTGCCGGATGGCATTTGCCAGCGCCTCGCACACGGGTTCGAGCGCGGTTGGTGGCAACGGTTTATTGGAGGCGGTCAATGGCACGGGTATTTTTGATGATTGAAAGTTGAATCAATTACCATGAAATGTAGGCGGCGTTGCGCAGGTTGATAATGTCCTGATTGGTCGTTCCGTCGCTGGATATTTCTTGCGGTAAAGGGTTGGGCGCCGTCCAGGACAGCGTGTCCTGGCACAAAAACTTAAACGCCTCCACATGACCGTCGGCGAAACTCAATGGATAAATGGTTTTGTGGGCGCGTGAGGGAACGTCATTCATAAACCCGCCGGAATCGATGATCACGGCAAACATCGCGTCGTTGATGCTGTCGGCGTCCTCGTCTATGAAAACGAACAATCTGGAAGGCGACGGCAAAGAACTGTCCTTGGTATAAACCGTGCGCGAAGAATCAAATTCAGGAAGCCATTCCACCGGAGACAGACCGTTCATCCAATTGTTCATCGAGTAACTGCGCACATACGGAATGCCGTTCAACATTCGACGATCCAAGGGACAGCGGTAAATGTCCTTTGATCTCGTGTAAGGGAAGAGGTTGCCACGCGTGATGCAGGCGGCATTGGTTGCGTCCGATACGCCCGGATCCAGTTCCACGTAATTGGGCTGTGGCATGGTTTGGGCGTTGCCCAGCGCCCACGCATTGAGATTGGTGGCAATGGTTGGTTGGTAGGGTACGCAGGAAGGAAGCGCTCCGTTATTTTCTCCGCAATACATGATCCAGGCGGTGGCCAGTTGTTTCAGGTTGTTCTGGCAAGCGATTTGTTGTCCCCTGGCTTTTGCGCGGGATAGCGCTGGTAACAACATCGCTGCCAAAATTGCGATAATGGCAATGACCACGAGCAGTTCGATGAGTGTAAATGCGCGCCGTTGCCGGATGACACTTGCCAATGCCTCGCACATGGGTTCGAGCGGGGTTCGCGGCAACGGTTTGTTCTCGGAGGATGACATGATATTTCAAAATTTAATCTCCGCTTCTTTTTTTCACATTCAATTCGACTGGTTTCTCTCAAGCACGAGCGGTTCTGGCTTGTTATTAAAAATCCAGTTGCCTGAAAGTTTGCCGTTCAACAATTTGCCTTCAAAGACACACTTGGCGCTTTTCCATACTAAACGCACATTCGGCGGACTGTATTCAACCGTATCGAATGGCATGCTGAAAAGAGATTGATCCAGGCTGTCTATCGTGGCTGAAAGCGAACCGTCCGGCAGTTCGGCGATGTTGAAGACTACCCGCAATTTTCTGCCAAACTCGCCGCCCGACAGTGTCCCGCTCCAATGCCCCTGCAATTCTGTTTCGCTGGTGTAACCATAATTTTTTCCGGCTTCCAATGCTTGCTCCTCTTCTTTTGGATCAGCACGCGTAAAAGTCAATGGCGTGACACCGGCCTGTGTCCATTTACCGATTATATTTGAACCGCTTTCGTCCAATTGGCCCTGGAACGATGCGCCAAGACTTTGAAGTGAAAACTTCAAGTCCGGCTTGTTGTAATCCAAGGTTACTGGAAACGGAATTATCGGAGGCTGATCAACACTGTTCAATTCGGCGCGAAATGTTCCGTCGGGAGATTCCGCAATTTTTAAGTGCAACCGAAACGATGTTGTCGCGTTTTTCAAAGTGCCTTTCCAAAAACCCTGCAAGTCTGAACCTCGTCGCGGCGCGTAATCCTCTTCGGCCAGCGGTTCCTGGACAATGTCCGGTGTCGTCGTTCGCTTTAATGTCAGAGGTTGAGAACCTTTTCCACCTGTCCAGTTCCACTTGCCAACAATCTCCGTTGCGTCACTGTTCACATTTCCTTGATAGGAAAATGCCGAACCCGATTCAAAATTCATGGATGATGCGCCGACGGCAATTTTTGTAGCCGGTATGTTTTTCGTACCCACGTCAATTCTGTCAATGATGGTGTGATAAGCGCCATTTTCTTTGGAAATTCTCACAACTATACGCTCTGTGCCTTGGCTGTTTTGCAACGTGCCTTCCCAAGCGCCTTGAACTCTCTCCAGATGGGCAGCGTGTTCATATTTAACGACTCCCGTTGTCATGCTCGCCGCAATCAGTGCCATCACGCCAACAACGATTGCCGTCTTTGCTTTTGTCCATGCCATAATTTTCAATGCTCCTTTTACAATTGTTAGGGTTGAAGTTGAAGCCGCCGCGCCCTTGGCCAGCGCGACGGCGGTTGTGGTCTTTACCAGCAGGGCTGGCGCAGCTTGAACGGAATTGGCGGAAATCGCCCCGGCAAGGGTCGCCGTCGTCGATCTCACTCCCCGTTTTGAAAAATATCGGTGTAGTTTTTCCAAAGCCCGCGCTATTCGTTTCTTCGCGGCTTCCTCATTTAATTTGAGTGCGTGAGCAATTTCATTCGCGGTCTTGTTTTCAAAAAAGCGCAATGCAAGCACATTGCGGTCGGTCTCCCCGAGCGATGACATCGCTTCATCAAGCAGCGGCGCAAGTTGTTCCCAAGCTACCGGTGCCGATTCGTTTAGAGTGGATTGCATAAAGGCCTCCTGTTCGCGTTGCATCCGGCGGATGGCGGTTCTGATTTGGGCATTTGCCGCGTAGCGTGTGGCTTTGAGCAGCCAACCGGACAGCACCGCATCGTGAGAAACACGTCCGGCTTTGCGCGCAAGGATGACGAAGACGGCTTGAGTCACGTCCTCGGCCAGATGCGGATCATGCAATTGACGCAACGCGGCGGAATAAACCAGCCCAACGTGACGATTTACCAATTCCGCAAAGGCGGATTCGGATTGGTTTAACGCATAATCGCGCAATAACGCCATGTCTTCCATCGGCAACATTCACTCATAAACGCCCGCCGAACGCAAAACGGGACAAAAAAATTTATTTTTAATGCCACGCGCCGTTCGCGGATGACATTTGCCAACGTCTCGCACACGGATTCGAGCGGTTCGCGGCAAGGGCTTATAGTTGTGAACTGATCACGTAAGGACAGGCTCCATGATTATGGTTTGGTTTTTGATTCCCAGCTCGTGCAATAAATTTGTCGCCTCATTTGCGCCAATAAGAAAAGCGATGGACTTGTTCCAGGCGTGGTGCGCGCTGCAATGAGGTCAATCACTTTTTAAACTGTTTGTATCAGATGCTGTGATTGATTCGGTTCTTCTATAGTAATTGTTGGCCCATCTGCGGTGTCAGGGTTGTTGCCATAACTTCTCCTGCGCCTTTCAAGCGGCCAAACATTACTGTCCGCCGACATTGGCAAGCCGGGCTTGAAGCGTCGGGTTGTTCGGAAACTTTTGCAGGCCAAGCTGCCATGTTACCGCCGCTTTGTCCGGTTGGCCAAGTTTTTGGTATTCCTCGCCCAACAGCACATAAGTGTCCACAAATTGCGGCTGTGGCGTCATGGTTTCCTGCTGGTCGATGAGACCCGACAATTGCTGGACGACTTCGGGACCGGTGTTCATTTGCGGCGGCCAGCCCGACAAGGCGTCCGCTTTGGAATATTGGGCTTCCCAACTGGCTGGATCCAATTTCAATGCGGCGTCGAAATTTTGGTTGATTTGCAGCCCCAGCATGGCTTGTTCATTGTAATCTTGAATTGGGAATTTACTCATTAGAGCCTCGCCCAAGGCGGTTTGAATCATGGCATCGTTTGGATCATCTATCGCACGTTGTTGTAATTCAACAATGGCCGCGCCCAACTCGCCTTTTTTCTTCAATTGCTTCAACAGTGCCCATCTGTCATTGAAACTGGTCTGGGTGGAAACCAAGGTGTCAACCGCCCGGCTGTGAGGGGGGGACGTTTTCTCCGGCTTCAAATCACTTGCAGTGGGTGCTGGCGAAGCAGCCAAGATAGGTCTATCTGCGCTGGAGGTGGCCAGCTGCGGCTGGCCCTGCTGTGATCCGACAATCTTTGGCGGCGGTGCGGCCTGGCCAGGCGATGATTCCACAACCGGCGCTGGGACCGGCAGGACTTTTTGCTTATGCTGATAAAAGGCCAGCCCGGCAGTGGCCGCAGCACAGATAATCACGAATGCGGTGATGGATTTTTTCATAATTTTGCAATTAGAACTATTGATTTGGGTGTTCCGGCTGGCGGCCTTTTCGGACAAGCCACCATTGGATTAAAGACGAAATCATCCAGATCAAATTCAACCAAAGCCAATGGTCGGCGATGAAGTGAGTGCAGTGAAAAAATAACGTTGGCTCCATGACTTGTTTGGTGACAAGGTTGTTGGCCTGCGCCGCGAAGGCGATGCGGCCCGCAGCAAAATCGTGCGCCAGCGAAAAGTTTCCATCAGCCACATTCCAGGCAATGGCCAGACAACCGAGCGCCTGCCAGCCGATGGAAAGCGCGCCAAACAATGACCAGATTCCGACGGCAATGCCGCCAAGAGCAAAAACTCCTAGGCTGAAGCCGCCCAAGGACAGCAGACCAATTGAAAGCCAGCCAATGCTCAGCGGCGCAATCGTAATGCAGCCAAATGCAAACAGTCCGCCAATGGCGTGGTTCCCCATGGCAATCCATGCCGTCACCGGTTCCTTCAACACGCCAAACCGGTCACCAATGCGGATGTGAACGAGCGGCAGTCCGAGCAGATTTGCCTGACTGCGGTATTCCCAGGCCGGTTTTGGAAAAATACCGGCGTGTTCTTGCGCCAGTATCCGCGTATAATATCCACGATTTTTTTGCTTCGAGGCAATGCAGAGGGCAAGCATCGTGGGTAGATAAACCACGACGAAGCCGGTGACCAAAAAATACAAACGGTCGACCTGATCCCGGACAAGCCATAACACCAGTGCCGCAAGCGGAATGAACACTCCCAGAGTAATGACTCCCACTTTGCGAAAAAGGGTTTTGACATGATTGCGCTCATCCTCCGACCGCGCCTCGGCAAGACCGAGGCTGTAGCCAATGTAATTTTGAAAAATTATGATCAGAGGAGCCGAAATCGCGGCAAGCAAACTCGTTGTGCCGGCAGCTTTTATCGCTGCCAATAATGATGCCGTGCCACCCGCTGCCCCTTTGGCCAGCGTGACGGTAGTCACGGTTTGCGCCAGGGCCACTGGCGCTGCCTTCACGGAATTTGCCGAGACCGCCCCGGCAATCGCCGTGGCTGTCAGTACCACCCCGCGTTGCGCGAAGAATTTCCGCAGTTTTTCAATCGCGCGGGTCACGCGCTTTTGTGCGGTGCGTTCCTCTAGCCCCATGGCCACGCCTACTTCCGACAGGCTCTTGTTTTGAAAATAGCGCAGCACGAGCGCGTCACGGTCGGCTGCGCCGAGGCGCGACATGGCTTCGTCGAGCAGCGGGGATAATTCGCGCCAGAGAGCATCGGGCGCGGTTTCTTCCAGTGTGGATTGCATGAACGCCTCCTGTTCGCGGCGGATGCGGCTCGCCTCCACCCGTTGAAAATTTGCCGCCGTAAGCCGCGCGGTATGATAAAACCAGCCGGGCAGGATGGCATTGCGGTTCAACGTCGCCGCCTTGCGCGCAAAAACAATGAACACAGCCTGCGTGATGTCTTGCGCGTGTTGCGAATTGATCACATGCCGCACCGCAACGGAATGGACAAGGCTGATGTGCCGCTCCACGAGCGCGGCAAAAGCCGCCTCGGAATTGGTGTCGGTGAATTGCGCCAGCAATTCGGCATCAGGCGTATCAGTCATTACCATTTATATGTATGCCGAACCGGAAAGGAGACAAAGATTTTTTGAGCGTTCGCTTACAGGTATAACGTTGAAATGATAAAAAAGCCCGACGATTCTGGGAATCAGTCACAGAACACTCAGCTTTGAAAGCGGACAATCTCTTGACCGTCGTGATTTTTTGCCGGAAGTTCTAGTCGCCGGGATTACGGGGGGCGTGAGGTGGAAAATCACAACAAACAGACAAAGTATTTTTAGTGCTTTATGTTATCCGAATGCCTTAAATGGTATCAGATGAGTATCATAAAACACATGAAAGCCTTGTGTGGGACTCGATAGGCTATACGTCCAAGCAATTTAATGCAGAAATCGGTATCGGAAGATGTATCAAATATAAGGGGTTTTGACCTGTTTTTGCTATCGTTTGCTTTGATATGCTTTGACTTCCTAAACGGGGGCTGGTTGTTCCAGTCGCTGCGAATACGGGGGGCGTGAGGCGGATAAACAGCCGCGAGGCAAATCGTAGTTTATTCTTCGCCACAGTCGCGCCATTTCCCTGCGCGTGAATCCGAGGCATGATGGTATGTCGCCGGTCGGCGCGTCAATGTATTGCTCGCCTCATTCGGCTGCGCTCCACATTGCACCCGCCGTCCGGCTCCGGGAATTTTGCCTCTAGGATTCTGCGCCGGGGAGCTTTATCACGGTTAAGATTTGAAGGACAAAAGATTGTCAGTCTCCCGCCGAATTTATTCATCCTGGCTGACTTGCATTTTATTTTGGCTGTGCTATTGATTTTCTTGAGACAGGACGAAAGTCTGGATTCTCTCTACTTGGCCAGGTCGGCGAAAGCCGATGCGATAATGCCCTTCATCCCATAATGGGTCAGGCGATTTTGCCTGCTTTCTACCTCTGTTGAGGATTATTGGCGAGAACTGACGCCGGATTGCTGTCAGTTTGATGACCCCCACTTCCCATCGCGTGGCTTTGCCATGCCCTGGGAAGTCGGTTTTTGAATTTAGAAAACCGTTATGAATTCATAACAACCTATGAATCCGAATCTTGGTAAAATATGGAGAAAATAAATGTTGTGATGAATTCGTCACAAACCTGCCAGCAGGATTCTGGTAAAAGGCAGTAAAACTTTGTTCGCATTATGAATAAAAGGGCAAGTCCATTTTGTGCCCGATTCAAAGCAAAATGGTGCAATTGGCATTATCGGGAATTCCTATACGAATTATCGGTATAACCGATAGTTGAGTTTTTGAGGAGACAGTTTTGTTAGATTAAGCATTTGCGAATAGCTGGAAAATTTGAGCGGCTAGAAATGAAGCAGCGAAATTTCATCGGGCGGCTGGTGGGCAGAAAGCGCGACCAACTTGACTGGACGCAAGACGTTTTTGCTGACCGGTTGCAGCTCGCTGGCTGGCATAACGCCACGCGGAGCACCGTTTCCAAAATTGAGGACGGCTCTTTGCGGATCGATCTGATCCAATTGTATTACATTGCCACCGCTCTCGGCCTTCGCCCAGGTGATTTGCTTGCCGAAATTGACTGGTGCAAACAGGTCGGAACGATGATTTGTTCAATAAAAACCCCACAAATGGCAGAAGCGTATGGAAACCATTCCAAAAAATGAGGAACCGTCAGCAACGCCGCCGACCGAACGGCTGGCGTATTCGATTCAAGAGGCTGCCGATATGCTCGGCGTGAATTATTTCAGCGTGTATCGCTTAATCCAACGCAACAAATTAAAAGTTTGTCGCGCCTTGCGCGGCAAATTGCTCGTGCCGCGAGCCGAATTATTAAAATTGTTGGGAACTGAATGAGGTAAATCATGAACTACTACGAACGACCCACACCGCTTCAAGAACAGGTCAACACCGAGGCCCTGCAGCATTTCGCGGAACACCTGAAACAGTTCAAAGCGAATTGCGACGCGCTTCAAAACATCGAGTGCAATCTGTCAATGACGGCAAGCGACGCTTCCAGAGCCGCGCTGCAATCGTCAGGCCACATCATCCAAACCGATGATGGCACGCAATGGCAACACGCCGTTGATCTGACAGGAATCACTTCTGTTTGCCATCGCCGCACAGCGGCAAGTCTGGAATTTGCCATCGTTGAATGCCTGTCGCTGAAGGACATGGAATTGAGGGATGTTCTGAACAACGGCCACGACGTGCGCGAAGTGCTGCAAGCGTTCGTGCGCGACCAGAGGCAGGTTTTGAGAGTTTGGAAGGACGATGTGAACGCGCAGGTTAAGGAATACCTGGCAGAAAAGTATCCGCAGCAGGATATGAACATTGTGGCCGAGTCGTTTGAAATCAAAATGGCACGATCCTTTTCTCAAACGTATGTGAACGCTCAAAGCCAAGGTCGTGGCGTGAGAATTTGAACGGATTCGAGGGGGATTTTTCTATACTGCTGTTCTATACTATATGCACTTTTTACAGCCAATGATATGCAAACGCAGCAAAGGCGAAAATCAATAAAACCATTGTTATTGTTGAGCGAATCAATGGTTGCATCCCGAAGCTAAACATAGCTAAAAGTGGGTTTTACAATTTCGAGTCAGATGCCTTTAACCACTCAGCCACCCTTCCGTTATGTTGATTTAATTGACTGAAATGCTGGTTTTCACATTTCTCAACTTGCGTTTTCTATACTATGCGCCCGAAGATCAATTCATCGGATAATACAGACTCGCGCTTGCAAAAACACCCATGGCGAATCTTGTTCGCCACGTTCAATCAGGAAACCATTATGCGCAATTTTGCGCGCGCGGCAAGCTGATTTGGAAATCGCTCAAAACGGATCGAATCAATGCCATCGAGCGGTGGCTGTCATCAAATACAAGGGATTCGAGCTCACGGAAGCAAACATCAAAGAGTTCATGGGTGCAAAGCGGGCTTGGAAAATGGGCAGACTGTTTGAATCGGTTCGGTTCGAAGTTGGCGACTGGCAGGATGAGGCGGTGCGGGTAGCCATCGAAGAACACAATTTGAAAGTGCAAATTCGCTGCTGACCAGTGGCGGCGATCCTGCGCGGTCATGCTGGTGGCGCATTACCGAAATTACGCTGGATTACTTGCGGCCATCGCCGGAATGGAAAAAACAGATGGCCGAATTGCAACTGGCCAAAGATTGCGAACAGGAAATTCTCAAGCGGCTGAAGAAATTGGCGCAACAAAAACAAGAACGCGCCGAGCGGGTTCGCTGGCTGGCCGAAACCGTCGAGGAGTTTATCACCCAGCCAAAGGGCTTTTGACTCCAATTTTTTCGCGGTGCGGTTTTTCCAGATTTCAAGGATGGCTTGCCACAAGAGCTAAATAGTTATCGACAAAAGGGAAAGCGAGAAATAAGGTCGTATCCATGGAAAAATCGTACCGCACGGAGTGGTTGAATAACACTGTCAAGCTGTGGGCATGAAGATAGCATTTAGCACACTGCCCGTGGTCGCTGCAATAATTTGGAGCAATCTCGCCTTTTGCGGCGAGATCCATGACGCGGCAGCGGGTGGTGATTTGGAAAAAGTCAAAGCGTTGGTCAATGCCAATCGTGACTTGGTAAACAGCAAGGACACTAACCTCATGCCGGGCTTATACAGCGAGACGCCCTTGCACTTGGCTGTATTTTATGACCGCAAGGACATTGTGGAATTCCTATTGACGAATAAGGCTGATGTCAATGCCAAGGACGACGGAGGCAGGACACCTTTGTACGGGGCGGCTCTGGTTGGGGACATAAATATAATGGAATTGCTGTTGGCCAATGGAGCAGATGTTAATGTCAAGGACAGCGGCGGCGAGACGCCTTTACACGCTGCGGCAGGAAATGACCACCCCGACATGGTGAAATTGCTGCTGGCGAACAAGGTCGACTTCACTGCCAGGGACAATCGCGGCAATACGCCATTGCATGATGCGGCGGAGTCCTTCCATACGGATTCAGTGAGACTATTGCTGGCCAAAGGAGTGGATGTCAATGCCAAGAATATCACCCAGCCAAAGGGCTTTTGATTCCCTTTTCTCGCGGTGCGATTTTTCCAGATTTCAAGGACGGCATGCCACAAGAGCTAAATAGTTATCGACAAAAGGGAAAGCGAGAAATAGAGTCGAAACATGAAAATAATCGCACCGCACGGAGCGGTCGAATAACACTGTTAGGCATCAGCGCCATGAAAAACATCGTCATTTTTCGGTTTATAGTAGCCGCCATGATGGTGAGTTTAGGCTGTTATGCTTTGCTTGCACATTGGTCTGGCGCGGGCATATTTTTTAGTTTCCTGCCGATTCTCACGATGTCACGTTCGGAGATGACCAAGCCGATTCCGAGCCGCGAGCTTTTGATTTTCATTGTCGTTGTTTTAGCTTTTGCCGGTGTCGTGATTGCTTGCAAGTGGTTCGTTCCGACTTCAGTTGCTGATGACATTCAGAGTGTGATGCGGCATTCGGCATTTGTGTTGCCATTTTGGATCTTATTACTTTGGAACCTTTATCGGTTTTATCGCAGACAAAAAGGAGAGGCTGATGCCTAACAAGTCGCCGGAGACAACCGGCAGCGCGCCTTCAGATTCGCGCTTCGGTCGCGGATCATTTCACGTCACCGTGTGCCGGTGGCTCAGCTTCTTTCGTCAGGTCACATCCTCATGAGCAGCGACACGAAGATTGTGCTAACGACCAGTTCATGAGACTGATTTAAGCAGGAAAGCGGTTGACACTCCAATGATATTCGGCTACGAATTACGATGAGAGTGCGGCCAAAACGGCCAAAAACCTTGCGACGCCAGTTCGGCAATTTTTACGATGCCAAAAAAGTTCGTAACAACTGGCTGCGGTGTTTGGGATGGCCGAAAATCAAAAAAGTGTGTCAATACCATTGAGCTAATACATGGCTCTATGTGGCTGGAGTTTTGGATCGCCACACACGCCGTTGCGTCGGCTGGGCGATGGGGAACTCGTTGGCCACCACACTGCCGTTGGCCGCTTTGGAGATGGCTTTGGCCCATCGTCAACCACCGGCGGGACTGGTGCATCATTCGGATCGAGGCGTCCAATACGCCTCTGAAAATTACCGGCAACGACTGGCTCAAGCGGGGGTTGTTCCGAGCATGAGTCGTCGGGGCAACTGCTACGACAACGCCATGATGGAAAGCTTCTGGAGCACCATGAAACGCGAACTGGTTCATCGCCATCGCTTCGCCACGCGCACCGACGCACGCGCGGCGATCTTTGAATGGATCGAAATCTTTTACAACCGCGAGCGGCTCCACAGCACCCGCGGCTTCCAATCTCCTGTGGACTTTGAAACCAACCTCAACTAAAAATACCCATGCCTCATGCACTCACTCTCTGTCCTCATAATCGGGGCAAGGCCACTGTGTTTTCCATGCTGATGCCCTATAACGAGGACATCAACCAACCAACACCCCTCTAAAGAGGGGGTTTTCAATTTTGATCCACATGATACTCTCTTCGACGTAACCACACAAATCCAGCTGCGCAAGCAGCAATCACTACATTAATGGTATGAAGTCTACAAAACTGAAGCTGACCCTATTAGCTGGAATGTCCATGAGTTTAGCCTCATTGACAAGCCAGGCAACAGTCATATTCCATAATTATGGAACAACTGCCATAGGCGGAACAGGCGGTTGGAGCAGTTACAACCTGGATTCACCGGGAACCATATCCCAATCAACGAGCCAGGTATATAAGGGAACAACCTCGATCAAGTCCCAGGTAGTTTATCAGGGAACTGGATATACCGGCCGGTATCATGCAATGTGCCGTCTGGATAACGTCTACCAGCCCGGGGACACGGGTTTTTATGGGTTCGCATTTTATTTGATGAATGCCTGGGAATTTGACGACCAGCAATATCAGTTGTTTCAGTTCATCGCTGATTTCACTGACTCCGGGTGCGATACCTGGATGCCATCCACCATGGTCTGGGTTGAAGGAAACCAACTCAGTACACGGAGAAAATACGGAACGGCCTGCGACCAGTTAATCACTGAATATGATAATGTCGCCACCGTTTCCGCGGGAACATGGCATACCATAGAGATTCAGGCGCTGTGGGAACCCGATGACACCGGCTATATCAAGCTTTGGTTTGATGAGTCAAAGGTGGTGGAGGAATTCAATTGCAAAACGACCTTGACCGATAGCGAGAATCGTTTTTATGACATGGACACCGGACTTTATGCCAACAGCTGGCATGATGATGGATACATGCTCGGCTCGCAGGGTACGCGCTATGCTTATTTTGATGAAATCGGATGGGGCACGGCGTATGCCGACGCCGATCCGGCAGAATGGTGAGAACGCAGTTTTTATTTGACGCGGGCGGTGATGATTAAAGTCGCCGCCCGCTTTTAATTTTTAAACTCGAAAGCCGTCCTCTTTATCCGAACGAATCATCCTTATGCGCGTAAATATCGCCTTGTTTTTTGCCTTATGCTTTTTAATCTGCGAAGCTGGAGTCGCCCGGTCTTCTGCTCAAGCGACCAATTGCACGCGCCGGATTTTTGACTTCACTCCGATTTCAACCACTAATCCAATCGTAGCCCGCATCGATGGCTCGATAGAGATTCCAGTCAGTGAATATAGGACGTATCAAAAGGCGGAACATGAAAGCACTGTCAAAGAAAAGTTGAACCTGGCTCAAAAAAAGGAAATCTTGAACGACTTGATTGATGAATATCTTATTGTTGGTGAAGCTTGCAGGATCGGCGCGGACAAGCGCCCGGGGTTCACCAGTAGAATGGAATTCACTCACATGATGTTATTATCCGATTTTCTGGTCGCGCAAGAGGTGACAACCAAAGCCAAAACCGCCGAAGAGTATAATAACCTGCTGGATAAACTGCAAAATCGTCTTTTTGATGCCGCGACTATTAATGTGTCCATTGGAGATTATGACAAACTGAAGCAGGCGGCGAAAGAGATTAACGAAACGGACCAGCCATCACCCCGGTCAAATTCCGGTGCAGATGCCCAAAAACCCGCATCTTCGGCAAAGGCAAAGATCCGCAAGATAATGGAGGATATGCCTGACTCCGTGCTGGCCCGTTACAGTGACGCAACTATGACTAATAACGTGTCTGCAACCAATGGCACGGTTATAACCGTGAAAGAGGTGTTGGCGGTTTATTCCAACCTTCATGCCCCGAGACCACCCCTCGAAACCGACGATGATCTCGTCAAAATGATAAAGCCTTTCATCATGCCCCCGCTGATGGCTGATGAAGCGATAAAACAGGGCATCGAAGCGCTGCCTGCCTTTCAAAATAAAGTGATTGAAAACCGGAACGCGCTGCTTCGCATTTATATGCACGGCGTCATTGCCGCCCAGGCCAACAAGGAGTTGAACGCTCCCGGTCTCGATAAGCGGATCAAGTCCTGGTATCAGCAGAATGCGGCACAATATGCGGTTCAAGCCCCCGATGGTGTGAAAACGATGCCAACCTACGAAAAGATACAAAAAAGAGTGGAAGGCGATTATTCAGTTGATTTGCGGGATCAGATACAAGCCAGGAAGGTTCGTGCCTTGCGAAAGGCGCAAACGGTCGAAATAGATGAAGCGATTCTCAACGGTCTGTGACGGCTGGCTGTCATGGATCCGGGGATTTAGTGGATCTGCCCCGATAGAAACGGGCGCCGCCACCGGCCGGATCGCTGACATTTTGTTTGGCAATCCGGGAATGGCAGGTTTTTCATGCGGGCAAAATGCATCTCAAAACAACGCCAGTTGCCGGGTGGTCGGTTCCCTTAAATTACTGACCCCCAACCCGAGCAAACGCAGTGGCCGATGCACGAGCTTTTCCTTTGCCAGCAGAAAGCAGGCGAGACGATAAATCTCATTGATTTCGGAGATCGGTTCTTCAACGGAAATCTGGCGGGTAAGCGTCGAAAAATCGCTGTAACGGACTTTTACCTGAACCGTATGCGCCGCCAAATGCCGATGTTTGAGCCGCTTGACAATATCTGACGCCTGTTCTTTAAGGCAGTTGCGTAAAATCTGCCGGTCGGCGGTGTCTTGCAAAAAGGTTTCCTCACCACTGATGCTTTTGATTTCATCCCCGATTTCCAATGGCCGGTCATCTTCACCAAAGGCAAACTGTTTAAGCGTTGGGCCAAACGAACCGACCAGGGCACGCAGATCGCCAGTGTAATCTTGCATATCACCAACGGTGCTGATGTCCGCCTGGTTCAAGACTTGTTCCGTAACCTTGCCCACACCATAAAGTGCCCGTACTGGCAACGGCCTTAAAAACTGCACCTTTTGTTCATCTGTTATTACGGTCAATCCATCAGGTTTTTGATGGTCACTGGCGATTTTGGCCAGCAACTTGTTTGAGGCGATGCCGATGGTGGCGGTCAATTGTCGTTCGGTCCGAATCCGCCGCTTCAGTTGTTGGGCCAGCGGCAAAGCTTTCTGAAGCGACGCACTCATGGTTTCAGCCTGGCAGATGCCGGACATATCGAGATACGCCTCATCCACGGACATCTGCTCCACAATCGCCCCGGTGTCGGCAATAATTTCCATGATCCGATGAGACTCCTCACGGTAGGCATCCATCCGGGGACGAACGAAGATGCCTTTGGGACATAGCCGGCCAGCGGTAGCGCTCGGCAAAGCTGACCGGACGCCAAATTTCCTGGCTTCGTAACTGGCGGCACAAACCACCCCGCGTTGAGTCGGCGGCGAGCCCACAATCACTGGTTTGCCGCGCAAATTTGGATCATCCCGCTGCTCTACCGAAGCGTAGAAAGCGTCCATGTCGAGATGGAAGATGACCCGAAACATCAGCGCAGGAGTGACTGACTGGCTTTCAGCCATCGTTCAGCCGTTAAATAATCCGGGCATGACTGTTCCACTGCCTGCCAGAATTTATTCGAATGATTCATCTGCCTGCGATGTGCGAGTTCATGGAGGATGATATAGTCCCGCACAAAATCCGGGGTCTGAATCAACCACCAATTCAGTGAAATCGTTCCTTTGCTTGAACATGAACCCCAGCGTGATTTCTGGTTCCTGACTGAAACCCTGACCACATCTATGCCATGAAATGCAGCCAATTCCTGAACCCGTGCCGGAAGTTCTTGACCGGCGATTTTACGCAGATGTTTTTGGATGGCTGGCCGTAAATCCACCGACGCAGCGGAAACTTTTATCTGTTCAGCGTCGAAACGAATTTTGCCGCCTTCAGCCTCAATCCGAACCAGCACGCCCCGAAAATAAATCTCTGTTCCCAGGCCCCAATTCGATCCGGTTTTTGGTTGGGTTGCTTGAAGTTGAAATTGTTGTTCCAGCCAATGGATGTTTCTTGAAGCAAAATCCCTGGCCGCGGAAATGGATCCTCGCCGTGGAATTGTGACCCTGGCGACACCATCAGAAAGTAAGCGCAAAAGATAACGACGGGCGCGCGGATGATGCACGAACAGCAACGGCACCGATCTTGACCCGATTTGCAAAGATTCGGTCTTGGGCGGCGGTTTTAATCTGAAGAAACGGTCAAAAATCATTTTTGCTGCGGATGTTTTGGCTCAAGGCCGGGGAAATGTAAAGACGAGGCTGAAAGCGGGAATGGCTGGCGTGGGCGTATCTACCGACTGACCGACTCAGACCTCAACTACTGCCTGCAACTGTCAACTGCACTCACGCCCACACCAGCCTCCCACAACATCGCCCGCTTTCTGGTTTTGTCAAGCGGACCAGCGTGACGCTGGATCCAATGATGGGGACGAAGCGACTGCCAAGACGAACCGGGTGACCAGTGGCGAGTGATGAGTAAATCTGCTCGTTGCCTTGCTCGTCACTCATCACTGGTCACTGGCAGGGATGCTCGCCACACCCGTCGCCGGCAAATGGGGTCACCAACAGGAATGAATGCAATATTCTCAATAAAAACGCGCTTTTATCTTGGCTTGCACTTCGTCAACAGCTTTAATGTGCCGGTAAACATTAACCAATTAACACCAAACCAACTGACCAAATTATGGCAAAAGCTCTGACCAAATCCCAAATCGCCTCTGCAATCGCTGACAAGAACAGCATCACCAAGAAGGCGGCGGTGGAAATTCTTGAACAACTCGCTGCGCTGGCTTACAAACACGCCAAAGATTCATTCACGATTCCCGGGTTGGGAAAATTGGTGCTGGTCAATCGCAAAGCCCGTGTCGGACGTAATCCGGCTACTGGTGAAACCATCCAGATCAAGGCCAAGAAAGTCGTGAAGTTCCGCGTCGCCAAGGCAGCCAAGGACGCGATCCTGGGCGTGAAGAAATAATTCTGGATCTCAATTTTCAAGGCACCCTGATTTTTCAGGGTGCCTTTTTTATTTTTGCTTCCTGTAACTCCCAACCCCGGTTGCTGCATGGCGTGCGTGTCAATCTGCGTCGTGGGTGCTGGATTTCGATGCCCTCACTTCCGTCGCCACTGGAAAAGTTGCCGGCCTTGACCCTGGCGTGACTGGCGAGATAAATAATTTGGGGATCAGCTATAAAGGTTTCATCCGCATTCCGGCAGACGGACAATATACCTTTTACCTGACCGACGATTGCGGCGCTCAACTTTGGCTGCATGAGGTTCATCTGATTGACGATGATTTCAACCATACCGGCGCGGAAGTTTCCTCGACCATTCTGCTCAAAGCCGGCCTGCATCCCACCCATCCGGCTGTTTTACCGGCATGGGTCTGGAACTAAAAACTTGAGCCTGTAATATTCCGGACCTAACTTGATTAAGCAACCGGTGCCGATTTCGGCTTTTTCCCCGGTTGAACCATAAAGATGATGCATCGAACCTGGCCCTTCGCGCTGGCGGTTTTATTTTATTTCTGCCAGGGCGATTCGCTGGCCAAAGACCCAGCACCGGCAGGAATGGTCTGGATTCCCGCCGGCGAATTCACGATGGGAACGGATGACCTGGCCAGTTTCCCCAATGAACGCCCGGCCCACCGGGTGAAAGTAGATGGTTTTTGGATGGATGAACACGACGTGACGAACGATCAGTTCCGAAAATTCATTGCCGCCACCGGCTATGTTACGACGGCGGAACGGAAACCGGATTGGGATGAAATGAAAAGGGAATTGCCGCCCGGCACACCCAAACCGGACGATAGTTTGCTCGTGCCCGGCTCGCTGGTTTTTATTGGCACCAGCGGCCCGGTGGATTTGAACGACTATTCGCAATGGTGGCGCTGGACTCCGGGAGCGAACTGGCGTCATCCCGGTGGCCCGGCCACGGATATTAAAGGCATGGGGAATTATCCCGTGGTGCAAATTTCCTGGGATGACGCTGTTGCCTACGCGAAATGGGCGGGCAAACGATTGCCCACCGAGGCGGAATGGGAATATGCCGCGCGCGGCGGTCTGCAAACAAACGCTATGTGTGGGGCGATGAATTCCGTCCCAATGGAAAATACATGGCGAATATCTGGACGGGAAAATTTCCTTACCTGAACACCAAGGAAGATGGGTTTGCCGGACTGGCGCCGGTGAAATCATTCCCGCCCAACAGTTTCGGACTTTACGACATGGCGGGCAATGCCTGGCAATGGTGCGCGGACTGGTATCGCGCCGATGCCCACACGGAAAACGAGGCGATCTGCTGTTTGAATCCGACGGGTCCTGAAAAAAGTTTTGATCCGGATGAACCTTTCGCCGTCAAGCGTGTCATCAAGGGCGGCTCGTATCTGTGCAACGCCAGCTATTGTGAAAGCTACCGGCCCAGCGCGCGGCGCGGTGAAACTCCGGACACCAGCACCTCACATATTGGTTTTCGCTGTGTTCTGTCGGCAAACAATGAATTGAAGGAGCCGGACAGGGACGATGCCAAGGCGTATGGCTTGCAGCCAAAAAAATTGCAGTGAAACTGATAATCTTATTATGCGGTCACCGACTGGCTGTGCTGGCT
>Ga0206867_1050_pt2 | contig 25769 bp, 19 predicted proteins | sample Alteio_BWOrgCont_37_FD_152905 | JGI IMG/M metagenome (GOLD analysis project Ga0206867, IMG submission 152905) | Enriched cells from forest soil in Barre Woods Harvard Forest LTER site, Petersham, Massachusetts, United States -... | ecosystem: Environmental > Terrestrial > Soil > Temperate forest >...
TTTCTGGATGCGCTGCCGAAATGTCCGGTGGAAATTGTTTGAGGCCTACACGGTTAATTTCTTCAACTCTTTTTTCAAGCATTCCGGGCAGATGCCATGAGAGGTATGCGTGGCGAATTTGGAATCAAAATACTTTTCCAGCGAGACCCATTCCCCATCGTGGCATACGTTCCGGCACCAACTGCAGATCCGCAGGAAGTGTTCAAGGTAATGCAAACGCTGGAGCAGCCGCCGGGTCGCCGCGTGAACCCACGCCCAGATGAATAACACCACGCTGGTCCGCAGGATGGCCCGCTGCCAATCGGCAACGTATGGCTCGCCAAAAATAAAATGCGGCAGCCGCGCCACTTCCGTCAGCCACGAAAGCGCGATGATGATCGAAAAACCAAAAGCCTCAATCCAGAGGATGCGGTTCCACCGTTGCTCGGTTTGTTTCATGGATTTGACTTTGCGCGCCGCGAAATTCTTTGTCCAGAAAAAGTCGCGCAAGCTGCCGCCTGGCCTGCTGTGCGGGAAAAGACCGCGAGGTGAAACTCAAGGGATTAAAAAATGGAGCGAGCGAAGGGATTTGAACCCTCGACATTCACGTTGGCAACGTGATGCTCTACCAACTGAGCTACGCTCGCTTCCAGAAATGGAGTGTCATCCTACACGACCGGCGGCGGCTGGCAAGCCGAAATTCTCACGACCGGGCAGGCCCGGCTGGCCGGACTTGCGCAACGTTATTTCTGCGCTTTGCCTTGGGCCGCCGCCGCCGTTAGACTTCGGTTCGTGAGCAATACTTTTTATGCGCCCGGCGAACAGCGCGCCGCAAAGGTCAACGACCTGTTCGCCCGCATCGCCCGCCGTTACGATTTTCTGAACGACTTGCAAAGTTTCGGTTTGCATCGAAGCTGGAAACGTCGCGTCGTGGAGCTCGCCCAAGTTTCAACCGGCGCGCGCGCCTTGGATCTGTGCTGCGGCACGGGTGATATTTCCTTCGCCCTCGCCCGACGCGGCGCGGAAACGACCGGACTGGATTTCAGTCCGCAAATGCTCGAGGTCGCGGGAAACAGGAGCCAGAAGGCAGGAGCTGGAAGGCAGAATGAAAATCCACATTTCATTCAGGGCGACGCGCAACAAATTCCGTTTCCTGACAATTCCTTCGATATCGTGACCGTCGGTTACGGCTTGCGCAATTTGACAAGCTGGCAGCGCGGCGTGGACGAAATGTTCCGCGTGGCCAAGCCCGGGGCGCGGTTGATCGTGCTGGATTTTGGCAAGCCGGCGAATGCGCTCTGGCGTGCGGTTTATTTCACGCATCTGAAAATGTCCGTGCCGCTCATCGGCCTGCTGTTTTGCGGCAACGCGTCGGCATACGCCTACATTTTAGAATCGCTGAAACATTATCCGGCGCAACTGGCCGTGGCGGAAAAAATGCGCGAACTAAAACTGGCGAACGTCCGCGTCATCAACCTGCTCGGCGGCGCGATGGCGATTAATTACGGGGAAAAGCCGGTTTGATTTAACAGGGATTTTCCTTCTTTGTTCGATCTATAATGGAATGGCAAAGCTGGCAAAATTCTTTGCTCATTGCGCGTCCGCCGCCCGGCAAATTTTTCACCGCCCGGTTTTTTTGCCCAACTGAATTGTCAGGCCCTCGCGCGCGGCGTCCACTTTCATTTTTGATTTCTGTCGCGCCACGATTTTGCGCGCGTGTTTCACCAGCGCATCAATTTTTTTGTCATCGTGGTCGGGGTCGTGATGGAAAAGATAAAGGTGTTTGACGCCGGCTTGCAGCGCGAGCGCGACGGAATCGTCCAGGCAGCCGTGACCCCAGCCGACGTGTTTTTTGCATTCCGCCGAGTCGTATTGCGAGTCGAGGATCAGGACGTCGGCGTCGCGCACGAAATCAATCATGTTGCGGTCGGCGCCGCCGGTGCGCGGTTCGGTGTCGGGGAAAAATGCGATGACCCCATCCGGCGAGGCGAGCCGGTAGCCGACGCAGAGGCCGGGATGATTCGCGCGTTGCGCGCACACGAGCACTTTGCCGATGGCGAAGTTAAAATCCTTGAGTTCCTCGATCTTGATATTGCTTGGCAACTGGGAGAACGGCACGGGGAAATAAGTGCTTTCCATCTGGCCGGTGATCGCGGCGACGAGATTGGTGCGCGCGCCTTCGCAGCCGAGAATGCGCAACCGGCAGCGGGATTCGTAGATCGGCGCGAAAAACGGCAGACCTTGAATATGATCCCAGTGCGTGTGCGACAGGAGCAGGGTAAGATTAAGCGGATTTTTTTTGAATTCGTTGAGCAGCGACTGACCGAGTTTGCGCAGGCCGGTCCCCGCATCGAGGATGATGATGTCTGTCCCGGAGCGGACTTCGATGCAGGTGGTGTTGCCGCCGTAGCGCACGGTGCTTGCGCCCGGCGTGGCAATGGAACCGCGCACACCCCAAAATTTAATTTGCATCGGGCTTTTGATGGGGGAAAGCCTAACTCAAGGTCGCAAGAAATAAAATTGAAAAATTCGTTCTAGTCAAAAACCAGGGCAGGAATTGGAATTGACCTGTAGAATTGAAGGCGAGAATAGCGTTCGCCCGCCTCGCTGCGTTTCGGCGCGCAATCTTTGTTTTCACTGCGTTCAAGCGAAGGTTGGTGGGCTGGCGGGGACTCGAACCCCGGACAAATGCCTTAAAAGGGCACTGCTCTACCAACTGAGCTACCAGCCCAACCTTTTATCGCAGAACCAGTTGTAAAAACACAAATGATTCCAACGATTAATTTTCACCTCCGGTTTTGGGCTGTGCTTTTGTATGAAAACGATGAGCAAAAACACATCGTACCCGGTTAAATCACCGGCTTTTCATAAGACAGAAAACCAATCCAGCCCGAACCGACGGGCGAACATTATGTCTTATTGAAGGGCGGAGGCAAGCAGTTTTGCCGGTCGCTTATTGATGAGCCAGCGTTTGCTGGTAGTTCATTATGCCTTCCAGTTCATCCACTGCGCGCGCTTGTAGCGGGCCTTCAGGGAAACTTTTGACCCAGGAAGCCGCCGCCGCCAGATCTTGGTTTCCCCATTGATTGACAATGGTCATGACCGCTTCATCCTGATTTTGTCCCGCCGGAATCTGGGTTGCGACGAACTCGGCGGCTTCAGCCGGGTCGGTCTGAGACAAGGTGAATCCGATCCGTTGTAATAGCCGCCCCTGTTCATCGCCGGAAGTCTGTTGTTCCACCCATGCCGCCGCAGTTATTAGATCAGCCGTTGCCCAACGTTGAATGAGATTTTCCATCAAACTATTGGAGCGTTGCGACGGGTCAAGCTGCGCGGCCAATGCGACCGCCGCCGCCGGATTGGTCTCTGCCATTCGATAAAACGCGCGTTCGTCGCTCGCTGTTGGAATAATCTCGGGTGCAATCGGCTGTCGGTCGCTGGCTGGCATCGCGGTCGAGTCGGAATGATACGGCGATGTTTGCGATCCGGGTCGCTCGATCATTTGGCGGGCATGCACCCATTTTGAAAAATCGAATTGCGCGGTTGGATTTTGCCTGGACGGAAGCGGTGCGGCATCCGCCGGGATCGAAACCGGCTTCAGCTCCCGGCTGGCGATCAGCCCCGCGGTGATACCCGCCAGGGCCGCGCCCAACAGAAGCAAGGTGATGAGGCAAATTTGACGCCGCATATTACGATTCTTTTTTCCGGTGTGAAGAGCAGCGTCGCGGTTGGACGCGGCTAATGCAAGAGCGGCAGCCGCGCCAGTCCGCGGCGCGGCTGCCGGTTTTATTACTGTTGAATGATGTCAAACTTTTGATTGGAGCCGCCGCCCGCCGCCCACTGATCGAATTGCGTTCCGCTCGTCAAGCTGCCAGAGGGGTCATCAAGGACCAGGCCGCTATGAAGATTATAAAGCGTGTAAGTCCCGTCACTATTCAGCACCGGTTTCCATTGGTCATCACCCGATGAACCGAACGTCCATTGGACGATTTTCGCGCCGCCGGCCGTCGAGGCCCCCTGCACCACCATATCCTTGCCGCTCTGGACATTATTGATCTGGTAATAGCCATTGGTGGTGGCGATAAAGGTCCACAATGAGTTGGCGCTGCCGCTAAATGGATATTGGATGACTGGCGCGCCGTTGGTGGTTGCGCCGCCGGCCACGTTCGCCGCCAGACTGCTGGCGACGCATTCAATCTCGTTTTCGCCGGAAAAGTTGCCGGAGCTGGTCCACTCTTTGATGCTGTTGGTGACATAGGTGTTCATCGCAAGGCTTGGGGTGCCAAGGTTTTGTTCGTAGACACCGGTCTTGAAATAATAATCCGTCGCGCCATTGTCCGCTTCCGTCACGACCAGGTTCTTGTTGATCCAGGCCATTATGGTGTGGGTGACTATGTTATGATCCACGTTCAATTGGAACCATTGGCCGGCGAGGTTGGTGGCGAGTTCCGTTCCGGTGTAACCGTTCCAGATCGAGCCGCCATCCTTGCTAAGCCAGATGAACATGATGGCGACGGGACCATACGTGGGCGACTGGGCGTCGCCGGTGTGATCCTGCATGATGCAATAACTGTTTTCATTGGCGGGGATCATCATCACGGCCTGATATTGGATTTCGCCATTCGTGAAATCCGGGTTGAAGCGCATTTCCGTGCGCGGGAGGGTGGTGCTGCCTTCCTCGAACGACGAGTCATTGCTGTAGGTCAGGCAGTGATAAATATTGTTGGTGAAGAAGTAGCGGGAACTTTCATTGGTGGCATACGGCCACTGAACATTGAATGACACAGTCTGGGAAGACCAGCCGGTTCCGCCAATCTGGGCGTGGCTCACGGCGGCGAAGCCGGTCAGGGCGATGACCAAAAGGACGGTCTTAAACCCCCGGTTGAAGGCTGATATTATCGATGGTGATATTTGTGGTTTTTGTTTCATGTTTTCATTCGTGTTTGGTTTGTGATCGGGCGGGTACGACACCAGGTTCATACGAACATTACGGTTTAAGAAAGCAACCCATGATGGGGCACAGTCATCACCGGTTCTTAAGAATTGGATAAATTGAGCCTATCGATTAGCTGCGGGTCGCGCCATCGGATGTGTGTTCTCGAACGTTTGCTGTAACCAGAATTCGAGGTCGGGCCACGTCCGGCCGGTGAGACTCTCCGATTTTTGCAAACAAGTTAAAAAACGGCGCGACCGCGTCAAAATGCGCGTCCTGGCCGGGAGTTTCTTTTTCACGATCGCGAAAATCTGGCGATCAATTCGGTTGGCAGAAATGCCGCGTGCCGTTTAATCTGCGGCATGCGGTTGCATGACCGATACCTTTTCCGTGAACTGCTCACGCCGCTGGCTTATTGCCTCGGCGGTTTTCTGGTTTTCTGGATTTCGTTTTTTTTCTTCACCGAACTGGAACACATGCAGGAAAGCAAACTGCACGCGCTGGACTGCGTGGAATATGCCGCCGCGATGACGCCGGGATTTTTTGTAATGGCGCTGCCGATCGCCCTGCTGCTGGCGCTGCTTTATGCGCTCACGCATCACGCGCGGCACAATGAAATCACCGCGCTGCGCGCGGCGGGCGTCAGTTTGTGGCGTTTGTGCACGCCGTATTTTGTCGTCGGCCTGGTCGCCGTCGGAGTTTATTTTGCATTGAATGAGCTCATGGTGCCGCGGGCCGCCGATTGGTCGGACCAGATCCTCAACCGCTACGTCAAGCCGGCCAGCGCGTCCAAAAGCAAAACGCAGTTCGACAAGGAGGGTTTTCGCAATGCCCGCGCGCATCGCAACTGGCAGATTGAGCGGTTTGATTTCGTCACGACCGCGATGCTTCATCCCAATGTGAGCTGGACTTTGCCGGACGGTTCGTGGCACGCACTCACGGCGGAAAGCGCCATTTACACCAATGGAGCGTGGACTTTCTTCAATGCGCAACTGTTCGCCCAATCCGGCGCGCACGGGAATCTGGTTCCGTTGTTTGTCACCAATGTCATGGTCATGCCGGCATTTGATGAAACGCCAAAACAGATCGCGCGCAACCTGCGGTTCAGCGACGCGGAAGGCTTGCTCAAGTCGCGCAGCGCCGATATTCCGCTGTCGGAATTATGGCCGTATTTGCGGGATAATCCCGATATTCCGGCCAGGGAAAAAGCCGGATTGCTGACTAAATTTCATGGTCGTCTGGCCGCGCCGTGGGTGTGCCTGGTCGTGGTGTTCATCGCCATCCCCTTTAGCGCGGCACCGGGACGCAGGAATCTTTTCTTCGGCGTGGCCGGCAGCATTTTCATCTGTTTCGCCTTTTTCGTCTTGCAAACGACCGGCCTGGCGTTGGGCATGAACGGCTATCTGCCCGCATGGCTCGCCGCGTGGCTGCCGAATCTGTTTTTTGCCGCGCTCGGAATCTTTTTGACGCTGCGCATCCGTTAAGCTTTGAATTTTTAGTTTTGCGTCTTATTTTCGGTCGTGCGCTTTGAATGGCGCCGACTTAAAATCAAGGATTGAAAACTAATTGAGTGAGCGAGGAATTTCCAAAACCAAAACTGACGCCGGAGCGTTTGAGTTTGCTCTATCAGGTGAGCAACGTCATTCACTCGACGCTGGATTCACAGGAGGCGTTGCAACTCATCGTCAGCGAAGCCGTGCGCGTGATGCGCGCGTCCAGCGGTTCACTCGTGCTGATCAATCCCACGACGAATTTTCTCGAAATTCACGCCGCGCAAAACCTTTCTTCCGCCGCGCGAAAATTAAAATTGCGCGTCGGCGAAGGCATCACCGGCTGGGTGGCGCGGCACGGCAAACCGGTGCGCGTCGGCGACGTGACGCAGGAAAAACGCTACGTCAGCGTGCGGCGCGATATCCGTTCGGAGCTCGCGGTGCCGTTGGAAGTCAAAGGCGAAGTCCGCGGGGTCATCAACGTGGATTCCGACCGCATCAATGCGTTTTCCGCCGACGATCAGGAATTATTGCAGGAGCTCGCATTGCAGGCGGCAAAAGTCATTCACAACACCTGGCTCTACGAACAATTACGCCTGAAAGTGATGCTGTTCGAGTCGCTCGCCAGCGTGAGCCGGACAATCAATTCCACCTTGAATCTGGACGAAGCCCTGCGCGCCATCACGCGCGAAGCGTGCGAATTGATGCGGGCGCGGATGTGTTCACTGATGTTGCTCGACGAAACCCGCGACTGGCTTGACCTGCGCGCCAGTTACGGCGCCGGCGACGCTTACATCAAAAAACCGCGCCTCGGGGTCGAAGAAAGTCTGATCGGCGTGGTTGTGCGACGCAAAAAAGCGCTGCAAGTCGCCAATGTTCAGGCAGACTCGCGCTATCAAAACGTGGAACTTGCCCGTCGCGAAAACCTGGTTTCACTTTTGAGCATGCCGTTGATTTTTTCAGGCCAGGCAATCGGTGTTTTAAATGTTTACACGGCAAGAGCTTACAGTTTTTCAAATGAAGAGATAAAAATCCTGGGTGCGCTGGCGGAATTATCGGCTATCGCCATTGAAAAAGCGCGGCTTTACGAACGGCTCGTGGACGTGGAAGAACAATTGCGACAAAACGAAAAGCTTTCTGCACTCGGCCTGCTCGCCGCCGAGGTGGCACACGAAATTCGCAACCCACTCACAGTGATGAAGTTGCTTTACCACTCGCTGAACTTAAAATTTGCAGCCGATGATCCGCGCACAAAAGACACCCAGATCATCGAATCCAAAATCGAGCACCTTAATAAGATAGTGGAGCAGATTTTGGATTTTGCGAGAACAACAGAGCCAAATCTAGCTCCAGTTAACATTAACGATTTGGTGGACGAGCTCGGTTTGCTCGTCCGGCATAAGCTGGCGAACCAAAACATCAGATTGATGCGCGATTTGCAATCAAACCTGCCGTTGGTGCTTGGTGACGCCCCGCAACTTGAGCAAGCATTCTTGAATTTGATCCTAAACGCGGCAGAAGCGATGCCAAATGGGGGTTCGTTAACTATAAAGTCGCGTTCCGTTCAGGCCAATGAAAAACCCGGTCAAATCGTTTTAGAATTCAAAGATACCGGTGGGGGTATGACTGAAGAGCAACAAAAGCGCGCCTTCAAAGCCGTTCTGGCGACCACAAAAGTTAAAGGATCGGGACTTGGACTGGCGATTGTTGGTCGCATTATCGAAACGCATCAAGGCCAAATTCGCATTCTATCCCACACTGGACGCGGCACAGCCATTCGCATCAAGCTGCCAATAATGACAGCAAAATAACGGCCCCGCCAGCACGCAAGTTTATTTGGCAGATTTCGGATACAGGGCTCATAAAACAGGAATAATATAATAGCTATATCGTTAACCAAAGTATAAATCTATGTTTTTATGAAATATTGTTTAAAATTAAGGCTGGAGTTAAAAATCTAATTGCCTAGAATGGATTAGTTTTTCATGTTTATTTATCCAAAAAGCTATGATGTGATTGTAGTTGGTGCTGGCCATGCCGGTGTCGAGGCGGCATTGGCTGCGGCGCGGATGGGCTGCGAAACGCTTTTGCTGACAATCAATGCCGATTCAATTGGGCAGATGTCCTGCAACCCCGCCATTGGTGGATTGGCCAAAGGACATCTGGCTCGTGAAATTGACGCGCTGGGTGGCGAGATCGGGAAAGCGACGGACATGACCGGCCTTCAGTTCAGGATGCTGAACACCAAAAAAGGTCCGGCAGTTTGGGCGCCACGCGCTCAATGTGACAAAAAGGCTTATCAATTTCGGTTGAAATGGGTTTGCGAATCAGAGCCAAACCTTGATGTCAAACAGGGGCAGTCAGCCAAAATTCTTCATCGGAATGGTTTTGCGGTTGGGATTGAAACCACGCTTGAAGTGCAGTATTTCGGGAAAGCCATTATCATCACGACTGGAACCTTTTTGCGTGGTTTGATGCACATCGGGTCAAACCAGCAATCAGGCGGTCGGGCAGGTGATTCGGCGGCGATGAGCCTCTCAGGCTCGCTAAAGGAAGCTGGCCTTGAGCTTGGTAGATTGAAAACCGGCACCCCGCCAAGACTGCTTCGGAAGTCGATTGACTTTTCCAAGATGGAGCCGCAATACGGCGATGAACCAGTGCCTTATTTCACATTTTGGAAGGACGATTTGTTCCACATGGAACAATCGCACGTTCCATCGCCGGTTTTGAGCCTTTCAAATGGCAAGTATCCACCAGGTTCAGTTTTAGACCGGATCAATGGCCAATTACCTTGCCATATCACTTTTACCACCGAAAGGACGGCGGAAATCATTCGTAAAAATCTTCATAAGTCGCCGATGTATTCCGGGCAAATTGAGGGGGTCGGCCCGCGTTATTGCCCATCCATCGAAGATAAAATCGTGAAGTTTGCCGAAAAAGAGCGGCATCAGATATTTCTCGAGCCCGAAGGAATTGGAACGGATGAATTTTATGTTAATGGTTGTTCGACCAGTCTGCCATTTGAAGTTCAGGTGGATATGGTCCGTACCATCATTGGGTGTGAGGGCGCAGAAATTTTGCGTCCAGCTTATGCGGTTGAATATGATTTTGCTTTCCCGACGCAACTTTATCCAACGCTCGAAACCAAGGTTTGCGGCAATCTATTTTTGGCGGGGCAGATCAATGGCACTTCCGGTTACGAAGAAGCTGCGGCACAAGGATTGATGGCTGGCATCAATGCGGTCAGAAAAATCAGAAATCTCGAGCCCGTGGTCTTGCGGCGTGATCAGGCTTATATCGGTGTTTTGATTGATGACCTCGTCACGAAAGGAACTTCCGAACCCTATCGCATGTTCACGTCGCGCGCGGAATATCGGCTGCTTTTACGACAGGATAATGCGGATCTGCGGTTGAGTCAGATCGGCTCTGAAATCAGTTTGTTGCCCCGGCGGAACTTTGATAAGTTTCAAGCCAAAAAAAGCGCCATAGAAAACGAGCTAAACCGTTTGCATAAAACATTTTATAGTAAAGATTTACTGGCCAAAATTCTTTCGCGCCCGGAAATGAATTATCGTGATTTGCCAAGTCGGCAGGAAAATTTGCCGGAAGATGTTATTCAGCAAATTGAGATCGCGGTCAAATATGCGGGCTATGTAGAACGCCAGGAAATTGAAGTCGGCCGGATGAAAAAATTGGAGGACAAAAATATTCCTGACAGCTTTGATTATGCGACGGTGCCGAGCCTGCGGTTGGAGGCGCGGCAGAAATTGACGCAGATTCGCCCGCGCACAATCGGACAAGCGGGGCGCATTTCAGGGGTTTCGCCGGCGGACATCAGCATTTTGCTGATCTGGCTGAAACGTGCCGGTGGCGTCAATTTAGAAAATAAAAATGCCGGGGCCGATGAATCCTGCCTGGTGGAAAACAAAGGTTGATCTAATTCATTTTAGCTTGTGATGATGGGCTGATGATCGGAACGGCGGTTAATTGTAATTGTTGAATGATCAATAAAACACCAATCATGAAACCCGAGCTCATCTTCTGCTTCGTGCTCGCTTTAAACTTCGTGCTGCCTGCTGTGGCGCAGGCCCAATTCAGATACACGACCAACAGCGGTTCGATTACCATCACGAAATACATCGGTTCTGGCGGTGTGATAATCATCCCCAACACAATCAATGGCCTGTCGGTCACCAGTATCGGACCCGATGCGTTCATGCTTTGCACTAACCTGAGCAGCGTCACAATCCCCAACAGCGTCACCAGCATCGGACACAATACGTTCATGTATTGCGACAGCCTGACTAACGTCACGATTCCCAACAGCGTAACCAACATTGGAGACGCTGCGTTCTTGCGATGCCATGGCTTGAGCAGCATCACGATTCCCGATAGCGTCACCAGCATCGGAAAAACTGCGTTCGCGGTCTGCCCAAGACTGACGGGGATAACGGTGGATAAGCTCAACTCCTCCTATAGCAGTGTGGCCGGGGTTTTGTTCAACAAAGACCAGACCGCGCTGATTCAATACCATTCTGGGGGCAAAGCCGGGAGCTACACGATCCCTGATGGCGTCACCACCGTCGGCACCAACGCTTTTACGGGATGCAGTAGTCTAACCAACGTCGTAATTCCCAACAGCGTCATCAATATCGGAGACGGAGCGTTCGCTTTATGCACCAACCTGACCAGCGTCACGATGCCCAACAGCGTCACCAACATCGGGGATTTTGCGTTCATGGGTTGCCCCAACGTCACGATCCCTAAAAGCGCAACTCACGTCGGAAACCAAACTCCGCCAGAGGGTTTGTAACACAGACAATTGCATCTTCATAAAATCGGCGTTAGTAACGAACGGGGCAAATTAAAATTTACAGGCCGGCGGGAAATGAACAGGCAGTGCCTTACAGTTTTATCCGATAAAACTGCACTGCGCTGGCACCGGCGGCATTGGTGTAAGATTCTTCACCGCCATTGCCTAGGCCGGTGGAATTAGTCTGCCAGACCATCAAGTTGCTCGACGACTCGACGACATAATTTATACCGGCGGAAACATTGAAACTAAATTGAATCCCTCCACCCGGCAACGAGGTGATGCCCGTGATTATCACCGGTGAATTGGTGGATGGCGTTGAGAACGCGAGGGCATATTTGCGGATTTCAGCTGGACTATAGCTTAAACCAATGGTCGGGCCGGGATTGCCCGTTACGCTGGCGCCATTGACGCTGACCAAAAAGTTGGTGGCACTTCCGACGTAATTTGTGACCGCAATGGCATGGGTGTCACTTGGTGCAAGCACAGGGCCGACACTGCCATTCGGCCAGCCTCCGCTTATCGTTGGCGGCTGAGCACTCAGCAATTGGCCGCCGAGAATGACGCCCGATATGGCTGAGTTTGAAGAAGTAAAACTGACAGTTGTGCCACCAGCAGTTATGTTTGTTCCTATGTTGTTAACTGGAAATGGTGCCGCCGCGACAAATTGAAGCCAATCATTGAAGACGGCATTATTATTGTTGTCATTGATGGTGACGAGAACCTGATTGGTTCCCGCAGTGGCGTTATATGAAATTGTTGTGCTGTTATCGGTTTTCCAGCCGGGAACCACATTCCCGTTGAATGAGACGGACCCCAACTGGCTAAAAGGATCTTTCGCGTTCAGGGCAAACAGAACCGGAATGGTTCCGCCGACAACCGGATTATAGGTTCCGTAAGTCGTAGCGTAAACCGGTCGGGCAGGTGTGATGACCGTGTTTCCGTTGTTTGCGTTCGTGCCGATGGCCTGCACCGACATCACGTAAGGGGTGCCGTTCGACAAGCCAGAAAACGTGTAATTCGTCGTCGCAGCGGATACATCTGCGGGGGCAAATCCCAACGAACCGGTTGGCCGGAGCATATTGACACGATATCCGGTGGCTTCGGATACCGGCGACCAGTTCAACGTCAGCGAAGTCGGGGTGATGGTATTCGTCGGAACTGAAACAACCGGTGAATCAAGCCGGTCATCCGGGAGAATGGTGATGCGGACGGTATCGCCGTCTTCCACCGGCATCCCGACATCCGGTGTGATCCGCTCTGAATAAGCAAAAGTGTAGGCATCGGCGTTGTAATAGAGCAAGGCGGCGTAGGCATTGTAGTAACCGGAAGCGGGATTGTTTTCGGGAGATGGCTGCGCCCAACCATACGGATTAGGCCATGCCACATTCGGCGAAAACCACTGATCCGAGTTGTTCCCATAAATCCCGCCGGCAAAGCCGAAATTGATGGCCGACAACACATCGCCGATCATCCAAAGTTCAACGGGCGATGCGTTTGTGTTGGACGGCGAAGCCCCGTTCACTAAATAATAATTTGTGCCGCTGGGGGCGCCATAAACGTAGATATTCGGATCAACATCATTGGTCACAAAAAACGTATTGGTCGTGACATGATTGGTGACCACGGCAACGTCGGGAACCATGAAGGTAATTGTATTCGTATATTGTAACTGGCCGGCCGTGGCGCCGATGGCAGCCAGGTTGTATTGTGATGGCAGAGAATCCGGATTATAAGCCAGGGTGAAGAGCCATTCACCAATCCCGGTTAAAGGATCGTTGGTTTTGGCCACGTTGACCTGGTAGCCAAGATAGTAATAATCCCCCTGCACGCTATACCCGTTCAATGTGAACGGATTGGCGGTCAGGAAATCCAGAATATTAGTGACACTCGGATAGGGCGAATTGGCGCTGATTTTCTGGGGAGCGAGAATGCGGGCAAAACTGGCATAGGCATTTGTTCCCGCAGCATATTGCCAGCCCGGCGTGACATCTCCGTTGACGGCGCCGGCATTAGTCAGGCTGAAGGCGGCATTGGTAAACCCGCTGGCCGCGAAAAGGTTCGCCAGCGTTTTGGTTGAGGCATACACATACGAGCCAGCCACCAGATTGGTTGCCGCCGTATTAGTTCCCTGGAACCATTCCAATTGCAGCGGAATCCCGAATTTATCAACATAAGTGAGATCAATGTCATTAACCGCCCCGGAATTAGTTTCGAACGAAAGCTCCGCATAATCATAGCGAAAACCGCTGACGCCGTTTCCACCATCCGGCGACGGGCTGGGCGTAGTCCCATTGATGAAGGTAAAAGGATTGTTGTAGATGAAATAAACGGCCCCGGATAAAATAGAACCCGCCTGAAACGAATAGACCGTGTCTGTATTTCCCGAGACAGGCGACGTGAAGTCACCGCTCGTCGTCAAACTCGAGAGTGGAACAGAAGTGTTGGTTCCCGTACCCTTGTCCACAAACAAACTTTGAGGAGTTATCGCCGCCCCGGTTGCGCCCGGCACCATGATGTAGACGTTGCTGTCAGATAGTCCGCTGTCATTGACAATTTGGATCGTCAACTGCGCGGAAACCATCTGGGTCAAGCCCAGCAAACCCCCGGCGAGCAGACAGGCAAGTTTGACGGCCTTCGTTGAAAATTGTTGCCTGGTTTTCATATGTAAGCAATTGTTTATGGCTGGTGCGTTTAAACGGAAATCTCCCCAATGGATTCTTACTAACGCCCGGTGCGGGCTGTTTTTGCCATTCTCTGCCAGCTCCAAAGTTATGCAAGTCAATTTCGCATGTCATCGCGCGCATGGGAGAGCGGATGGCAACCGAAGTTTCTGCCGGTGGATTTCGTTGCATGGCTAGCCGACTGGCGTGGTGAGATAATGGAAATTATATCTGGCGGCTGCCAATCGCCGGAAAAATGCTCAATTCCGTGACAAAATTGCCTCATAAGTGTAACGGAATAAAAAAGATAGAAAAAGTTCTTGAAAGTCTTTTGAAACGGGATTATGCACTTGACAAACAATTGGCTTTATGCGATGTTTGAGCCATGAAAACGAACGAAGAAAAAGACCTGACGCTGATAAAGATTATTGACCAGTTTCCGACTGACGAAGCCGCCCGCGAGCATCTTGAAAGCATCCGCTGGCCTAACGGCATTATCTGCCCGCATTGCAAATGCTCCGACCAGAACAAATTTTCAACCATCGCAGCAAACTCTGCCAAAAAAGTTCGTGCCGGACTCCGCTGGTGCTCCAGTTGCGAAAAACAATTCACCGTCACCATTGGCACGATATTCGAGGATTCACATATCCCGCTCCGCAAATGGCTGATTGCTTGGTATATGGTTTGCAGTTCCAAAAAGGGAATTAGCTCGCTGCAATTGCAACGCAACTTGGAAATCGGAAGTTATCGCACGGCGTTGTTTATGACGCATCGCATCCGCTTCGCCTTGAAAGACCCGTCATTCAACGAAAAGCTTTCAGGCACGATTGAGGCAGATGAAACTTATGTCGGAGGGAAAACACGCGGGCGTGGCCGTCATTTCATGGGCAACAAAGTTCCCGTCGTTTCTTTGGTCGAACGCGGCGGACGAGTGCGCTCGCAAGTGATGAAGCGCGTCACAGGCAAAAATCTAAAGGCGGTTTTGAAAGCGAACATTCATCCGTCCGCAACGATTATGACGGATGATTTTTACGCCTATCGCGGTGCTGCAAAAGATTTCGCATCGCATCAGGCAGTGAAACATTCGGCGCGCGAATACGTTCGCGGGTTGGCGCATACAAACGGAGTCGAGGGATTTTTCTCGCTCTTAAAACGCGGCGTCATGGGGACATTTCATCATATCAGCGAACAGCACTTGCCGCTTTATCTTGCGGAGTTTGATCACCGGCACAATACTCGGTTTCTGACAGATGGGGAGCGGACGGTTCAAGGGCTTAAAAAAGTTGAGGGAAAACGACTTACATACAAAAAATGAGGCTGCATTTTGGATTAAAAATAAATTCTTGCATTTTCAATTGGAAGTGCTTGAAATTGCTGCTGTGAATTGGAACAATCCGTGATATATTATTTTATATGACAACGGACAAACGCACAAAACCTGCCGACGAGCCATTGACAGATGATGCTGGTTTGCGAAGGGCTGTTCAGGTCATTGTTAACGAGTTTAACGGTGATACTTTGGCTTATTTTGATTCTCTGCGCCAAAATGCTCCGGCACATGAGCGAGAATCTCAAGAACGAGAAGCCCGCATCGCTAGTCGTTTTGCAAAAATAGCTTAACTTGGTTTGCTGGCAAAATGCCAACTCCAAATAAAAATTACAGGGAGAATCCCAAGCGGGCTATTTACATAACTGGCAAAATTGACCAAGCATTGGTTGATAAAATCACTCCAAAGATTAACGATTTTCGGATTGAAAGCACAGACCCGATTACTGCCTATATTGATAGTCCGGGAGGGTCTATTATGCTTGCCGAAACAATTCGGCATCATTTAACAGCTCCAAATCCTGACGGCGCGCGGTGCCGGCTTATAACTGTTGTTACCTCGCGGGCAGCAAGTGCTGCCGCCGATCTTTTAGCGTTAGGAAATTATGCTATTGCATATCCATTTGGTGATATTGTGTATCATGGTTCTAGGCAACCTCCTGACGCTTCATTAACCACTGAAATGGCATCAGTAATGGCCAAGAGTCTTCAACAAACGAATGAGTTTTGCCCGATTAAATTAGCTAGACACGCTTTTCCGAGATTTATTTTACGACTCACACAGTTCAAAGATGAATTTTCAAAATATGTCGTTGAGCAGTCATTGGTGACTTTAACTTTGGCTTTGCAAAAAAAATTGTCGCCTTCAAACGTGAAGTTAGTCAGAGAAGCTCGAAAAAGACAAAGCATAATCGGAAATCTCAGCACTTCAGTCTATAAACATACTCAGAGATTTAAAAAACAACTTTCACCTTCAGAATTTCAATGTGAAATGTTAAGGGGTATTGTTAAATATAGGGTTAGACTTCAAAAAAATAAAAAGGAACTTTGGCTACTTAGTGAAGATGGTATGCAAGAGGTAACTGAAGATTTCAACCTATTACACGATTTTCATTTTGGCTCACAAAAAAGGGATTTGGAGAGGTGGGATAAAACATTTGGAGCCATCTTCCTAACTGAACAAGAAAAGGAAGAGCAAAAAAACTTATCTGGAACTGATGAAGAAAAATCAAAATGGCTAATTCAAAAATCTGAACCGAAACTTCGTCCAATTTGGTATCTTATGGTTTCAATCTGTCGTTTGCTGCAAAACGAAGATTACACCCTTCCGGCAGATGAAGCATATTGGCTGGGATTGGTTGACGAAGTTCCCGGCTCTGGATTGCCATGCGTTAGAGAAGTAGAGGAAAATTTGCCAGCTAATACAGTTACATGATCAGATTGCTCATTATGGAAAAAGAGAAAACAGTTAAACCAAACCACGAGTTGCTAAAATGTGATTTGCCACCGCGTGAAGCGTTGCGACGGGCGATGAACGTAAAGCCACCGCAAGACTGGAAAGCCACGTTGAAAAATTCCAAAGCGGCGAACGTGAAAAAGGCGAGCCGCTAGGCCGCTGCAAAAATGGGTTCAACTCGTTTCCGACCCTGAAATGGTCTATTATTTGTGAAGTGCATAATCCCGTTTTGAAAGAGGCGTAAAAACGGTGGCGACCTTAAAGCAATGGTTCTATCAGACGGGATGTGTGGCCACTAAACACATAAAGAACCAAGCGATCAGGCAATTGGTTAAACCATATTTTATATGTCAGTTTTGCCATAAACACTGCTCTCCCTCCCTGTTTTATGAAAATCCAACGTTTGACCGTCGCGGCATTAGCTTGCAGTGCGATCAACCTGCTGGCGCAGGCCAGCGGCACCGGTCAAACGAGTGTCCCCGCGCCAACGGCCTATGCTAGTTCCAAGCGATTGCAACATATTATCGCCAATCTACACAGATATCCACCAATATTCTCACCTGTTGGATAGGATTTTATGGCGATACATATTCAAAAATTGAACTCTTGAATTCGAAGGGCGAACCAGTTAAAAAAACAACAATAGGAAAACAAATCGGAACTCGGGCCGATAATGTGCAAATAAAAGAAATGGTCAAAAACCGCCTTGCAGAATGGTCTTTAGGAAAGGCTAGGACAGATGGTTTCATTCCAATTCGTTCTGGGCAAAACTGCGGCATTGCTTTCAGCATTCCGGATTTATTCGATTTAAAGCAATCAGGAGAATATTCGCTCAAGGTGCAAACTTGTTTGATCCAAAGAGTCGGTTGGAAAGGTGTTGAACCAGCACTTAGGATCACATGGTTGCCTGAAATCACTGACAAGATTCAGCTTCGATCAGAGGATATTTCACCGGAAAATCTGCCGCCAAATGGTCAAGTAAATTCTCTGACCAAGTGAACGCACAGCATGTAGGCTAAGTTCAGTTTATGATCACGTGGTATGATTGGTCTCAACAAGTCAACGATAGCCTGCGTGTGCCAATGAAAATTGAAGCAGCACGCTTCTCGGTTACGAACGCCTTGCAAAACGAAGCCAAGCTCACCTCATCTAAACTGAACCGCCAACGCGTGGCGGGTTACTGTGGAAGCCAGGCTTCGCTGCCAGGGATTGATTGCCGTCCGTCAAAACCAGAAACGGGTGTTTGTGTCTTACAAGACTGACGGGGTGGCAGCGTCGGCGGTACACCGCAAACTGCTCTGCCGTTGACAACCATGCTGCGGAAATACGTTCTGGCTGTCTTTCCTGTATTGCAATCCATGCGCTCAATGTGCCCCGCTCGCATGAGATTTTTGATTGAACGGCGCACAGTGGCATTACTGACCCCGCACAGACGGGCAACGGTGCTATTTCCAGCCCAACAATATGCTTTCTGGCCAAGATGCTTTTTGAGGACGATATAAACTACGACATCAATGGGCTTTAGACGCTTCTTGGCGACATCGTTAATCAGAATATGCGGGACTTGCTGGAAATGTTGTGGGTCAAGCTCTATCTCGCGGCGTTCGATTTCGTAGTTCTCTGACGGGGTATCCAGTGACAATTTTGAATCAAGTGCATTGTTGTACATACTTTCACAATGCCAAGAACTTGAGAAATGCCCAAGCAAACAAAGTGGAAATAGTTATGCCCACGCATATTGACAAAGTTCAAGTTTCACTCTTTGGACTTCCGCTGGTCTGGTCATCTTAAAAGGCTCGACAGATAGGACTTACTCCGATAAAACCTGTCAACGTGCGGCTAAAAATGCCGCAGAATTTCCATAAACAGCGTTTAGACCTTTATGAGAGTGCCAACCATTGTAGCGGCAGTTGCATTAGTGGCTATTGCTTCTTTTGGACTCGTGGCATGCCGTCGTGGTGATGAACTAAAACCAAACATTTTCCATACCACTCAGCATAGATTATTATGGTTGGGCGATGTTGGTTATCGCGTTGATTTTGATGCGCACGAATCTCTGGTAATCAGCAATTGGATTGCCGCACATCAAACAGGATGGAAACTTGGCTCCTCGGACGATTTCGACCCACACAAACCGCAATTGTCGTGCGATAACTACGACGTCGAAATTGAAACCAATTTAATCGTGTTCCAGTACTATAAAACCGAAGCTGACCTGAGGAATGACCCCTCGGACTCCTTCATCGTTATAAAGCGGTCTATTTCGGCTGAGGAGGGAATTTTTTGGGAAAAACAAATTTCTGAAATCAAATCATCCAATCCCATTCGGGTTAAATTTGGTGTGCCAGTGCCACCGTAACATAAACTTCGGCTGAGACGGGACGAGAGGTTTCTAATGCCCGCTAACGAGCTTTTTTGGCAGTTTTTCAAAATAGCGGCGAATTTGCCCGATTACTTGGCCGTTTGATTGGTGGCATAGCCTTTTTGAACCAAATTGGGGCTTTTTAGCAAATAAACCCAAAATGCACCTTTGGTTCTGTGTCAGTAGAAATGTCAGTAAAAGCATCTCAAAAAAAGACCTGGCAATGCTTGACGAAGGACAGCAAACGACTATTCTTGGAATTGAAAATCGCACAAAACGATTGTCCTTATTGAGGATAATTGCTCTTTCAAAAATGGCTGTCCGACATGGATTCGAACCATGAATAACGCCTCCAAAGGGCGCTGTGTTACCATTACACCATCGGACAAGCCCGATAAAACTAGACTTTTTATGGTGCCGGCGCAAAGTGAAAATCACCCGGCAGTGAATTTATCCGCGAAAGAAAGTTTGCCCGGATGTCTATTTGGCGGCATTATGTCCCGTTGAAATGAGCAGCGTCGCCACAGCCAATGGTTTTTCGACGGCTGAAAAAATCCCGGCTCCGGCCAGTGATTTTTCGCAGCCGGTTGTCCGCCCGAAAAAGGGCGCGTTAAAACTTTTCAAGGAAGTCCTCAACCACGGCGGTCCGGGCTACCTGCAATTTGCCATCACGAACATTTGCAATGCCGATTGCGGCTTCTGCGGTTTTGCGCGTTCAAAATTTGACCCGAAGGCGCGGCACAGCGTGACGTTGGATGAAGCGAAGCGCGTCATTGACATCGCCGTAAAAAACCACATCGGCTACCTGCTGTTCGTCGGCGGCGAACCGATGGTGCATCGCGATCTGCGCGCGATGACCCGTTACGCGGCGGAGCGCGGCATCCACCCGATGATCTGCACGAACGGCGGTTTGTGGAACGATCAAAACATGCGCGACCTCGCCAGTGACGGCATGACCAGCGTCATCATGTCCATTGATGCGCACGACGTGGCGAAGCACGAAAAAAACCGCGGCCTGCCGGACGTCTGCAAAAAAATCAAAAAAGCGAACGAATATTTTCAATCCGCCGGCATCCAGACGACCGCGAGCATCACGGCGAGCCGGTTGATCGAGGATTATGAAAAGCTGCCGGCATTTCTTGAATCCGTTGGGTTCAAAAGCTGCACGTTCAGCTATCCGCTGACGTCGCTCGCGAGCAGTTATTTAAGTTTCAGCGACAGCGGCCTGGTGAATTTCAACAAGGAAGAACTCATCCAACTGTTTGAAAACATCAAACGGATGAAGCACAACAGCGGTTATCCCGTCGTCAACCCGGCGGAATCGCTGGACGAAATGCAACGGCATCTGCGCGGCGAGAAGGAGAAATTCGGCTGCCTCGGCGGACACAAATATTTTTATCTCGATTGGAACCTGGATCTGTATCGCTGTCACGCGTGGGAAACGCCGATGTGCAAGGTGTGGGATTGGGACGATTCCAAGCTCATCCGCGACGGCTGCACGCGCTGCATGATTGATTGTTACCGTGATCCGAGCGTGCTGCAATTCGTCGCCATCAGCGCGAGCGACGCTTACAACAATCTAAAAAAGGGCAATCTTGCCGGCGCCGCGAAAAATATTTTCGATGCGCGCAACCTGACTTCGCTCAAAGCCGTTTGGGACGACCGCAAATGGATTGGCGGGGTTTAAGAATTGATTGGTTCCGGTCTTTGCAGATATGCCAGCCTTGCGGGCTTTGGAGAAAAATGAATCCGTGTTAATTCGTGCAATTCATGTCGAAAAACGTTTTGTCGTCCGTTTTCACTGTCGGACGCGATAAAAACACGCCTGATTCGTAGCCGTCACGTTGGTGAAGACAATCGGGCTGCCTGGCGCGGTGTTGGTCATCACAGGAGACCAGTTGATCAAATTCGTGGACGCTTCAATCACATATCCACAAACGCGGCAATCGCCCCCTGCAACTGCTGCTCCTCCGGCGTCGGTGCCAGCGCCGGGATGTTCGCCAACTGTTCATCACTCAATGCTCCCAACCCGAATGGGTCAACATAGCTCGCCGGATTCCCATTCGCGTAAGCAAAGAAATTCAATCCGCATGGTAAGTCAGGGTGTTGGTCGCCGTGGCCGTCACCGTCACCTGATACAGCAACCCGACGCCATAAACATGTATTTTGCGATATTGCTACGGAGTGGCAAAATCAAAGGCTGATGCGGTCTGTTCGGCGGTGGTTCGCCTGCTTCGTGACAAGCGGGTGGCAAGCGGCCTATCCATGAACGCCGTCGCCAAACGCGCCCGCCTGTCGCATTCGATGATCAGCCGCGTGGAGCATGAGTTGCGCAGGCCGACGCTCGATACTCTGTTGCGCATCACTGAAGCAATGGAAATTGATTTGTGGCCGTTGATTAAGGAAGCGGAAAAGGCGGCGGAGCAGGCGTCAAAGACCAAAAACGATTGACCGTTTGCGGAGGCTTTGACGCCAGCAACAAAATGGCACGCTTTCAAATGATGTCATTTTCCATGCGGCACAGCCGAAGCATTGCATCCCAAAATTTGGGCCAAATCTTTCAATTGCTGCTGGTTTGGCTCGCTAGAACCATCTTCCCAAGAGCAAACCAAAGCTGCTGCAATACCCATTTTCGTCGACAAGTGGCCGGGTGTGAGATTCTTGGTAATCCGATTGGCGCGAATCCAGTCGCCCAATGTCTTTATGCTTGGAATCAACGACTTATAGCGCTCCAAACGGCCTATTTTTGGCTTGAATTCGACGGTAATTGAGCGTTCTGCAATACCCAACGCAGCTACTCTCCCCCGTTTGGGCGGGGAGAGAGGGAGACAATTTCAAACTGCCTCACTGCCTAAATTTCCCGCTTGTCATCCGGCGGTTTCCTGCTAGTTTAACTGTCCTTTTTTATGAAAGCAGACATTCATCCGAAATATGCGGACGCGGAAATCCGTTGCGCCTGTGGCAACGTGATCAAAACGCGTTCCACCAAGTCCACCGTCATCATCGGCATCTGCAACGTGTGCCATCCGTTTTACACCGGCCAGCAGAAGTTCGTGGACACCGCCGGCCGCGTGGATAAATTCCAGCAACGCGCCGCCAAAACGGCCGCCGCCCAGGCTGCCGCCGCCGCGCCCAAGAAAAAGAAAGTTTAGTTTTCCAACCCAAACCGCCCGCCGTTCCGGAAATTTTCGGAGTGGCGGGCGGTTTGTTTTTGCCACGGCTGGGCACAGATAAATAAACAAGGATGAAAAACCGGCACGGATTCCACGGATTTGCACGGATTCAAATCTGTCAAAACCCATCGGTGATAATCCGTGAAATTCGTGTTAAAATTCTTTTTTATTCGTGTTCATCTTGTGTGTAGCTGTGGCTAAAAAATAAATGAATCTCGTCCCGCACATTGAAAAATTCCGCAAGCGCTTTGCCGAAGTCGAATCTTTGTTGAGTGATCCCAAAGTTTTCGATAATCCGCAACGCGCGCAGGAATTGTCGCGCGAATATGCGCGGCTCAAGGAATTGGTGGCGACCGGCGAACATTTTCTCAAAACCGTCGCGCACCTCGCCGACAACCGTGAACTGCTGAAAAACGAACCGGCGGAATCCGAATTCGTCTTGCTGGCAAAGGAAGAAATCACGCGGCTCGAAGCGGAAGAAAAAAAACTCGCGCAACAGATCCAGTTCGGCCTCGTGCCGCCGTCGCCGACGGATTCACGCAATACGATCATTGAAATCCGCGCGGGCGCGGGCGGCTCGGAATCCGCGTTGTTCGCCGCCGATCTTTACCGGATGTATTGTCGTTACGCCGAAACGCGCGGCTGGAAAGTTGAGCCGCTGGATTCCAGTCCGTCCGACCTCGGCGGGTTCAAGGAAATCATTTTTGAAGTCACCGGCACGGACGTTTTCAAGCGGCTGAAATACGAGAGCGGCGTGCATCGCGTTCAGCGCGTGCCGGCGACCGAGGCGCAGGGACGGATTCACACCAGCACCACGACGGTGGCGGTCATGCCCGAAGCGCAGGAAGTGGATGTCGAGATCAAGCCGGACGAAATCGAGATCAATGTTTGCCGCGCGTCCGGCAAAGGTGGGCAAGGCGTAAACACCACGGATTCCGCCGTGCAGATCATCCATAAACCGACGGGCATGATCGTTCGCTGCGCCGACCAGCGGTCGCAGCAAAAAAACAAAATCCAGGCGCTCAACGTCCTGCGCTCGCGCCTGATCGACCGGAAAATCGCCGAGGAAGACGCCAAATACGCCGCCTTCCGCAAGGATCAGGTCGGCACCGGCGAACGCAGCGAAAAAAATCGCACTTACAATTTCCCGCAAAACCGCGTCACCGATCATCGCATCGAAGTCACGCTCTATAATCTGGCAAACGTGATCGACGGCGACCTCGACGGTTTGATTGACCCGCTGATGACGCATGACATGGAGGAAAAGCTGGCGGGGTTGCAGGTATGAATCCAGCAGCCAGAATTCAGGAGCCAGCATCAAAACGTTCCGCACCCGCGAAAGATTTGAATTACGGCGGCACCATTCAACTACAACCACAACTCATAGAAGTCAGCAAATTACTTGAGGCATGCGCGTCGAAGATTCTGGCTTCTGAATTCTGACTCCTGACTTCCATTCAATTATGCAAATCAAAGGACTTATTTTCGACTGCGACGGCACACTGGCCGACACCATGCCGTTGCACTGGCGCGCGTGGCAGGTGATCGCCGCAAAATACAAACTGCATTTCCCCGAGGACCGGTTTTATTCGCTCGGCGGCGTGCCTTCGCGCGACATCTTGAAAATGCTCGCGGCAGAACAAGGCGTCACGCTCGACCACATCAAGGCCGGGCACGAAAAGGAAAACACCTATCTGCCGCTCATGGCGCAGGTGGAACCGATCCACGCCGTCGTGGAAATCGCGCGGGCAAACCATGGGAAAATTCCGATGGCCGTCGCCTCCGGCGGCACACAGCCGATCATTATCGGCGTGCTGGAACATCTGAAGATCCGGCATCTGTTCGATGCCGTTGTGACGAGCGAAATGGTGCAGAACCAAAAACCCGCGCCGGATATTTTTCTCGAAGCCGCGCGCCGCATCGGTGTTGACCCAAAATTTTGCCGCGCCTATGAAGACACGGATTTGGGGATGCAAGCCATCCGTTCCGCCGGCATGGACGCCGTGGACGTGCGCACGCTGATCGGGTGAGATGATTGGGAGGGACGGTGGAAATTTGACATCGTTTTCCGCCGTGCCTTCAGCACGGGAATTTTGCGAATCAAAACCAGCCACTCCGTAGCTGGCTAATTTACAGTTGTCCCTGCTGGACAAAATTTACGCATGGAACTCAAGCGGGTTTTGGAGCCTTTCGATTTTGTGCGGGAATCAGCCAGGCGACAAACAGGATAAGCAAAACCATCAAACACAAATCCGTGGTTCTGAGGCGCTAATTCAGATTTCAAACAGTGTGATTTCTGGACGGCAATTAAAGCGGAAGTTGTATATGTAAATGTAACCGATGCCGGCATTGACGTAGAGCGGGCCGTCGGGCGTCTGGAACAGGCCGGGGTCATATTCATCCACGGCGAACGGGACCACCGGCGCGCCGTAAAATGGAATCCGCACCTGTCCGCCATGCGAATGGCCGGCCAGCATCAAGTCGAATTTCTGTCCGCCGAGTTGTTTGACCCAGGCCGGATAGTGCATGAGCAGGATGTTTTTTGCCGCCGGGTTCAGCGGCAGTTTTGCCGAATTTGCATGGCTGCAAGTGATGCCGATGAGATTGACTCTTCCGCCCGCAACTTCACGTTGTTCGTCCAGCAGCCACGCGCCGCCGGTCGCCGCAAAACATTTTTTGATCGGCGCAAAATCCACCCGGCTCCAATAATCATGGTTGCCCGGCACGCCGAACATGGGTGATTTGATTCCGGATAAAATCTCCAAAGTTTCCGGCAGAAATTTTTTGTCTTCGACCAGGTCGCCGGTGAAACAGACAAAATCCGGCGCGAGCAAATTGATCTTGTCCACGACGGTTTGCAGATACGCGCGGTCACCCTTGTGATGCACGTCGGAAAATTGAACAAAGTGACCGCCAGTTTTCCCATTGCCGATGCGAACGCGCCGGGTTTTCAGCCAGGCCGGTTCGACGAATCTTGCATCACCAGCGAGTGCGGCCGGCGTCGCCAGCAATGCCGTCAAAATGAATTTCCGCCGGTTGATTTTTCCAAATTTCATCAGTGCCCAAGCCAAAGCTTGAGGCAGGCTTCTGACACCACGAGCATTGCATCGGTTCAATGACCACGCTACGTTTGGGGCGTGCCCGGAATTTCAACTGATCGAAAAATTTCGCCGTTGTGGCTGCTGGTGCGCACCAACGCGCTGCACAGTTGGCGACGGATGATGGCCGTCCGTTCGCAATCGCGGCTGCTCACGGGCATCATCACATTTTTTGTGGCGGGCTATTTGGTGCTGGCGTTCGACTTGTTTTACTACGGGATGAGGTTTGTCGCGAAATTTCCCGGCCTCGGCGCGGTGCTGACCGAACGGCTGTTTTACACGCTGTTCGCTTTTTTATTCGGACTGCTGCTGTTGAGCAATCTGGTCATCAGCTACACCAACCTTTTTCGCAATCGTGAAACCGCCTTTCTGCTGACGCTGCCGGTTTCGACGCAAAACATTTACCGCTGGAAATTCATCGAGTCCATCCTGCTGGCCTCCTGGGCGTTCTTGTTTTTGATCGCCCCGCTGCTCG
>Ga0206867_1057_pt1 | contig 25131 bp, 14 predicted proteins | sample Alteio_BWOrgCont_37_FD_152905 | JGI IMG/M metagenome (GOLD analysis project Ga0206867, IMG submission 152905) | Enriched cells from forest soil in Barre Woods Harvard Forest LTER site, Petersham, Massachusetts, United States -... | ecosystem: Environmental > Terrestrial > Soil > Temperate forest >...
AAGTCAAAACCTAGGCGCAAGTGGGGGGGGTGAATCGCCGACGTATAATACGATTTAAAGCGGGAGTAGCTCAATGGTAGAGTAGCGGCTTCCCAAGCCGTTGGTTGCGGGTTCGATCCCCGTCTCCCGCTCCAATATTTCCCAGGTCGCCTTCGTCAAATAGGATCCTTACCATAGCACCGTTTATCGGGAGCTATCCGGCACCATTGAGTACAAGACTCGTGACATAAGTAACTTACGGAATCCTTCTCGACAACAACATACGTTCACCTATGCCGGCCCGCCTTCTGGGTTGGGGTAGATATCGAGCCGCGCATTTGGATGATTGCTGAATTCACGGATCTGTTTCGCGGTTTTCGGGACTCTTCCATCGTCTCAGAAAATGCTCGAGCAGGCCCATCTTCTGGTCACGTGTTCACTGTTCAGCCGAAAGTGGGTAACTTGATTGAACCTTCGTAAGGAAGATATCGAGGAATCCGCGTTATCGTAATCGAAGACGGCAACTCCATTCATCATTTTCTCAATGGAGTACTTTGGGAGTGACACCGTCCTTTGATGAACTTGATGTTCGATTGTCAAATCAGGTTCTCAAATTGTTTCGCCATGGTGCCGGATACTCGAGGCTGTGGCCTCTCCTAGCTAGGTGAGTTCAGCCAAGGGCGCAGGATTGTCTTCGGCTAGCAGCTGCACGCGAGTCTCGTGACAAAAGAAAAACAAACATGACCGACAGACGGGTAACTTTAAGCCGTCCCGAGCGTTTATTGGCTACCTTGACTAACTACTGCGTTACTTGAACAGATGCACTCATTCCAGCATCGACCGGGATTTTAATCCAGGTTATCGGCTTGCTCGAGTGAAACGTTCCGGATTCAGCGCGGGCTGGATTACCGTTGACTATGAGCTTTGCATAGGTTCCAGAAAAGATTGCCCGCCAGATCAAGTTGGTTTTGCCTTGATTCCAAAAGATAGTTCGCTCAGTTCCCTCGTGCCGGATTGAGATTGTGCCGCTCCCGACTGGCAGGTTACGGAGCTCGGCCCAGTGTGTCTGCTTGGTTAACTGCGGTAGAGTTGTCACAACGATTGGAGAAGGATCGCCGGCACTTTCTGCCGGGTCGACGTTGACGCCCATGAGACCATTGACGATTGCGCCGATAATGGAGAAGGAGACCTCGGGATACTCCTGTCGTACTCGTCCAGGACGGGTGAGATCCATGATCTCCGCATAGGCCGGATCGGGAACTCCGTACTTATAGAGGGCTTCTGCATAGTGAGACTCCGGCTCAACCTCATCGGCAGGCTCACTCTGCATTCTCTTGAGCAGTGTAGTAATAGCGCTCTGGGCCTTTGCCCCATCGTCGACGACTCCCCAGTAGATAAGATCGATGTCCGCCTTGCCCTGGAGTTTATGGTACTTGTCAACGAAGCTATAGAAATAGGCTCCAGAGGCATTCCACCAAGTTGTATTCACGAGAGACTTGATTTCGGATGCCCGCCTTCGATATGTCTGTGCAGCCTCCCTGTTCCCGCGAAGTTCCTGGATCGCCGCGTAGGATTGATATCCCGCGTATTGGGCGGCGAGGAGATCGATGCCGACCATGATATCAGGCCGGCTTTCCTCATAACTTGGATCACCCCGAAAGTAAGGAGGCCCGTCCACCTGATTTGTTCGGCTCATGATTTCATTCGTACCAAGGTTCCACCGGGAAATATAGTCGGTGACGGTGCGGTCGTAGAAGTTCAGGAAAACTGGATCCTCGATATAGCTTCGATCTCTGGTCCAGAGATACATGCGGTAGCTTGCGTCGACGACATCGAAGTTCGCGGGCAGGTTGTACCAAAACTTCTTCTCATTTATATAGTCGACAGGCGCCGGGTGCTTAAGATAGTTGATCTCCCAGTAACTGCACCAATCCTTTGAGGATGAGATGTTTTCAGCGAATCTCCTGAGCATGTTGTGTGTGTATCCGGCAAGGCCGAGCGCCTGTGCTCCTGCGGCCTGGTGTGAGACATCGCGCATGCAAAAGGCGCGCCTTCCGGGAAGGGCGGCTTCATACCACAAGCCAACGGGATCACCGTCGAAAACATAAATCAATGCTTGCTTCTTCGCCCAGTCGAAAGCCCGCACTAACCGCGTGTCGGAGGATCGAAGCTCCAAGTGGGACTGATGTGCTTGGCGGGATTCGGCCCAGGTAGACACTGCGAGACCGATTAAGACGGTGCTGGCGAGGGCTGAACGAAGAGTTCTCAAATCTGATATCAACACTGCTCTACCTCTGCGAATACGGCGAGTTCCACTTAGCTCGCAGCCGCGCGGGATGCGAGATTGGCCTACGGGCAAACCGATTTGAACATCAATGAAAAAGCCTGGTCAGGTTGTCATTGTTCCAATCAAGGATAAAGGCGATGGTGAATGCAGCGGACCATCCAAAACCCTCTGCACCGGCGCCTTTGCCGGTCCTGGAATCAAAGTATTCGCGGAGGCTGGAGGTATCGACCGATATCCAATCGAGAAGGTTGGAGCGCATTTTATCGGCCAGTTCGCTGTAGCCATATTCCCGCAGGCCCTGAGCCGGAGACTTCGAACCGGCCGTGACTAAAATCGTGCCGCATACTAGCAGTAACAGAGAGCCAAATAAATCTGACCGGAGCAGCAGTCTCTTTTTTCGGCTCTTGACGAGAATCTGTAAGAGGGGCCGATTTACGCGGCTTTTTGAAAAGCGACGAGTTGGGTCTTGGTGGCGGCCAGACGCTGGGCTTTGAGCAACAGGTAGTCGAGATTGCGATATCCTCTTCCCCTCCGCAACAGAGCTTTGATGTTTCCATTTACCGCTTCTACAACTCCCAGCGGCACTTTGGTCCGGCAGTAGTTTAGGATGCCGTCGAGATGGTTGATGAGCATGTCGGCCAGCTTTTCCATGGGCTTGAGCCGCTGCCAACGCAGCTGATCGATCCAGCTATGGAGATAGCGCATCATGGCCCCTTCGTAGCGGTAGGTCCACAGCCGATCGAGACTCTCTTTGAGCAGATAAGCCTTCAATAGCCGACGATTCAACGCAAACAAGGCATTGAGTTGCTGCTTCTTGCGAGCCGTCAGATGCACCCAGCGCGTCAACAGCAACCACCGCTTGCCCTTGACCAGTTCCCGTGCCGGACCACCTTTGCGGAAGAATTCCTGGCGGCGCACTTCATCGACGGCCGCACCGGCGTGCTTCATGATGTGGAACTTGTCCTACACAATGCGGCATTGCGGCAGCCACTCTTCGATGCTCTGCCGGAAAGGATCCCACATGTCCACGCAGGCCGCTCGTACCGCGCTGCGCTGGAAAGCGCTCAACTGCGTGCGGAAGAACTCATCCAGTGTTTCCTTCTTGCGCTCTTGGCCAAACCACAATGGCTCACCCGTATCCAAGTTGCTCACCACGGTGACGAACTTCTGCTTCTTACCCAGAAAGATCTCGTCAACACCCAGCTGGCGCAGCGCCGGCTTGCGCCGCGTCTCTGCCCACCGTGCCAGATAACGCTGATCGATAGTCCGCACCGTACTCGCCGCCAATCCGAATTGCTTCGCCACTCGGCTCCCCGCGGCGCTCTCACAGGCTTGGCCCACCGCGTCCTCGAAACGCTTGCTGAAGGGAGCCTTGGAGGGCAATAGCGGCACCTTCTCCGCTCGTACGCCGCAATCCGGGCAATGCACCCGGTACAGTTCGATTACCACTGTCGTCTTGTATTCCGACCACGGCAGATCGCGCACTTCCCGTTCATAGCTGGCGACGATTTCGCCCCTCAGTTTGCCGCACCCTGAACAGACCAATAGCTTGTTGGCCCGCCTGTGCCGAACCCACAGCTTCAGCCGTTTGCCGGCTTCATCGATCTCATGCCGGTATACCTTGTACCCCGGCCAACCCAACACCCGCGTCCAGTCGTTGTCGCGCATCCTGCCGAGAATAGACGATATCGCCCATCCGGCAAAACCCGCCAAAATCAAGCCGGGTTACAGTTTCCTGCGCAGAGCCCTTTTTTCTTTCGACATGTTACTCTGCCTCGAAAGTGACGTTGGAGCCTTTCTTGTGTGCGTACCAGATCCTGTCGGCAGGCAAGGGATCAAGTGCCTCCCGGTTACGCCAGAGAAGGGTTGGCTGGCCGGGATCAAATATAGCATCGTAGCGATCCCCCATCCATTTTTGGTTGCGCACAAATATCTTGCCAAGCGCGGTGGCCGGTGCGACGGTCAAGTCTTCTCCTGCCCAGGTGCGTAAACCGGCTACATCAGGAAAAAGCAGGGTATCGAGGGCATCGTAGCCCATAATGCGCACCGAACCGATCGCATGTTCTCCGGGAGGGTAGGCTTTCGGATCTACGTTTTCAGGAAGAAGCGGGCCAAGATTGGAGCTAATCGCACGAGAAAGCCAGTCGAATCCTTCGGAGACGTGACCGCTCCGCGCGAGCGCCATGCCTATATAGCCAAAGATTCTAGGCCATGCAGGGCCGCGCCAGTATCCGCCCCAGTGGGGTGTATCGAAAGCGAGTGTGGGCAACAGAGCGCCGTTGAACTTAGCAGGATCATTCAACCGCTTCATCATGGCTTCGATACGCGCTGGGTCGGTCTCGAAGTAGAGGAGATAATAAGCATCCAGGTTCTCCCCTTGCTTCCAGAGCTTTCCTGTTTTTATATCAAGGTCCCAATAGCGCTGGCTGGCGGGGTCCCATAGCTTGGTGCGGATCGCCCCTTGAGCGTTGGAGAATTCATTCTGCCAGGGAGCCGGATCTTCGCCTTGTATTTTGGAGAGGTATACCATCTCCTGCAAGTTCCAAAGATTGAAGACCTGTTCATTGATCGAAGAGGTCGGGTGTGCCTTGAGATCGATGAACGGAGAATCCTTATCGTCCCATCCGGTTTCATAGGTGTTGAGCCAATCGATCAGATGGTCATGGTTGACGTCACGGACCTTGAGAAGATTCCGCTGATAAGCCAAAAGAGCTTCCCATACGGTACGATCTCCAGCAATTCCGCCCGGCTTTTCGCCGAGGATACTTTTGTCGCCAGTGAGACGAACATACTCGCCTACGAGCGTCGCCTGGACCGGAACTCCCTGAGTATCCCGTTCGGGTCCAAAAGCCTGAAACGTGTTTTTGCCTGAAGGGAAGATGGTCCACGGAAGTGTGCCATCCCCTTTGGCGTTTACGGCATAGCGAAACCAATCGAGCACGGAGGCGCGGGCGATATCGGTTCGGTTAGTTCCCATGAGAGCAAGCGTCTCGGCAGTACCATCGTTGCTCCACATGCCCATGAAGACATTCCAGTCCGCAATGACCATAGGGCACGCGGGAAGATAGCGGACCTGGCATGTTGTATTCAGAAGCCCGCGCCAGAACCAGAGTTCGCTGCGAACGAGTTCCTGGGGCGCAATGCTCTCATCTTTGTTCAATGTGCCGATTGTGAACGTGATCGGTTGTGCTGGGGCGACGAGAGGCGTAGATGCCAGATACTCGTTCCACAAACGATGAGTTTCGGCATCGAAGAGGTCTGGAGACGAACGCAGCTCAGCGAGAGCTGCATTGGCCTGCCGCTCGTTTCCACCCAGGGTGATGATAAGGGCCGCAGAAGCCCCGCCTGTCAGCTTCCATTGAAAGTGCCCCCCTTGAGCTGGTGCCTGGGGTTCAGCGGCGAGTAGCAAGCGGTAGGGCCACTTCGAGGATCCGAAACTGAGCAGATGCGAGTCTGAGTTGGGGAGGACCTGGAAGCCAAGGCCTCGAACCTGGATGATCTCGGTCACGGGCTGAGGCGCGTGTTCCACCACTGTGCGAAGGACGGCAGCCGCCTTGCCGTAGACGGGATAGACGACGAGCCCTACCTCGAGACCATTGTCGAAGGTGGTTCGATAGATAGTCCGATCGGCGAAGTAAGTGAGACTATGTCTGGCCGAAGGGTCACTTAGCCGAAACGTCTTTCGGGAGTCCTCCACGAAAACGGGAGAATCGATTTCCATGGCCATGAGCCGCTCCCCCTCGTTTACAGGTGCTGCGGGGCCGGCCACAGGGATGATGATCTTTTGCTCACCGAACCCGTCCTCCTGCAGAGCCATAAACCCGTTGGACTGATAGATCTGGTTCTTGGGAGGAGCCGGGGCATCAAAGCGCGTGAATGACGCGTAGTCGAAGTTCTCGCCCATGTAAGGCGGAAACTGAGAGGACGAACTCTTTGTCTGTGCTATCAAACCCGCCTGCAACAACGCTATAAGACATGTCGTTTGCAGAATGTTCGCAGTGCCTTTTTCCTGGTGCACGGTGGGTGATTGCTCCTTTCATTGGTCATGCTGGGCGCATTTTTTTGAGGCCCAGTTTCTTAACATGCCTCTGTTCCTCCCCGGGTCACGGGAATTCGTGCCGGAATCGGCACTGTCCCAAGCGCCATGGGGTGGCGGTGGCTGGCCACCCGGCATGCAGCAGCACTACGCCGGGGCCGTCGTAAAGCAACTGTTCAACCGGATAAGTTAGGTCCGGTTGACGTAAATCAACTCGATACCTTTGCCCTGCTCGGGATTGAGGTTACGCGAATACCTGCGATCGTCGTCGCTGTCCCATTGCTCGAACACACCGAGACTGGTTACATGTTTGCCGTTTTGTCGATAACTTGTTCCAGATGGGGGATGGTCAGCGAGTGCCTCTTCCATCAGGTAGTCATCGGCGTTTTCACGAATTGCGATCCTTGGGTGACCGTCTTCGTCATTATTGTTCTTGGTCTGAGAATAGAGGATGTCCAAAGCTACGGAATCAAGCGCGACTCCGTCGAGGGAGACCAGAATGCTCGAGGGCCAGTTGGGATTCTCATAAGGGTCTGCTGGATTGTGGAAAGGCGCATTGGGAAAATGCAGCGGGTAGGACATGTGGCGCCGGGCACAGTAGATCCCGTCCATGGCATAAAGTATCGTCTTTGCGCCGAGGCTCGGCGAGGCGGCCAAATCCACGATTGGCGAATAGGCGTGGGGCGTGCCTCCTTGATTGGTGTTGATGATTCCGTGCAGTTCCCCTGGTCCCTTGATCGAGCCAAAGTGGTTCTTCCCAGTCAAGGTGACACCAGTTTGTCCCTCGTCACCGCCCTCCGCCGCTGCGAAGGGATAGGAATGAGCCTTGAGCAATGCGAGATTGATGAGGTAAGTCGCGTCCATTACCTGCTGCGGAGCGAAGCGCGCAGCATTGTAATGATTTGCCGAGTAACTTACTCCTTCCACCCATTGCGCCGCTTCGAGGTTGTGTATGGCGCCGTATGCAGGGTGCTTCTGGTGCTCCGGATCGGGGGCGTCCCTTTGCACAAATCGGATTTCCTTGTATCCACCCCAGATTTTGTCGAGCAACCCCGGGTAAATGTTGCGTTGTGCATCGTACACGAGGATGTCCTCCGCAGGCACATGCGCATGTTCCACCAACTGACGAATCATCGCCAGTGTACCTGCGGGGAAACGTTCACCAGGTTCGTGGGCACTACGGGCTTGCTATTGTTCAAGTTCACCTTGACGGCGATGGTTTCTCCCTTCCGGTACGGGGTGCCTTGCAATCCTCTTGCCTGCTGGTTGTAGTACGCGAAGATGACGTTCCATGCTTTTTCGTCAGTCACTGCTCCAGTCAGCTTGTGGAGCGCCAGAGAAACCATTTCGTCAACCCGCGCCTGATCCGTGCTCGAATCCATCCACCACTGATCGGTTACGGATTTGCGAGCGCCGCTCCAATGCGCTGCTTTTGGATCGTGCACCCAGACGACGCGACCGGGATGAACACCGCGCGCCGTACCCAATGGCACATTGCGCGACTTCGGAGAATAGTTATACCGGGCAGTGCCTTCCCCGGGCGCCTGCGATTCAAGCAGATTGGGCATTCCCATTAGGGCGACCGTTGCCGCCACTCTTTTGATCGCTCTCCGTCGCGAGTATTTGGTTGTCATTTCATCACCTCGGCAGTTCACAGCAAACGGCATTCACCGCGGAAAACAGTCGATGTGGATCACCCGGATACAACCCGGATCACACGCGATTCACCGCGTGTGTCGTGAATAATGTGTAGGTTTCAGCATTTCCTTCGTTGCAGAGGATATTGTCGCGGGGATCTCCCTGTTGGGGCCTAATGGAGTCATTCCATTGAGGCCCCAATCCCGGACGCACATTCTTTTGAAACGGCTAACCTCAGAACGAGAGAACCAATCCGAGCTGTCCTTGCCGCGGCAAAAAGTCGTTGCTGATCACGCCGAAGCTTCCGGCGCCGGCATTTTGACTCGTATTGGGCGTCTGAAGGTTCGTGTGGTTGAAGATGTTGAAAAATTGGGCCTGGAACTGCAAATGTATCTGCTCAGTGATAGGGAACGTCTTGCCAAAGGACATATCCCAGCTCTGGTAGCGCGGCCCATACGCACTGCCCTGCGCGACACTGGCGTTGCCGAAGACGAATCCGATGGGCTGCGACCAGCAACTCGTCTGGATCCACTCCGAAATGGTGTGCGGATTATCGGCCACAGAGCAACTGTAGTTGGCGCGCTGTCCGCTGTTTTGAGCCAGCAGGTACTGCGAGCCCGAGGTAACGAGCAGGGGCGCGCCTGATCGGAACCAGGTGACGCCGCTGATCGACCATCCGCCGATGATCAAGTCTCCCGCACGCGAGACATCGCTAGCGTACTTCTTCCCGCGGCCGAACGGCAGACCGTACACGTAGGTGAGGGTGAGGGTCTGCGGGAAGTTGGCATGGTGCCAGCCCGCCGTGACCAGGTACTGCTTCTGGTCGTAGTTGTCGAGTTGGTTGGAGTAGTTATCCATCAGCTTCGACCAGGTGTAGGCTGCAGTGAAGGTCAGGTTCGCGCCAGCGCGCCGATCAAACACGATCTGACCGGCGTTGTAGTGCGACTTGGCTCCGCTGTTGCGGAAATCCATGGTCGAAACGGTGGGCGCGATGCTGTAAAACGGAAAGCAATACGGAGTACCCGGATACGGTTGGTTTTGGATTGGTTGGCCGGGGGTGTTGAATTGGGCCTGCAGCTGGGCGTAGGTCGGGCCCTGAGTGAACGACGTCGGGTTGCACTGGTTGAGTTGCCAATCGTTATAGAGATAGGCGCCTTTAGTGCCCACGTACGCGGCATGGAGCGCCATGTTCGCGCCGAGTTGTTTTTCGATGCTGACATTCCAGTTGTCGGCTCGGCCCTGGCGGAAGTTGCTGGCCACCTGGTAGACGCCGAACCCTGGAGGCGATGCGATGAACCCACCTGGCGGCACCGAATAAGGAACCAGCGGCTGGTACACCGGCGATCCGGAGGTCTCGTTACCCGGAAGGCCGTTGGCCAGGATCAGCGATCCGCAGGCCGAATCGAATAACCCGGTGGGAGCACCGGGGGCCGGAGTCGGAGTTCCGATCGTATCGCAGTTACTCTGCGGCGAAGCGTTGTTTTCCATATCCAGTAGCGGGAAGTTCCGTTCCAGCGTGCCTCCGTTGGCGCCGAAGTTGCCGTTGAAGTAGCTTATCCCATAGGCGGCGCGGAATGCAGTCTTGCCGTTATCAGGCGTGTAGGCGACGCCGAGGCGCGGCGCGACGTTGCCGTAATAAGTGTTCACATTGGGGCCGCGGTTGCTTGACGAGGCCAACTGGATCAAGCCGGCGTTTGGCCCCGTGGTCACGAAGTTGCTTTGCAGGTTCTTGGCATCCACTGGGTGAGTGTAGATGTCGTAGCGGACACCGAGGTTGAGCGTGACCTTGTTGCTTAACCGATAATCGTCCTGCGCGAATTCGGAAATTTGCTTGGTCCGCGTGTTAGGCGGGGCGAAAAAGTGGTCCCGGCATACCGCATTTCCCTGGCAATTGCCGTTTCCCATGGCGCCCACCAGCCAGTCGGCGAGGGCCGCGCCGTTGCTGCCCGTGCCCGTGTAGTTGCCGGTGGCGCTGAACTGCCCGCGAGGATCATTCTGCGAGTTGTAGACGCGTGCCTGGATGGGCTGGAACGCAATGCCGAATTTGAGGTTATGGCGGCCATGCACAAGTGCAAACGCGTCGTTGATCTGGTAGATGTTGGAAAGTCTGCCCAATCCTTGCGGCACCCAGCCTGGGTCCCCAGTACCCATCCAACCGGAAATATTCACCTGAGCGACACCGCTGGTATCGCTATAAGCATCGATGTTGCCGTTGGGGACGCCCAGAGCATTGTTCTCGGCAATTCCGTTCGCGGTGGTGAAGGCGTGGGTCGCGTAGCGGCTGTAGCCCAGACGCAACTGATTAATCACGGTACTCTTACTGCCGAACGTGTGGTCCCAACCGACAACGTTGTTGCTGAGTTGGTTGGTGGCATTGATGTTTCCGTTGTTCATGAAGATGGCCGGCTTCGTGGCGGTGCCAAGGTCCAACGGCTGGTTGACCGTCCGATTGCTATACCCAAAGCGTGCAAAGAAGCGGTCGCTCTGCGAGATGGCCCAATCGACGCGGGCGTCTTCCTGCGGCTGGGATGCATCGTTCAATTGCACAACGCTGGCATTGTTGACTGGCCCGGAGAGGTTGGGCAAGGGCCACACGGAGGGCTGCAGGTAGCCTGAAGTGGCTCCTGCAATGGGCACGATGTCCGAAGCGGGAACCGTATCGTAGGTTCCGGCTACGGTGACTGCCTCACTGGCAGTGCAAGGTACGGGGTTGGCGAGGCCGTTGGCCTGGGCACTGTAATAGCATGCCATCGGGTTGGTGATCGGTCCCTTGCCGTTACTGACGAAGGCCGACAGATCTCCACTCCGCGCCGCAGCCGTAGGCAGGCTCGCGGTGCTGGAAGAACCCGTGGCTTGCTTGAGCCACTGCACATCGGCTGCGAAGAACAGCTTGTCCTTGAGAATGGGGCCGTCCACTTCGCCGCCGAACTGGTTTTGGTGGAACGGCGGATTCACTTTACTGAAGTAGTCGGCCGCATTGAACACCGTGTTGCGGTTGTACTCAAAGACCTGACCGTGAAACTTATTGGTTCCCGATTTGGTGGTGATGTTGGATACCTGTGCGCCGTAGCTGCCGTATTCCGCCGTAGGAGCGCTGGTTTCGAGCTTCATTTCACCGATGAAGTCGAATGGAATCTGGAGCCCCATGTATGCGTTCATCAACTCCACGTTGGTCACGCCATCCACAAGGTAGAGATTCGACTCGAAAGGAAAGCCGTTTGTGGCAGTGTAGGCGCCGCCGCCGCCACCGCCCGGAGCCGTCGTCGATGCCGTGGATGAATCTTCGCCATTGCCCGCGCCCCATGCTGTCGGCGTGGATCCGGGAGCAAGCTGCATCAGCAGCGCTGGGATTCTCCCGTTTACAGGCAGGTTCTCTATTTGTGTCTGGTCGATCGTTGTGCCGATGTCGGAGGTCGTGGTCTCGACCAGCGGCGTCGCTCCCGTTACCTTCACCTCGGCGGTTACCGCTCCAGGCGTCAGCGCCAGGTCGACGCGTGTCGTTTTTTCCACCTGGACAAGGTTATGCGCCGAAACCAGCTTCTTGAAACCGTTGGCTTCCACCGTGACGCTGTACTGGCCCGGATTGAGGTTAGGAAATGTAAAGAAGCCCTGCGGCCCGGTTGTCGTTTGGTTGGTGACATTTGTCCCCTCATTGGTAAGCGTTACATTCGCCCCCGGAATTACGGCTCCCGAAGAATCCTGAACCGTACCAAGCAAGGTTCCTGCCACAGCTTGCGCAAACGTATTTCTCGCGACAAACGGGAGCGATATGAGACAAACTGCAACTGCAGCCAGAACGAGAATTCGCTTTTGCATATAGCCTCCAGAGCGCTTCGAGGGTGGTCGATGGATGCCGGGATTTAAACATCGATGTTTACGTTTTCAAGACAAGCGTGGTCAAGTGAGTCCCGCTTCCTCGCGAGACGGGTGGAGATCTCCCAGCAGAATTCCTCCCTTGACAACGCCCGACCATACTGTGCCGATCAACCTCTATTGACTAGTAACGGCGGGGTTACTGGAGTTCTGAAACGTAGAGGGTCCAGGGTAACTATCGCTATCTCTTAAGGTTTGAATATGGCGGAACTGAGAAGTTACATCGATGTTAAGAGCCTTGTAACGTAAAATCACGCTGCCAACAATCTGGACTAATGCTCAGCCGGAGGGCCGAAAAGCCTGGCTATCTTTCTAAATTAAAATCACTTAAGGGCCTAAGTCTCTCAAAGGCAAGACTTCTCTACTGACGACGCCTTTTGAGGGTTAGCCGCTGGCTACAAGAGTCTGCCTGATTACCCTCCTCTGCCGATCAAGACTTCACATCCTGCATGAGCAGGCGGTCGAAAGCCGGTCATCTTGTGAAGCGGAGTGATTTCTACATCAGGCCGTATTGTTGTGCTGACGGTAGGTGTCGAGCATCTGCTGTCGCTCGGGCAGGCAGGCAAGCGACCCGACATCGCAACCGCTTTAAAGATGAGGTTCGCAAAGTTAAGAATGGGTGTCTTGTCCGGCGGCCCGACCCCCTCTTCTAATGGAGAGTCTTCCAACCCTCTGCCGGAAAGAACCATAGCCCTCGGGCAGTCCATCGACGACCGCTCTGCTGGCGATACATGAACGGCTCGCGTTGCAAAGAAAGATGTTTAGGGCCTAAGTTGGCACGTAGCTGCAACGATTCGCCTGCAGCGCGTATCTGGCGTAGAATCCTTGCGAAAAAACAATCCGTGTCGCGGAAGCTCTAGTTGAACGATAACTGGTAGGCGCCGGGAGGTCTAGCGCAAGCAGGTTCAGGTTCGAGGCATTGTGCTACTTGGAGGCGTTAACAAGTGAACGCGCAGGCTGAAATCACGGCGGGAGCCCCTCCCCGAGATGCATGCCAACAGCAGGTCCAGAGAGTCCTGCAATCTGCCAGTTTTCACAACGCATCTATGCTGCAGCAACTGCTGCGGTACCTCGTACAAAAGACCTTCCATCCCAGCACCGAGACGCTAAAGGAATACACCATAGGAATAGAGGCGTTGAACCGGCCTCTGGATTTCGATCCTAAGGTGGACCCTATTGTCCGCGTTCAGATTCATCGCCTTCGGCAAAAGCTAAAAGAATACTATGACTCGGACGGAGTTCACGATTCCATTGTGATCGTGATTCCGAAGGGCCAGTACCTGCCCATTTTTGAATGTTCGGGCAGCGTCGAAGCCCTTGCCGGCGGGAAGTCCTCCTCTGTGGGCGATGCTGTTTTATCGAATGATCAGCCCCTGCAAAGCATTCCGGATCCCATCGATCCGCAAGTTCGCCGAGCGGGCAAGCCAGTATCGCGAGGCGCCTTGATTGCGGTGGCGCTGGTCATCGGCGCCTTCTTCGCCGGTCTATGGATCGGAAGCAAGTGGGCTCCACTGGGCGTCGGCAGGAAGAGCGCAAGCGTCGCGAAATCGGACCTTGAGAAGTATTCCGATCCGGTGAAAGCGTTTTGGGCAAAGTACATCGGCAACGATCCGACTCCGGTCATTGCTTACCCGGATGCCGTATTCCTTCTCGACAACTACAACGATTTATTTCGCTTCAAGCGAGGCGCGACCGATTACCGCGGCGCTCCAGTCGATTCCCACCTGGCCGCGCAATTCGCCTCGAATCCGTCTCTCGTTGCACGGGCTGGCAAGCTTTATTACGAGAATTCGTACTTGGGCTTCGGCGAACTCAGAGCCGTCGGCATGCTGTCGAATCTCTTTGGCCAGATGGGGTATACGCCGATCGTCAAGCCGAGCCGCGAACTTACTGTCGACGATCTAACGCAGCATAACGTGATCATGCTTGGCTCATCCTCACAAAACATCGCGGTTGCCAACTTCAGCAACTTGGGCGACTTTAGTTTCAGGGATTTCGACACGCGCCTGGAGCAATGGAGAGGCGTCATCGAAAACGCCCATCCCCGCCCCAACGAGGCGTCGACCTACCATACAGAACGCGATCCGAACACCCAAGTCTTGAAGGCAGATTACAGCCTGATTACGATTCAGCCAGGAATTGTGCCTGGACGGTACATCGCGGATTTCGGCGGCCTCGATACGACCGGCTCAGAAGGCGCAATCTTGTATGCCACCTCAGGGCCTGGCCTGGACGAATTGACCAAGGCGATTCATCTCCAGGAAAACACTGGCGACACGCCGCGATTCCCCGTTTTTCAGGCCTTGCTGAAGGTGCGACTCGAGAAAGGCTACGACGTTGTTGGCGTATCGCTGGTTGCCGTTCACACGCTCCCGCCGATCGGAGCCGAGGAGAAGAATGGGGGTAATGCTCAAGCATCCAAGCCCTGATCGAGTTCATTCCAAGCACGAGTGTGTGGAATTCGAGCAGGCAACTGGCCCGTTAACGGGTAGACCTGCTTCTCTTCGAGCTGCTGGAACCCTGCGTGAGTGGACCGTTCCGCGCCTTGTGTGACTTGTGCTGGTAAAGATGGTTTTGCATGAGAGAGCGCTTCTCCAACATTGTGGGCACGGTGCCGCATTTCCACGCTGGATCAGACCGGAGTTTCGAGAGCGGGAGTAGCTCAATGGTAGAGTAGCGGCTTCCAAAGCCGTTGGTTGCGGGTTCGATCCCGGTCTCCCGCTCCGCACAATCAAAAAGATAGCGAAAGTCCGGATTAGTGTTTGGCACAAATAGTTAGTTGACCCCTCCTCCGATGGGCAGTTTCCGTGACTGCGGCGTGCGCGATGCGCGCTGGTTCCGGAGAGGCTTGATCGACTCTCCCTGGCCGTCGTTGGTGGGTTCTCGCCGGGCTCGCGCGGTAGTTGCCGAACCGGCATCACGCGCCAGGATAACTTTCTGGACCAGTCCGATGGGCGTGCGCCGATGAGATGAATGTGCAACCCATCAGGGCCGCCTCAATGGCCCGAACAAGATGTGTTTTCATGTGAGCCTTCAGGACGTAGCCCTGCCCACCCTCGTCTAAACACGCTCTGACAAATTCGTCTTCGTTGTGGATGGTCAGAAATACCAACTTCGCGGAAAGCCCGACTTCCCGTAATCTACGCGCTGCTTCGATCCCATCCATCAATGGCATCGTTATGTCGAGCACGATGACGTCCGGGTTCAGCCGAATTGCTTCTGTCACCAATTCTTGACCATTGCGCACGGCTCCTACTATTTCGTATGAATAGCTCAAAAGCGCCGTCATGCGCTCGAGCAAAGCTCGATGGTCATCCGCCAGCAACACGCGAGGGCGATTCACACAATCTCTCCAATGAAACAGAAACCAAGTATTTCGAGCTTAAACAAAACAGTTTTTCTTTGGCTCCTGCTTTGCCTTCCTGCAGCCACAATGGGCCGGCGAAAGAAGTAAGCTGCGACCCTCCGCCGCGAGACGCGCACGTCAGCAATCGCCAGCCGGGCGTTCCAAACCCGTCTCATGAAACTGAATCCTTCGCGAGCAACTGGGACGGATGTTACGGATGAGCTGTATTTGGTCACAACTAGGAAAACGCCTAGGAGAGGAGAGCCCTATGCACGTTGCTGACGACTCGAAGCCTCAGCGTCAAGCATGATCAGCCCTTGTTTAAATGCGAATAAGACCAGGTCGGCATTATTCTTCAGGTTGTATTGTTGCATGATGTGATATTTGTGAAACTGGATTGTCTTCTGACTCAGTTGGAGACGTGCAGCGATTTCTTTAATTTGACGGCCTTCCGCGGACATTTGAAGGATGTCCTTTTGCCGGGACGTTAACTCCTTCGCGTATTGTCGAGCTCGCGACTTCACCTCGACCCAATCCGTGGTTCTGAGCCTCGGGGTAATGTACGATCTTCCATGCAACAAAGAATCGATCGCCGTTAGCAGTTCCGAGGCAGCCTGTTGCTTTAGAACAAATCCAATTTTTCCGAGCTGAGAGGCTGCAGCCGCGAGGTTGGGGTCGTTCTGCATCGTAAGGAAGACGATTTTGACCTCCGGAAGTTCTTCCCTGATGCGTTGAGCGGCGTCCAATCCATTCAGCAGAGGCATTCCGATGTCAACAATGATTAGATCCGGATTAAGTTGGTAAGCCGCGGCAACAAGCGCTCGGCCGTCGGATATCACTCCGACTACCTCATACTTCGGTTCGAGAAGCAGGCGAAGCGTGTCGGCAAGAATCGCGTGATCATCGGCAATAAGAAAGCGTGGGCGCGGAGGAGCATGGTGATCCGGTTGGTTAGGGAGGGTACCCTCGGTCGTCATCCTCATTTACCTCCTGCCGCTATGCGAGAGATTGTCGCTCTCTCTGCTTCTGTCACGTGCATCATCTCATTAGGCCGGGAGTGGAGCGGCAACCGGGCGTCAATGGTTGTTCCCTTGTGAGGTCTCGAGATGATCTTGAGTTCTCCGCCCTGCAATCGGCATCTTTCTGCCATGCTTAACAAACCTAAACCTCTGCAATCGTTGAGATTCATTTGGAAGCCGATTCCATGGTCCCGAACCGAAAGATGCAGAGTCTTAGCTTCAACCTTCAAGGTGACCTGAGCTTGAGTGACGCCGCTGTGTTTCTTCACGTTGCGAAGCGCCTCCTGCACAATACGAAACAGGCAGAGCGCAATGTCCGGGGAGATGTTTCGCCCGATGTTGCCATGAAGGAACTCAACCTGGACGCCTTGCTGCGCGGCAAATTCCTTACAGAACGAACTCACGCCGGGCACCAGCCCCAGCCGCTCCAAAGTGGAAGAGTGCAGACGATGAGACACGTTGTGAAGATCGGCGCCGATCTCACTGGCTGAATCTATAAGCTCATGTATCTTCTGGCGTGCTCGGTGCGGTTCCCGCATAATCATCTCTTCCGCGGTCTCCAAGCCGATAGAAAGTAGCGCCATCCGCTGACTGAAATCGTCGTGCAGTTCCGACGCAAGGCGGCGACGTTCTTTCTCCTCCGAGTCGATCAGCAGGCCACTCAGCCTAATCAGAGAATTCTTCGCTAGCTGGAGCTGACTTGTCTTAAACCAGGCATAAACTGCCAGAAGAAAAAGGATTGTCACAACGAACCCAATGGCAGTGATCGACAGGCGGTGACCTTCCCAAAGCGACTGCTCCCCAAACATGAAGATGCTACCTTGAGAAAGACTCGCCTCTCGGACGTGCCATTGTTTCAACCGCTTCCAGTCGACCATGAAAAAACCTGGAGCCGTTGGCGACGCTGCGAGGAACCGAATGGGTTCCGACCCCATAGCTACATGGGCGTCTATCTTGTGCTCGCGAAACTTGTAAATGAGCCCTTCCAAAATCTCGACCTGCGCCTGCTCGCCGGATCGAGCCGCAGTATCGAGACTCTCCGTGTAAGACTCCAGGTGGTAGTCGGGATTTCCACGGAAAAATGTCTGGAGCTCCTGGGTCAGCTCATGGGTGGCGGGATTGGAGTTTCCTGCATCCGTGATGAGTAGCACATTCTTGCGAGACGGAACTCGGGCTTCTGCGACACCGCCCCATGAGCACAACAAGGCCGCAGACAGAAGCAAATTCAAACCGACGAAATTGCGAAGAAATGTCCATTTCCTGCGGGCAGCACTGTTCGGGCATGAGCGTAATGCGCCCTTGCCGGAGATTTGCGGAACGTGCGTGCAAACTAGGTTCATACGCTTTCCACTGCAAATGCCCCAACCGACGGCGTAAGTCCAAAGGAATGAGCATTATCGCCCGGTAATCACTGTAACACTGAGCTCAATGAGCCGGGAACTAGCAGAAATTGCAGTAACGCGCGCCCAATCATCTGTGTCGGCTGGCGCACCGTGTTTTCATGCGGTGTTCAAGCAACCCCGCCAGGCGTTGTCCAGATGATCGATCGCAGCCTTGGCTATCGGCGGCGATTTACAAGCATCCCGCTGGCAACTTTCGGATTCCCAACTAGGCTTATTCCTAGTTTCCTCTGCCAGGACCAAGAGGTATGTTTCGCAACGAGAGACTCACCCTTTGACACCCTGGTGAAGAACATGAACCTCCCTAGAGTATCGGTTTCGACGTTTCTCCTCGCGCTCTTTGTGTTCATTCCTACGAACCTCCGGTCCCAGTCCAACAGCCAGGACGCAGACAAAATACAAGCTCTTCAGAAGCAGCTAGACGGCATGAAGGCGCAAATGCAAAACCTCCAGGCGCAGATACTGGAACTGTCAAGCGCTGCCGGTCGTCCTCCAACTACAGTTACGACTACGCCCACTGGCCCTTCGCAGACGACCGTAACTGCCACCGCGCAAGAGGAGGGCGCAGCCCAGGCGGCAGAATTGAAGCTTGTACCCAAGCGCCAGGTAAGTCCGGCTACCGCGAGCTATCAGACCGACTCCCAGGATCAGATTGCCGCGCCGCGCATTGATAATGCCCCACTGGATCCTCGGTACCCCGGCTATTTCCGCCTGCCGGGAACGCAGACGCTGCTGCGGATCGGCGGGTATTTCAAAACCGACTTTATCTATGATCTGAAACCCCCGGGCAACGTTGACAGCTTCATTCCGTCCACTTTTCCGATCCCCTCACCGTCGACCGTGAACAATACCACGATCTCGGTACGCCCCACCCGCCTCAATCTCGACTTCCTGATTCCGGTCAAGTCGACGAGCGTACGGTTCTTTATCGAGACCGACATGTTTGGGACCAACGCAACGACGCCGCGTCTGAGGCATGCCTATGCGCAGGTCAAAAACGGCCTGCTCGGGCTGACTTTCTCAAATTTCATGGATCCCGATTCCGGTCCGGATACCCTCGATTTTCAGGGTCCGAACAGCCAGGTATCCATACGCAATCCTCAGTTCCGGCACACCTTCCCGATCGGCGAGGGATCCAGCTTGAGTTTCTCGGTCGAGAAGGCGTCCTCGGATGTTTCGTTCACCACGCCCCAATTCAACGCGCTGCCCAACAGCCCGACTCCGGATGCGGCGATCAAGTTCCGCCAGGAGTATACAAGCGGGCACTACCAGCTCTCCGCCCTGTTTCGTGACGTTGCGGCCTACCTCCCGAATGGGAAACAAGGCTCGGTTTTTGGATGGGGCATAAACCTGACCGGGGCACAGAAGCTTTTTGGCACTGACACGTTTGTGTATCAGGCAGCGTATGGCGCCGGAATGGAGAGGTATGTGAACGATACTTCCGGCCTGGGCATCGATGCCCAGCCCGGAGACCCTACAAGCCCGCATCTCGAGGCCGTACCGATCACGGCGATTTACGGAGGGTACCAGCACTACTGGGCGAAGAAGCTTCGTTCGTCCGCCGTGTATGGTTTCGCCCAGACCGAGAACACGAATCTTGAATCTGCTTCCTCCTATCACCAGAGCAATTACGGCGCCGCCAATATTATCTGGAACCCATTCGGCTCGCTGAACGTGGGCACAGAGATTTTGTACGGCTGGCTGGTGGAGCAAAACAGGGCCAGCGCCGACGATACGCGCTTCATATTCAGCGCCAAGTACAACTTCATCAAGAACGCGGAAACGAAGAAATAGTAGCGTCGGACCTCGCGCCACAAACATGCGAAAGGATATAGCTTTATGAGCAATGCAGCAGTTCCCCAAGTCGATCGATTCTTCACCGGAACCGAAGCGAGATATGACCGGTGGCGTACACTCTTGCAGCAAGCAAGAGAATGGGAAATGTCAGCGAAACAGGCCGTGGCGGGAGACGCGAACGGCGCGCGTGTGGTCAAGAGCCTGGAAGAACTGCGCCAGTGGGAGGATTACTACGCCTATCCGGGTCCCGCGCTGCTCAATCTTCTAATTGAGCGTGCCACGTCAGGGGACGTGACCGGCACCGTGCGGCTGGCCCGCACCATCAGCACGGCGATCATCACTCATTCGTATCGCGCCAATGTCGGGGAGTGGGACAAAGAGGAGGAAGGTCTCACCAACCTGGGTGACCGCTTGCCGGTAGGGGGAGAACAGAGAGCCGCACATCGTCCTTATTTCGAAGTGCTGTTTGTCAGTCCTGCCCGCCAGGCCTTGTGGAGAGAACTCGCGCAGGAACTTCGCAAACTGCGCAGGCCGCAGGACAAGTTTGTCTACGAACCCGTGTTCGTGGGCAGTTTTGAGGACGCAATCCTGGCCGTGATTCTGAACGGGAGTGTGGAAGCGGTTGTCATCTACGACGACGTGCCGATGGCATCCCAGCACAACAATCCGCTCCTCCGCGAGTTCCTGACTTCGTACCTGAGCGCGACCGGCATTGAGGCGACGTCGCTGATTCGAGGGTTGACGCTCGCGCAAGCACTGAAGCTGATTCGGCCGGAACTGGATATGTACGTTCTCTCCGATCGGGAAGTGGAGAAAACGGCTGGAAGTCCGGATGCCGCCTGTGTGCGGAGGATCTTCTACCAGGTCGAGGAACCGCTGGAAGTGCACCTGAGCATTCTGGACGGCATCGCGGACAGGTATTCCACGCCTTACTTCGACAATCTCCAGGTGTACGCGCAAAGGCCGATCGGCACCTTCCATGCGCTGCCCGTCGCTCGAGGCAAGTCGATATTCAAATCGAACTGGATACGCGACATGGGCGAGTTCTACGGGATGAACCTGTTTCTCGCCGAATCGTCCGCGACCACGGGCGGGTTGGACAGCCTGCTCGAGCCGACAGGAAACATCAAGGTTGCGCAGGATTACGCTGCCCGTGCCTTCGGGGCAGATCACGTGTTCTTTGTGACTAACGGCACTTCGACGTCGAACAAGATGGTGGAGCAGGCGCTGCTGGCTCCGGGCGACATTGTGTTGGTGGATCGAAATTGTCACAAGTCCCACCACTATGGAGCAGTGCTCACCGGAGCGCTTCCACTCTACGTGGAGGCGTATCCGCTCACCCAGTACTCAATGTATGGCGCGGTCCCGCTGAGGACCATCAAAAAGGCGCTGCTTGACTTGAAGGCTGAGGGGAAGCTCGATCGCGCAAGGATGCTGGTACTGACGAACTGCACGTTCGACGGCCACATCTACAACGTCGAGCGGGTGATGGAGGAATGCCTCGCCATCAAACCCGATCTCATCTTCCTGTGGGATGAAGCGTGGTTTGGATTTGCGCGATGGAGCCCCTTCTATCGCCGGCGCACCGCAATGGGGGCAGCCGCCATCCTCGAAAAGAAGTTTGCCGACCCCGCTTATCGTGCTGCATATCAGGAGCAGGCCAGGAAACTTGGCGAGGATCTTGATCCTGCCAATAAGAAAATTCTGGAGACCCGCCTGCTGGCGAATCCAGATAAAGTGCACCTGCGCGTCTATCAGACCAACTCGACGCACAAGTCCATGTCGTGCCTGCGGCAGGGATCGATGGTGCTGGTGAAGGACCAGGACTATCACACCGTGGAGGAACAATTCCACGAGGCGGTGTTCACGCACGCGTCGACATCGCCGAATCTTCAGATCATTGCCTCCATCGATGTGGCGCGCCGCCAGATGGAGCTCGAAGGCTATGAGCTGGTGAACCGTGCGATGCAGTTGGCGCTGGACGTGAGGCATGAAGTCAACACCCATCCGCTGGTCTCGAAGTATTTCCGCGTTCTGGGGGCCGACGACCTGATACCGGCTGAATTCAGGAACTCGGGGTTCGTGGACTACCTTTCGCCAGGCGCGAACTGGACGACGGCAGTCAAGGCCCTGCGTGAAGATGAGTTCGCCCTGGACGTGACTCGTCTCACCCTGGTGTGCGGTTCGGCTGGATTCGACGGTACCCAATTCAAGAACCTGCTCGCCGCCGAATACGACATTCAGCTCAACAAGACGTCGCGCAACAGCGTGCTGCTTCAGACCAACATCAACAACACTCGAAGCGATATCGCTCAGCTGATGAAGGTCCTGGTGACGATTTCTCAGAAGATCGAGAAGAGGCTTGCCCAGGGTGGCAGCGGGGAACGGGAAGCATTTGCGGCACGCGTTCGTTCGCTGATGCACGACGTGCCCAATCTACCCAACTTCAGTTGCTTCCACGACAGTTTCCGTGAAAATGCCAAGAGCGACACAAGTGAAGGCGATATGCGCACGGCTTTCTTCGGCGCGTACCGGGAAGAACAATGCGAGCACGTCAAACTGGCGAGCCCGGAAATCGACAAGCGCCTCAAGAGCGGACCGGAGCTGGTCTCCGCCAACTTCGTCATTCCTTATCCGCCGGGATTCCCGATTATGGTTCCCGGACAGGTGATCAACGCCGAGACCATCGAATTCATGCGCAAGCTGGACGTGAAGGAGATTCACGGGTATGAAGCCGGGCTGGGGTTGAAGTTGCTCAAGCCGTCGTTCCTGTCTTCGATCAAGAGCAAAGGCGCGAAAAACAAGGCTGCGGAACAAAAGCCGAAGCCTGAACTGGCGCATGCATAGCAATTCTGGTTCCTGATTTCAGGGTGCGCGTAGCGGCTGGCGGCCGGCGAGAAAAGTCCGCCTCCGCTGCGTCACGCATTCGGATGAGAACAGGTTTGAACTCAACAGATAGCGGAGAAGAACAATGTTTACATGGTTCGCAGACACGCTCCGACAGTATCCGGAGATCGCGATCTTTCTGGTTCTCGCCCTCGGCTACTACTTTGGCAAGTTCACCTTCAAAGGCATCGGGCTTGGATCCGTCACCGCCACGTTGCTTGCGGGTGTCCTGATTGGACAGCTCGGAATCACGGTTTCACAGCCACTCAAGGCCTTAGTGTTTCTCATGTTCCTCTTCGCAGTCGGCTACGGCGTGGGGCCGCAATTTGTGCGCGGCGTCGCCAAAGACGGCCTGCCACAGGCGATTTTCGCGGTGGTCCAATGTGCCTTCTGCCTGGCTGTACCAGTAGCAATTGCAAAAATGGCGGGCTACGATCTGGGCTATGCGGCGGGCCTCTATTCCGGGTCCCAGACCATCTCCGCCGCGATGGGTCTCTCGACGGATGCCATCAACCGATTGGGATTAGCGCCTGAACAGGCCAAAGCGATGTTGGATTCGATGCCGATCGCCTATGCGGTTACCTATATGTTCGGCACGGTTGGATCCGCGCTGGTGATCGCCCTTCTTGGCCCGGTGCTGCTGCGCATCGATCTGCCCAAGGCCTGCAAGGAATATGAACAGATACAGGGAGGCGGCGAAAAGGAGTACGGCGGGGCGGGATCGGCATGGCACCGTTGGGAGGTGCGTGCCTACAAGGTAAGGGCAGGCGGTCCCGCTGCCGGTCTACGGGCTGTTGAGGCCGAAGCGATGATCCCTGACGCACGTGTCTTTGTCCTGCGTGTACGCCGGACTGACGGCACCATCGAAGAGGCAACCGCGGACACGGTGCTGAAAGAAGGCGACGTAGTCGCAGTCGCCGGTGCGCGCGACGTCATGGTGCGTGTTCTGGGTGGAGGCGCAAGAGCGGCGGTTGTATCCGGTGGTGCTGGCGGTAACGAAGTTGCTTCTACACCGACAGAAGTGGACGATCGCGAATTGTTGAGCATGCCCATCGAAGGCGTCGACGTATACGTGACCAACAAGGAAGTGGATGGCAAGACACTCGCTGAACTTGCGACCCAACCATCGGCCCGCGGAGTGTTCCTGAGAAAGATCACACGGGGCGCGGTTGCAACCACGATTCCCATCCTGCCCAATACGACGATCCAGCGTGGTGACATCCTGAACGTGGTTGGCCGCACTCAGGATACTGCCGCCGTCACCAAGGCGGTCGGAGTCCCGGACCGGCAAACGGACGTTGCCGACGTCGCCTTTATCGGCGCCAGCATCACCGTTGGCGCTCTGATTGGCGCCCTGGTGCTGAAAATCGGCGGAGTGCCTCTCACGCTCTCCACCGCGGGCGGCGCTCTTATTGCAGGACTGGTAGCCGGGTGGTTCCGGTCGGTGCGGCCGATGTTTGGCCGGATCCCCTCCTCCACCGTCTGGTTCATGAACTCCGTCGGCCTGAACATCTTCATCGCTATCGTCGGCATCTCCGCTGGACCGGGATTTGTGAACGGTCTGAAGACGCAGGGCGCCGGCCTGTTCCTCTGGGGTGCCGTGGCAACCACGGTACCGCTGGTCCTTGGCATGTTCGTTGCCAAGTACATCTTCCGCTTCCACGATGCGTTGACCCTCGGCATTGTATCCGGCGCGCGTACGACCACAGCTTCTCTTGGCCTGGTGTGCGACCTGGGCAAGAGCCAAGTTCCGGCGCTTGGTTACACAGTAACCTACGCTGTCGGCAACACGTTTCTCACCATCTGGGGCATGGTGCTCATCCTGCTTCTGAGTTAGCAACCCTTTTTATTGACCAAGGAGACAGTATATGGATGTTATGAACCTCCAGACGTTTGAGCAGCTCAGCCCATTCGAGATCAAGGATGAGCTCATCAAGCTGGCCAAGAAGACCTCGAAAACAACGCAGTCGGCCTTTCTCAACGCCGGCCGCGGAAACCCCAACTGGATCGCCACTACTCCGCGCGAAGGCTATTTCCTCCTCGGACAGTTTGCGATCACCGAGAGCAAGCGGGTCATGGAAGATCCCGCCGGCCTGGGCGGGATGCCGAAGGCCCGCGGCATTGCTGGCCGTCTGGAGATCTGGCTGGCAAAACACTCTGATATGCCCGGCGCGTCATTCCTGGCAGAGATGGTTCCGTTTGCCGTGAAAGCCTTCGGGTTCGAGCCTGATGCCTTCGTACACGAACTCGTCGACTCGATTATCGGTGATAACTATCCTGTTCCCGATCGCATGCTCGTCCACAACGAACGCATCACGCACGAGTACCTGATGTGGGCCATGTGCGGAGAGCCAAGGCCGGCGGGCAAGTTTGACCTCTACGCTGTTGAGGGTGGCACAGCCGCCATGTGCTACCTCTTCAAATCACTGAAGGCAAACCGCCTGCTTCTGCCCGGGGACACCATCGCCCTGGGAACTCCGATCTTTACGCCCTATCTTGAAATGACGCATCTTGAGGACTATGACCTGAAGATGGTCACGATACGGTCCCCCCAGGAGAATCGTTTCCAGCCCACGGACGATGAAATCAAGAAGCTCGAGGATCCCAAGATCAAGGCGTTCTTCGTCGTCAATCCCGGGAACCCAACCGGCATGGCGCTTAGTGCCGAATCCATCGCGAAAATCGCCAACCTGGTCAAGACCAAGCGTCCTGACCTGATGTTGCTCACCGATGATGTTTACGGAACGTTCGTTCCGGGGTTCCGGTCTCTGCTCGGCGAATTGCCCCACAACACAATCGGCGTCTATTCCTACTCGAAGTATTTCGGCTGCACCGGGTGGCGCCTGGGGGTCATCGCAGTCCACGAAGAG
>Ga0206867_1058_pt1 | contig 25065 bp, 18 predicted proteins | sample Alteio_BWOrgCont_37_FD_152905 | JGI IMG/M metagenome (GOLD analysis project Ga0206867, IMG submission 152905) | Enriched cells from forest soil in Barre Woods Harvard Forest LTER site, Petersham, Massachusetts, United States -... | ecosystem: Environmental > Terrestrial > Soil > Temperate forest >...
GAGAAAACTGAAGCAGCTCCTTGTCTCCTTTCTCTCCGGCTCGCCGGGAGTCCCGCCCCACCAAATCAGACCCGCAACCGATGATTTCAAAGGTCTTGCAGGCATTTTTGCAATCCCCCTCCCCCAATGGAGGCCGTAGAAGTTCTCGAAAATAAATTCTCGACACGATTCTTAAACAGGCGTATCAAGCTGTGCCAGTTTAAGACAGTGGGGCAAAACGTTATGAAAAAAGTCATTTTACTTCTTTGTTTGCTGATTCCGACCATCAGCTTTGCGCAGTCCTACTCGATTGACTGGTATAAAGTCGCCGGTGGCGGCGGTACGAGCAGCGGCGGTAATTATTCGTTGAGTGGCACCATCGGTCAGCCGGATGCCAGCGGCGCGATGACCGGCGGTAACTATTCCCTGACCGGCGGCTTTTGGAGCATCATCGCCGCTGTGCAAACGGCGGGTTTGCCCAATCTGGCCATCAAATATGTCAGCCCAGACAGCGTGGTGGTATCGTGGCCGGCCACGGGCAATTATAACCTGCTGCAAGACGCCAATCTGGTGGGCGGCAGTTGGAGCACCAATACTAGTTCCATCACGACTGTTAACGGCACGAACAGCGTGACCATCACGCCGCCCGGCGGCAATCTGTTTTTTCGCTTGCAGAATCCGTAACGACGTAAAGGCGGATAAGGAAAGCAGGAATGAGATTTCCTGCAACAGTTTAGGTTGGTCTTGATCCCAGTTGGAGCGCCACGCCTTTGCCCAGCCACCGGAGCGCGTGCCTGTGACCCGCAGCCGCTTCATCTATCAGTGCCTTCAGATCACAGATGGTGTCCGGTAAAATTCGGACGTTGCTGCGGCTCATGGAGCCGCGCTCCCTGTAAAACCCGTCCGGTTTGAAAAACAATTGAAAAGGTTTCAGCTATTCGGGTAAAAACGGCTGCCGGCACCTGAACATTAACGCCCGTTTAAGTCTGCGAATCATGATTATTTAGTGGCGCTGGTTTGGAGTTCCGCCTTTAGGCGGTCCGGGGCGGGGTGAGCGTCCTCGCGAGCCGCGCTCCCACTCGCTCCTTGCTATCTGCTTCTTGTCTCCTTTCTCTCCAGCCCGCTGCTGACTTTGGTGGCAACTTCAATGATGGCCCAGGAATTTCAGAGTGGCGTCCTTGCGCGACTGGACGTGCAATTTTTCGTAAATATGTTTCAGGTGGGTGCGCACGGTGTTCATGCTGATGCCGAGCTGGCTGCTGATCTCTTTGTAATAATAACCCTTCGCCAGCAGTTCGAGGATTTCGTGCTCCCGCCGCGTGAGCATTTCCACGCCTGCGCCCGCCACCGGCGGCTGGAACTGATTGAAATAATTTACCACCTTGCGGGCGATCTGCATGGACATCGGTGCGCCGCCGGCATGGACCTGTTCGATGGCCTGCACCAGTTCACCGTGCAGCATTTGTTTTAATAGATAACCGCTGGCGCCGGCGCGGAGCGAGTTGAAGATGAGGTCGTGTTCCTCGTAGGTCGTGAGCATGAGCAACCGCAGTTCCGGCACCAGGGTTTTCAACTTGGCCACACATTCAATGCCGGACATGCCGGGCAATTTGATGTCCACCAGGGCCACGTCCGGTTTGTTGGCCGGAATATCGCGGACCGCCTCTTCGCCGCTGGCGTAGGCTTTCAGGCAACGGAGACCGGCTTCGCCGTTCAGCAGGGTGACCAGGTTTTCACGGGTGCCGCGGATGTCTTCGACGATGGAAACAGTGATTTGCATGCGGGTCAATTTCAAACGCTACAACAGCACGATTCCATTATGCGAGAAAAAATGGGTGAACAAACGTTTAGTTCAACTCAGGGGGTGTTTGCATCTGCCAGGGCGTCGTATCGGGAGTCATATTGTATCGCAAAATGCACTTGTGGGTTGCTTTGCCGATGCGGAAGCATGGGCCAGCTGAAAGGAAAATGCATATGAAGCGATGGGATGCAATGGTGGACGGATATATCAGGCAGTGCGAGTCACGGGGGCTGGCGCTGTGCAGCGTGCCGGAGATCCTGGGCGGTGAGATGTATATATATTTGCGTACTGGTGATCAACCGGTGTCCCACCCGATTGGGGATTTGATCAAACGTATCGACGATCTGCTGCCTCATGTAAAACTTCCATTCCAGACCGGGACATTGTGCCGCTTCGGATAGTGCAGGGTTGTTTGGCGCAAGAATTTGCTTGAATCGGACTGCGCGCGAGCGTAGAATAGAACAGGTGTTTCCAGGAAACCTCCTCCGAGGCTTTTTGGAGACAAAAACAAACCTGATTTGCCATAATCACTCAACTTAACGTGAGCAACGTGAGCAAACAGACAACCGCAACCCACCAAGGTCATCACGGCGATAACTTTTTGACTCATTCATGTCGAAGCCGATGGACAAAACATCAAACTAAATACAAATACGATGCCGTTGGCAACCTGACCAATGTCGTTTATCCCGTCAGCCCGTCCATCAGTTTAAGCTACGATGTTTTGAATCGGCTCACCAGCATGGTTGACGGGGTGGGTACGACGCATTATAGTTATGATCAGGTCGGCCAATTGTTGAGCGCAGGCGGGCTGTGGCCGGATGACACCGTGAATTATGCTTACGCCAACCGGTTGCGAATGGGCATGAGCGTTTCCGCGCCGAATTCATCCGCGTGGACGCACAGCTACGGTTACGATTCGATGCGGCGGCTGACGAACGTTGTTTCACCGGCGGGCATATTCGCTTACACATACGACCCGGTGCAATTGCAGCGTGTGGATGAATTATCTTTGCCTGACGGCGCGGTGATCACCAACACCTACGATTTGGTAGCCCGGCAGACCTTGACGGAACTGCTCAATTCAGAGGAAACAAATCTAGATTCCTACGCCTACGGCTACAATCAGGCCAACGAGCGGACGAACGTGGTGCGGACGGCTGGTGATCATGTCAACTATACCTACGATAACGAAGGGGAATTGACCGCCTTGTCCAGCAGCGAAGCTGGTGGAACGGCGCGTTCCTTTGAAAATAATAGTTACAGCTACGATGCGGCAGGTAATTTACTCACAAAACAACTTACAATATATGCAAGAACCAGTTTTGCGTTGAACCAGCTTAATCAGATTACCAACGCAACCCTTCTTTCCGGACCGGGCGGGCTTATTAAAACGCGCGTTTCTGGCAGCACGACCAGTCCAGCGACAAACGTGGCCGTCAATGGTGTTAATGCCATTCTTTATGCCGACAAGACTTTTGCCGCCAATCCCAACCCCACGGTCGTCAGTGGCCTGAACACCTTTACAGCCATTGCCCAGGATGTCTATGGCCGCTGGAGCACCAATGTTTCGACTGTAAATGTGATTCCGACCAACAATTCTTACAGCTACGATCTGAACGGCAATCTGCTCACCGATGGCACGCGCTATTTTGCGTATGACGATGAAAATGAGTTGATTAGCGTGATGGTGGCGAACACTTGGAGCAATAATTTTGTGTATGATGGCAAGATGCGGCGACGGATTGAAAGGGATTACAGTTGGAGCGGCAGTTCGTGGGCAGAAACCAATGAAGTCCACTTCATATATGATGGCAATGTGGTGGTACAGGAACGGGCTGCGAATAATCTGCCAACCGTGACATACACGCGCGGGAATGACTTGAGCGGGACGCTGCAAGGCGCGGGCGGCATCGGCGGATTACTGGCGCGGACGGACATGGGGCAATGGGTTATCGGCAGCGCGTTTGCCCATACATTTTACCATGCGGATGGGAATGGGAATGTGACATGCCTGATTTACACCAACCAGATGATTGCGGCCAAATACCTTTACGATCCGTTTGGGAATACGCTGGCACAATATGGCTCGCTGGCGAATGCCAATACCTACCGCTTCTCTAGCAAGGAATGGAATACCGGCACTGGACTGTATTATTATTTATACAGGTTCTATGATCCTAATTTGCAGCGGTGGCCAAATCGTGACCCGATAATGGATTGGGGAAGCACGGTGTTTGACTCTATGCGTAAACAAATCACCAGACGCGTTTATCAGAAAGAGCAGCGTAAACCGAACGCTTTCATTTTCGTGGAGAACACTCCACTCCTCAAAGTTGACGCCTTTGGTTTGCAGTCTTGGATGGGGCCGGGTTATGGATCCTTCGGGCCAGGTGGTGTTAACGGCAGCGGAAATCCCGGCCAACCAGGGTGTTACCCTCCATGTCCAGCCGGTCAATCCCTAAAGCCGTATTGGCAGATCATGGGTTATGAAAGTGAGTCGTCCTGCGCGACTGCGGAATGGCAATTGAACAGGGATGGCATTGCCGGCGGACTGGGGATAATTGGAGGCACAATTATTGGCGGTTGGCCGGGTGGTGTTATCGGCGGAGTTGGTGCCGGTATTCTGATTCCTAATGCTATCTGCAATCAACAGATATGTAATTGACTTGTCCTATGCTTAATAAAAGGGGATTTACACTATGCACGTTTGCGACATTGGTTGTCGTGATTGGCATTCCGTTCTGTATGCGAATACTCCGTTTGAACCTTAATTACTCGGCACTCGTGGTTTTAGCCGTTGGGCTTTTGGGGGGGTGGTTGATTGCAATAATTTTGACTAAACGAGCAGCTAAGAGGTTAGAGGCTGGTAAAAAGGATGAGAAAATTGATTGAGCTATTTGGAATGAATGTTGCGTTGGCGTTGTGTTAGCTGGAGCTTAGTAAAGCACCCGGATCAAAACAGTTTTATTGAAGTTCATTGTTATGAATGAGGACGACAAAAAGCGCATTGGGCGGGAATTCGTTCAACAGTTAAGCTCCAAACGCAAAGACATTGAATTATTTAAGGCGGCGATTAACGAATTCGCATCAGCCTCATCCGAAAACCGTTTAGCTGTCGGCATGGGTCTTCTAGCAATCGGAGCGGATCAATCTGAAACCCCATTTTACAGGAATGTAATGCTGACCCAACTAGCACTGTTCGTTCGCACTTGCGGTCTGCGTAACAATAAGGATGTGCAAGAACAACTAAACGATGTTATTGACGATTGGATAGCTGCTTTGCCGGATCAACAAGCCCCTTCGGGTGCATTATTGGCACTTGCCAGGGTTAATCGGAGCATAGCCTTGGAAAAGTGCGATCATGTTATTAAACACTATGGTGAGTCGGAAGCAGGACACCAGGCGCGCAAACTTCGTAAGGATATTGAGCGTTTGAATCCATTGGAGAAGTAAAAGGGCAGTGACAAACCCAGCGTGCTGCAACTTCCCCCTGCGCGGTCCCGGTTCGTCACGCTGTCCGGGAGAGACGAGACGATTAAAGTGAGGTGTCTCTCCCGGCCATCGCGCCGAGCCGCCACCACCGGCAGAACAGGCAACGACCGTCCCGCTCTGCGGTGACTGCTAAAATTGGTTCGCTCCCGCTCAAAATGAAATTACGAATCGCGCGCAAGTGAGGACGTGCTGCGTGGAGTCGGCCAGGGGCGCGCCGTCACGGCCTGTGCGGGAATGCGCCCTACCGCTCGAAAATAAGTAAGCGTCACGCCGAGCACCTCTATTCGTAAGCGTCATTCACACCAGCCATTCGCGGAGGATTCCCGCCCTTAACCGAAACGCCATTCTTGACAATGCATGACGCAGAGCGTTATAGTTGTCGCAGATGATACGCGGCTTTGCCTGCCATGAAACTGAAAAGCTGTTCAACGATGAATCGTCGCGGCGGTTGCCGACGCAGATTCAGCGTGTGGCGAGGCGAAAATTGCTGGTGCTGCACCAAGCGCGCAGCCTGAATGATTTGCGCGTGCCGTATGGCAACCACTTGGAAGCGTTGAAGGATGACCGCAAAGGGCAGCATAGCATCCGTATCAATGACCAGTGGCGCGTATGTTTCCGCTGGCAGGGCGAAGATGCGCTGGATGTGGAAATTGTGGATTATCACTGATTATGAAAACGAACAAACTTGCACCGATTCATCCGGGCGAAATTCTCCGCGAGGAGTTTATGACGCCGCACGGCCTTTCACAAAACGCGCTGGCGCGGGCTTTGGGCGTGCCGCCGCGCCGGATCAACGAGATTGTCTTGGAGAAGCGCGGCATCACGGCGGACACGGCGTTGCGGCTGGCGCGGTTCTTCAACACGACGGCGGAATTGTGGGCGGGGTTACAGGCTGACTATGATTTGCGGCTGGCACGTCACGACAAGGCGCGTGTCATTGAACGCGATGTTGAACCGCTGGCGGCATTGCAACTCGCAGCGGCGTGAGGCCATGAACGCAAATTTTGCACCGCGATACCGAGTCAAGCATAACACAATTCCCGTTTCTGACTTCAAGCCGGAAATATCCAAAAAACATCGTCCAAAATTTCTGCGTTGGTTTCAGGACGAAGCCATTAAACATCCTGATTGTTCGTTGAGTGTTGAGAATGAGAGCGATGGAACATTTGAATTGTGGGCGCACTTCGTTTCGTTCGTTTCAGTCCCCTTAAACATTTCCGAAGGTAGCCGGTAACGGCTTCGTCCAGACTGCGGCCATGAAGTTTACCAGCGGCCTCGACAAACTCGCGGACAGCGGCCAGCAGCGAAACGGCGCGGCCTGTGGATTGCCGGAAGGATTCGAGGCTTTGCAACGCGGCGAGCGCGTCGCGGGACTGGCTGGCGGAAAACGCGGCGGCTTGCGAACCGTTGGCCGCGTCACGCACAATGCGCTCGGCAGCGACTTTGGCGGCGGAATAGGTGGCGAAGGTTTGCATCCGCCGTTTGCCCGCCGTAGTGTAGGCAACGCGATAGTATTTGAACTTCCCACCCGGCGCGTAGATTTTCGCCGTGCTGGTGCGGTGTCGGATGGTGACGGGGAATCTCACGCGCTTGTCAGCGGAACGAGGTGGATTCTGTGCAAGATTTGTGCAAAAATCAGAACCACCCCAGTTTTCATTGGAAAAATTGGTTGCGGGGCTAGGATTTGAACCTAGGACCTTCAGGTTATGAGCCTGACGAGCTACCGGGCTGCTCCACCCCGCGATCAAGGTTGGTCAATATGCCCGCCCTGCCCGCGCAGAGCAAGTTTTTTCAGAAAGGATTTACGTCGTAGCGGATCCAGTAGCCGGGCAATTTCAAAAACTCAAACCGCATCCGCCGGTTAATGCCCAGTTTTTTCCAGTCTTCGCGGGCAAAAGCGTAATATGACGGGCGTGAATAAAATGCCAGCTCCGGCGCATAATGCTCGAAAGTTTTCAGCGCGCGGCGCGAGTGATACCAGGACGTGACGAGAATCGCCGTGCGCACTTTTTCCGCGCGCAATAATTTGATGGTGAACTCCGCGTTCTCACGCGTCGTCGTGGATTTGTTTTCCACTTGAATCGCCGTGGCCGGAACTCCGGCCTTGATCAAAAGCTGCCGGTTGATCTCGTCGTCGCCCGCGCCGGTGAGGATGATGCGCGGCGCGGCGTGCTGCTTGAACAGTTCGGCGGCGCGCAACGGACGCTCACGCGAACCGCCACCGGGAACAATGATCACGTCCGCCGTCACGTTGCCACTGTCGACGCACAGAAATTTTTCAGGATTGTAACAGGCAAGCACGGCAACCAGCGTCACCAAAAGCATGGTGAGGATGGTCGTGCGGAAAAGCCATTTGCGAATCACGAAGATAAATTATGCGGAGTCAGCAAGATTGGCGAATAAATCCCATCGTCAACTTTTGCTTGGCCGGAACAATTCAGTTGGAAAAGCGCCACCGGGCAGACATTCCGCAGCGGCGGAGTCGAGGATAAATTCACAATCTGGGTGAAGCTGGAGCACGGAGGCGGGCACGTCCGGGGTGACCGGGTTGGTGAGCGCGGCGGCGACAATGCCAGCTTTGCGGGAACCGTTGGCGGCCAGGACGATTTTCCGGCTGTGCATGATGTTTTTGATGCCAAGGGTGAGGCCGCCCAGGAAAACATGATCGGGCGACTGGCTTTCACGCCGGAGCCTCGCCTCCAGTTCGCTGTCCATGCGCGAATGCCAGCAGGTGCTTTCAAATGGCGTGCCCGGCTGGTTGAAGCCAAGATGGCCGTTTTCGCCGATGCCTAAAAATTGCAAATCAACGCCACCGCGTTCGGCGATCCGCTGCTCGAAGAGCCGGGCTTCGGCGGCAAAATCATCGGAACGGGTGGGCGGCATGATGAAATTCTCCAGTGGAATACCCAATGGCCGGACGATTTGACGGAGGATCATGTCGTAGCAGCTCCCGGAAAACTCCCGCGATACGTTGGTGACTTCATCCATGGCAAAGACGGTGAGGCCGGAGACGTCGAAGGGATTTTGCCGGTAAATGTCGCAAGCGGCGGCATGAATGCCGGTGGTGGTGCGCCCGGTCGCCAGCCCGACGACGGCATTCCGCTTTTGAAACATCTGGTCGAGGATGCGCCGGGCGCCAAGCTGGAAGAATTCCGCTTCGCTTTTTGCAATGGTTATTCTCATCGAACTATTCGTTTATTATTTGGATTTGACTCGCAGCAGGTTCATTTTTCCGGCGGAGGCGCGGCAGTTTTGCATGACCGAAGGTGGGATCGCACCTTGATACATAGTGTCCAGCAACTGGAGCATGGCGCCAACAACGGGTTCATATTCCGCCTCAATGATGCGGGCGGCGGGGGCGACGCGATGAATTTCCGCCGCGATGGTTTCTTGCAGCAAAGTACTTTTGGTTTTGAACAAGCCGCCGGAAAGGACAACGTCCATCTCCGCACGATTGGCTCCGTACTTTTCGATGGCGGCGATCGGATAGCGGCTGACGGAAAGGGCAAACTGGTAAAGGATGTCGAGCGCGAGACGGTCGGATTTTTCAGCCGCCGCAAAAAGGAGCGGGCTGAAGTTCTGGATGGGTTCGCTGAGCTGCTGTCGCTGACTGGCCAGCAGGAGGCGTTCAACGCAGTCCAGCCCGAAGAAAGAGAGGGCGGTTTCCATCAGGGTGGTGGGGGGCAGCACGCCGATTTCAGAGAGGAAGACGGCGCGCAACGCACGGGCTCCGAGCGCTTTGGCGCCCTGGTCCATATCCTCGATGTAATTGTTGTAGATGAAGTGAGGGCCAGTGGTCAGGCGCACGGCGACGTTGAGGCCGGTCCCAGCGCAAATGACGGCACAACAAGGGCTGGCGGTCCCACCGCGCAGGGCGATCAGGCAATCGTTGCACACGCGGACATCCTCCGCGGGCAGCAGCTTGCGCAGGCCCGTCTCCAGGGCGGCGATTTCCTCCGGCCAGTTGGCGCCAGCCATGCCGGCGGAGACAGCGCGCAGATCGCCTGGAGCCAGCTCAGCCTGGGCCAAGGCCTGCTGGACGGCGGTTTCCACGGCGGCCATGGCTTTGGGCAGGCCATCAAAAAAATGACAGGCACCCGCGCCGAAGCCCCGGCCGAGAATGCGGCCGTCGTCACCGGCGACAATGGCCACGGTTTTGGTGCCGCCCTGATCTATGCCAAGACTATACATGAGCGGAATTACCGGCCGGAAAGCCGGCTTTCGCCTGGCTCCCGATGGTGACATTGTTAACCAGCGGACGCGCCCACAGTCCCATGCTGAAGAGATAACCCCAGGTGACGAGGATGGCCAGCAGGCCGTAGCGCAGTCCCAGCGGGCCAAACGAATCGGCGATGTGCCCAATGATGGGCGGCAGAAATCCGCCGCCGACAATGCCGGTGCACAGGAGGCCGGTCAAAGTGCCGTGGTGCCGCTCCACGGAATTAAGGGCGAGGGCAAAGACGATGGGGCAGCCGACGGAACACCAGAAACCCAGCATGGGGAGGGCGAACAGGGCAACGGTGGCACTCGACGTGAACAAGGCAAGCAGGAGGGTCAACGCGCCACCGGCGGAGAACGCCCACAGTACCGTGCGGGAATCCAATAGTTTGAGGAGCCCGAGGCCAACGGCGCAACCAATGGCCATCGCGCCCCAAAAGCCGGAGACCGCGACTTTGTCCGCAAGGTCGGGATCAACGTGATGGCAGTTGACGAGAAAGCCCTTGATCTTCGTGGCCACCCCCTGCTCCGTTCCCACATAACAGATGACCCCGATGAGATAGAGCCAGACGGTCTTGCGCTTGAGCAACTCGAGGACCACGCTGAAGGAGCCAATTTTTTCATCCTCGGTCAATTCCAGGCGCGGCCAGCGCATGATGGCAATGGTCAGAACCGTCACCAGCAGAATGACGGTGATCACCCAATAGAGGGAAACCCAGAGCAGGCCCGGCGGTGCGATCTGCGACAGGGTGCTGAAGAAAATGTTTCGGGAGGCAGCGGGGCGCTTCAGGCCATTGACCAGATAAACATAAGCATAGGGACTCACGGCGGAGCCCAGGGCGAAAATCAGTTGGGACATATTCCCTAAAAAAGCCATGTGCTCCCCGCCCGCGGCGACGCGCAGCAGTGGAATGGTCACGACCTGAAGCATGGCGAAGCCGACGCCCATGAAGAAGAAGGCGGGAAGAGCGGTGGCAAAACTGGGGTGGGCCGCAATCGCAAATGCGCCGAGCGTGGAGAGCAGAAACGCGGCGATGAGGACGGCCTTGGCCGAAAACCGTTCCACCAGCAACCCCGTCGGCAGGGACATGACGGCATAGGCGATGAACATGGCGAAAGACAGGTAACCAAGCTGCGTCTCATTCAAGTGGAACGAAGCTTGCAGATCGGTGCCCATCGGATCCATGAGATTCGTCACGAAAGAGACGACGACGAACACGAGCATGACCAGCACCACGATGCGGTAATTGTGTTTCATAATTTCTCAGCCCAGGCAGCGGCGCGACATCCGGAAGGCGGCCGGGATAAAACAAAGTGTTGAACGGTTGGAACGCAAAAAACAAACGGCAGCAACAACCGGGTAAATTGTGTGAAATCAGCGAAACCTAGCATGGGTGCGCCAGCCTATGGCGAAGGCCGGCGCGGCGGCAAGCATTCTCCTCAGTGGCGACGTGTCTGTACGATTGAAAAATTGCCCGCTCCCCGTTTGAACGATTTCCACGAAACACCCAATATAACTGGGCAAAAACGCACATTCGCGACCGGCCGGATGGCTGGTTTGCCTGACTTTCCAAGCGTCGCACCCCCTCTAAAGAGGGGTGGCCTTGAAGGCGGGAAATTGTAGAGTCTCGGCCACAGCCATCAGCGCGCAGCCATTCGTAATGGCGATATGGCGTCGCATTGGTCACTTCTTAATCTTATGAAAACAACCCTGACCCGCACATTCACCGCCCTCACCTTGGCGGCGGCTGTTCTGACCCTCACCGCGTCGCCCACTCATGCGCAAACCACCCCTCCACGGTTCCACGCCATTGTTCTTGCCGAGCGTGGCGGCATACACGAACCCTTTGTCGCCGCCGCCATGATCTGGCTTAAAGCCGAAGCCAAAAGGGATGATTTTGTCTTTGATACGTTTACGAATCCGGCCCAGTTCACCAAACCGTTCCTCGCCAAATATCAGTTGTTCATCCAGCTCAATTATCCGCCGTACCGCTGGAGCGACGAGGCCAAAACCGCCTTTCAGGACTATATTGAACAGGGCCGGGGCGGCTGGGTGGGCCTCCATCACGCCTCTCTGCTGGGCGAATTTGACGGCTATCCCATGTGGCCCTGGTTTTCTGATTTCATGGGCGGGATCCGCTTCAAGGACTACATTGCCAAGCGCGTGTCCGGCACCGTTGTGGTCGAGGACGCCGCCCACCCGTGCTTCACCGGACTGCCGCCGAAGTTTGTGATCCACGAAGAAGAATGGTATACATGGGACAAGGATCCGCGGCCGAATGTGCATGTCCTGGCCAGCGTGGATGAATCCTCGTACCAGCCATCTTCCGACATCAAAATGGGTGACCACCCCGTCATCTGGACCAATGAAAAAATGAAGGCCCGCAACGTATATATTCAGATGGGCCACCATCCCACCCTGTTCGACAATGACAACTACAAAATCCTGCTGCGCAATTCCATCCTCTGGGCCGCTGGAGCCAATGGAACCAACAGCGCGGCCAAATAGAGTATTAAGCACCCCTCATCGGAACGAAACGAACCGCCCTGCCAACATCTCATCTGGCAGGGCAAAGCTGCCGCTTTGCCCCAACTAAAAAACTTCCCTGTCTGCCGATGTTGCCATCTAAAAATCCCCATGAGCCAAATCCCTTTCCGGGAACCCAGCCGGCACCCGGCGACCTTCATTTTTTATCCGCGTCCATCGGTGTCCATCCGTGGTTAAAATTCCATTTGATTGAATCGTTCCGGCTTGGAACAACCCCGATGTCATTTTAGCTCCGGCTCGATTTTCACCGTATCGACATCCCAATCCACCGTCACGGTCGTGCCGTCGGCAAAAGTCGTCCGCTCCTTGCGACGATTTGCATCCAGGAATTCATCGTTGGTCATTTCCAGCAAGCCGACGCGTTTGTTCAACGCGGCCATCTGTTTCATCAGGGTCAGTGAATCTTTGCTCACCCTGCTCAAATCCACCGGCAATTCCGGAATGCCCGCGCATAAACAGCCGAGCAAAAGCTGGTTGTGTCCGCCGCGCCGCCCTTCACCATACGAAACGAGAACGGCATCGTGATAAACCAACTGGTAAAGCGGCACCGGCACCGTCCGCCCTAACCCGCCGGATTGATTGACGATATCCGAAAATGGGATCACCCAATCCGAGCCCGCTTCCGTGGACGTGATGCCCAGATTGTGGCCCGCCCAATTCATCAGGTCGGCCTGACCGCGCATGGCTTCAGTGCGGGTCGTGGGATGTTCGGGATTGAAATCCTGATCCGGCGGAATGTAGCCGATCACGTCGATGTAAATCCCATCGGGATGAATGCCATGCGCAAAAAACAATTGATAATTTTTCTCCAGATGGCCGATCTGAAAACGCGAGTTCAAATAGCTTTGCGGTCCACCGTCCCAATGCCGCATAAATGGGATCTGACCTTCTTTCCAATCGCCGAAACGCGAACCGGCAAATGCCGTCGCCGGCAGATTGGTCGTCTCCTCGTGAATCGCAAAATCCGGATTATACGACGGCGCATCCGTGTAATAATCCCGATATTGATCGTGAAAAATGAACGGGTAGCCGAGTTCGTGACAGGTGTCGGCGAGGCGTTTCATGCCGTCCCAGCCACCAGCGGCTTCCGGCGGCGGCAAGGAATCGGGATGCTGGCGGTCGTAACCCAGATGCGCCCAGCCGGAAATATAAACCAGCGTTTTATCAATGCCCGCAGCCTTCAAATCACGAAGCTGCTGCGCACGCTCGTCGAAGGTGAACAGTTGATAATGATCCGCCGGACTGTAACGGTCGCTGTTCGTGGATTGATTATGCAGAATCCCGACGCGTGTTTGTGGGATGCCTATCACCTCCGCGAGCATGGGTTTTTTTGCGATTTTTTCCTTCAACGAAACGAACAGGCCAGTGTCCATCACATACTGGCGATAGCGTTTGGCGAGCGTGACATAATTCCCGTCTTTAAAAAAACACAGCCGCGCCGTCCGCAGATAGCCGAATCTGCCAAGCGTTGGCAGCCAGCGCGGGCCGATGACCGTCGGGCCGCCGGCGGGATGATCGAACTGATACGCCGCGTCGTCCGGGGTTTCGATGATGACCATCATCGCGGACCCGCCTTTTTCAAATCCCCACCAGGACATGGACCAATCCTCGATGACATGGCTCTGGATGATGCTGTGATCGCTTTTTTTTGCCGTGCCCATGCCATTGGTGTCCGTCGAGCGAATCGGATAATACGGCTTCGGCCAGTGGCGCGGCAGCAGGTTGCCTTTGTTGTTGCTCAAAACCGTGTCATCCACGTCGCGCGCATCAAGCGCCGACGGCCAATCAAGCTGGCGCAAAACTGTTTTACCTTCCTGCGCCGCCGTGTCAAAGACCAGTTCCTCGTTGTCGCCTTGCAAACAAACCGTGAGATACAATTTCAAATCCGATTTACGCCAATCGCTCAAGGTGATTTTTACGCCGGTCTTGAATCCGGTGTCGTAAGGCTCAATGGCAATTTTCCGCGCATCCGTCAGATGCGCGGGCAATTCTTTGCCGCCGATTTTCACGATCATGTCGTTCGTGGGCGACGCCGGCATCTTCCAAATGACCGATTGCGCATTCACTTCGAGCGCGAGGGTTTTTTCATCCAGCGTGACCGTCTGTCGCCTGCCCGTAATGATCCATTTGCCATCCGCGTGTGAAACGTCCACGAACGGCGCGCCCCAATCGGCGCGCGTCAGCGGCGGACCTGCCGGTTGCGCGAAAATTGAAACGCCCAAGGCCAGCGCCAGAAAAATTTGCGAGATGAGTTTCATAGATTGAATCCTTGGAACCGGTCAGCGTTCCACTGTATCGCCGTCAATTTCCACGACGATGACATTCGCCATCGCGTTCGGCCCGTTGCGCGGCGCCAGCACCACGCGGACGTCGTTGGTCACGGTGACGGGAATTTCCGTCTGGCCAGGGTCGCTCAAGAAATAGGTTTTTTTGATCTCATTTTTGAACTCCGGCAAGGGAAAGCCATCGCGTGGCATGTTGAACACCGTGAAATAAAGTTTCCCGGGCCGCGTCGTGCAACGCCAGTCGGTGAACGCAAGATAAACCGGCTTGCCGTTTTTATCCTTCAGCTTCGTGCTGTAATCACCGAACTCCTCGCCGAACGGCGAACGGCCCGCGCCATAAACCGCGTCGCCGTTGACTGCAAGCCAGCAACCAACCGTGAGCAGGTTGCTCTGGCATACCGCCGGCACCACGCCGAGCGAAGTCGGGCCGACATTGAGCAGATAATTTCCGCCCTTGCTCGCGATGTCCACGAGCTTGAACAAAATGTCGCCGGGCGCTTTCCAGTCCGTATCGTCCTTGCGGAAACCCCAGGTGTGATTGATCGTCGCGGGCGTTTCCCAATAATTCGTCGTGATGCCTTCGTTCGGGATCGTATTGTCGCCGGTGGAAGTATAATCGCCCGAGGTGCCAAGCCGTCCGTCAATCAGGCACGCGGGCTGATATTTATGAACCAGATCCACGAATTGCTGGCCGCGCTCTTTCGTCATGAAGCGGGGCGTGTCAAACCAGATCAAACAGACCGGACCATAATTTTGCAGCAATTCCGCCACCTGCGGTTCGGCTTTCGTCTGTAAATAATGATCGTAAGCGCCGCTCGAATCTTTCAGATCGTCCGGCCCGAAATCATTGGTATTGCCCATGCCGCCCGGCTCGTGCCAGTCCTGCGCCTGCGAATAATAAAAGCCAAACTTCATCCCATGCCGCGCGCACGCCTCCGCCAGTTCACGGACCGGGTCGCGATGAAACGGGGTCGCGTCATAAATGTTGTAAGAACTGACCGACGAATGATACATCGCAAAACCATCGTGATGTTTGGCCGTGATGACGATGTATTTCATGCCGGCGGCTTGCGCCATTTGCACCCATTGCTCGGCGTTGAATCGCACCGGGTCAAATTGCTTCGCGAGTTGCGCATATTCCGTCACCGGAATCGGCGCGTTGTGCATGATCCATTCGCCGATGCCGGGAACACGCTGGCCATCCCACTCGCCCGCCGGAATACAATAAAGTCCCCAATGGATGAACAGGCCAAACTTTGCGTCCTTGAACCACGCCATCTTTTCATCCTGCGACGCGGGCGCGGGCAACGGCGGCGGAAGTTCGGTCATGGCCGGTGGCGGCGTGGCATGATGACATCTTTTGGTGCAACAGCCGTAAGTGAGAACAGTGACAAGCGCCAATGACAGAAATAGCGCGAATGATTCATTGAATTTGGCTTTCATGATTTGGATGCGGAAGTTTTAACTCAAACCGCTACGGAATAAAATAGAACAAACGGTCTACCCAGGGCGGTTCCGGGCAATTCCATTTTGTGGGATTATGTCGTTGCCGGAAGTCTGTGGTAGGGACAGCGCAGCGCGCTGTCCCTACCACATCAAACTTCCATCAACTGCATAGTCCAACTATTTTACCGGCGGGCCTGCCTCGTAAAGTTGCATTTGCTTGCGCAATTGACCGGCCAATGTGTCATCGCCCTGCGTGGCAGCAACGCTGGCGGCGCGTTGCGCCGCAGTCGCCGCCTGCTTGTAGTCTCCGGCCTGGGCATAAGCGGTGGCCAAAGTAATGAGAACGGTCACATTGGACCCGCCGGAAAGTTGGTCGGCCTGGCGCGCAAATTCCACCGCCTTTGGGCCATTCCGCAAGGAAACCTGACGGCGGTTGGCCAACACCCACGCCAGATTATTCCACACCTGAAACAAATTCGGGCCAAGTTCTGCCGCCCTGGCATACTCCGCCAAAGCGGCGTCATCCCGTCCCTGTTTTTGCAACACGGTTCCGAAATTAAGATGCGCCCCGGGCGTTTCCGGATTCAACTCGGCCACCTTTTTCAGGCAGGCGGCCGCTTCATCCAACTGCCCAGCGTCCATCAGCAGTCCGCCAAGATTATTCCAGGCATCGACGTTGGCCGGATCTAATTCCACCGCCCGGCGATATTGGGCCATGGCTTCCCGGTTCCGCCGCTGCTGCTGGCGAATGTTGCCCAAATTAAAGTGCGCGCTCGCAGAATCAGGATAAACAGCCAGGCTCCATCGCAAAAAGTCCGCCGCCAAGTCTGGCCGTCCCTTTCGCAGCCAGGTTGTTCCCAAATCATTGTAGGCATCGGCGAAATCCGGGCGTAACGCCAATGCTCGGCGGAAATGCTCCAGCGCCTGGTCTGTCTTTCCAGATTGCAATTGCAGCACCCCCAGATCTTCATGCGCCTCGGCATAATCCGGATCTATTTCGAGGGCTTGCTCATAATGAGCCTGCGCCTGAATAACCTCGCCGCGCTGCGCCAGCGCCAGACCGAGGTTAAGGTGGGCGATTGAACTTTGCGGATTGCCCGCCAGCGTCGCGCGCCAAAGTGTTTCGCTGTCGGCGTAAATTTTGGTTTGCCGATATGTCAGCGTTCCTAACGTCGTCAACAACAGAACACACAAGGCTGCCTTGATCCAGCCGGGCGCGGCCTTAAACAGCATCGCCAAACCGCCCGCCGCCAGCGCCAAAGGCCCGATGCTGGCTGCGTATTGCCAATGATCCGCCACATATGTGTAACGAAAAGTGTAAAGCATAAAAAATCCCAGCAGCGGGGCCAGGGTCGCCACATAGAACAACACCGCCGTTGTGACGCTTAGTCGGCCGAAATAATAAATCGCGCCGCCCGTCGCCGCGCAGGCCAACAGCCAGCCATAAGCCAGCGGATCAGACGGATTGATGATCCAACGCGGATAGACGGCCAACAAATGAGCCGGCCAAACCAGTTTGCCGAGGTAAAACCAGATGGCATGACTGGCGATCAGCAGGCGTGTGACCCAACCCAGCGCGAAGGTCGTACCCGTCGTCCCCCCCAAATTAGCTTCCCACCAGACGGAAACGAAACCCATGGCGAGTCCCGCCAGAAGAAACGGAACCATTTCTAACAGCCGTCGTCCATTGATCTCCTTTCCCTTGAACCAGCACAACAGCAGGAGTGCCGCCGGCAGGGTGCAGGCCGTCGTTTTACTTAACAACGCCAGAATATAGCAGGCCAGCGCCACCCAATCCCATCGCCGGAACCATCCCGGCCGCTCGTCCAGATAGTTGACCCAGGTGCAGAGTGAAAGCAGGCAGAAGAATAATAACATCACGTTCTTGAGTTCCGAAACCCACGCGACTGATTCGACTTGGACCGGGTGCAAACCAAACAAAGCCGCCGCCAGCCAGGCCCCCGGCACGCGCAACTGCCGGAGCAATCGCCACAGCAGCATCGCATCCGCCGCATGCAAGATAACATTCACCCAATGGTAGCCGGCCGGGTGGAGTCCCCAGGCCGCATATTCGATGCGGAACACGGTGTAGACCATTGGAAAGTATTGGCTGGGTGATTGGAACGAAAACCAAATCCGGCTCAATCCGTCGGATGCGGATAACAACGGGTCGGTGGTGATGTAAAGGCCGTCATCCCAAATGAACCCGGCCCGGCTCACCGGCCAATAAGCCGCCAGGATCGCCGCGACCAGTATTGCGCCTGAAAACCAACCACGCTCCCAAAACCGGGTCGGCGCCATGGTTTGGCGTGGGCTGTGGGTCGTGGAATTCACGGCGGATTCACACTAAACCAATCGGCGTTCAATGCAATATAGTAAATCATCTTAATACAGACACAGTAATATGCGCCGAGACACTTTTCGGAGCGTGGCTCTGTGAGCCGCAGCAACGTCCGGATTTTTCCAGACCTATCAATTGATCTGATCAGCGAAGCGGCTGCGGGTCACAGACCCGCGCTCCGGTTGCCGGGCAAGTCACCGCGCCCCAACTGTGCCGATGTAAACGTAAACGGCTATAGTTACTTGACAAGGAACACCCAGTAAGACTCCTCCGTCGCCGGACCGAAGATGAAAGGCGCTGGGCCCCATTCGTCAGAGTAATAGCCGGCACCGTCGGGGATACTCTGGATGGAAATCCATTTCGACGACGTCACGTCAACTTTGGCCAGGGGTTCGACCAGATTGGAAGGCAGGTCGAAAAGGCACGTATTGCCCATCGGCAGCACAATCGCTACGTTATGGTTCAGGTGCAGCGGTGTCCGGGCGAGCGGCTTGGCGCCCATTTGTTCCATGTAATAATGAAACCCCCAGTGACCCTCGAACGCGATACTGTCGCAACGCGAAGCAAGTTGATCTTTCATTGTGCCTGCGATGGTCCGTTCCGAATTTGCCCAATGCCAGTCCGCGCGCGCCACCATCAGTGCGACGGCAAGGGAAATTCCCAACGGCCACCACCAATGGCGAAAGCGGTCGGGGCGTTCGCTGCCAGGGCTGGACTCCAGATGGCGAATGACCAACAGAGCCACCGCCGGGGCCAATGGCAGGAGGTTGCGACCGGACACAGTCCAGTTTACTGCACCGATAAAGACCAAGCCACCGGCCAGCCAGAGCGCCAGCAAGACCGAGGCGGGTGTCCGGTGACGCATGGCGTCGGATATCGCCAGCGTCAGGACAATCAGCCCGCCAACAATGAACAATGCCATCTGCGCCAGGAACAGCCATTTGACATGTCCACCCTCGCTAACAGAAAACACTCCCAATTGCTTCATCACGATCATCAAACATCCGAGCACGCCAGCACTGAACACGCCCACAATCACACCCTTCCGTCCCCAGAGCAGAGGCAGTGCCGCCAAGCCAATGAATGTGCACCCGCCGCAGAAAGCGAGCGTCTCCAGCAATTTTGAACCCCAGCCATCCTCCACCCGCAAGGTCGTGACATAGGTGGCCGCGTTCCAAAGCAATCCCTGTCCATAAAGACGGGCGGTCATCCATTGGTAGCCGGCCAGGATCAAAACCGGCAACGCAAAATACTTTAGCCACCGCCAGGTTTGCGGCTGTTGCAGCGCCGAATAGACGCTTAGCAAGGGAATGAGGGCCACGCCGAAATATTTGGTGAGACTGCACGCCGCCAGCAATGCCGCCGCCAGCCACAACCGTGAGGGACGTTCCGGGTCAAGTCCTGCAAGCCAGAAATGAACCGTCCAGACCCACAACGCCGCCATCATCGTGTCGCACATCACACTGGTGCTCGAGAGCAAAAAGACCGGCATGGCCACGACGGATAAGGCGGCTGCAAAAGGATGGGAGCAAAGGCGTCGGGCCAGACAATAAGTTCCCAGGACAAAGGCGATGGCCGGCAGGAGGAAACCAAGATGAAGCGCGCGTTCACTCCAACCAAGCGCGGAACCAACGACTGCAAGGTAGTAGGCCGCCAACGGCGGGTTTTGCATTTCACGAGCCATGGGCTGCTCCTGATATGACCAGTCCACATTAAACCCGTAAAAATCGAGCGGATGAGATTGAATATGGCGGGCGGCCCAGATGAACAGTGGGTCGTCCATGTGAAATGCCTTGCCCAAAAAGGGCAGCAAACAAGCCAGCGTCACCGCAGTGAGCAGCCCTGCCGCCACGGCGGCGCGAGGTTCATACCATTTCATTTAAAGACGCTTTGCCCTGATTGTGTGGGAAAATGTGAGTGCATGAGGCATGCGGATATTTTTAGTTGAGTTTGGTTTCAAAGTCCACCGGGGAATGGTAATCGAGGGCGCAGCATTATGCGACGCACGGCGTTTCGGAGCGCGGCTCTGTGAGCCGCAGCAACGCCCGGATTTTCCCGAGACCCCACCACTTGATCTAAACATATTCTGCTGGGCAAAGCGGCTGCGAGTCACAGACCCGCGCTCCGGCAGCTAGGCAAGGTGCGTGACTTGGTCTCGCTCTCTGATTTTATCACCAAAAAACTTGCTACCCGGCGAAATTTTTAATCTGCAAACTCAACAAAACGTGCTTAGCTCAGTGGTAGAGCATTTCATCAACTGCTCAAAATGCCGTCCCCCAGTTTTTGTTCGGAGCGGGACCAAGATTCAGTTCGAGCAACCCGCCGGCAACGATTTCCTTGTAGTCGAGCCAGCATCGGTTGATTGGCCGGCCGTTCAGGGTGGCCGACTGAATATAGTAATTCGAGGGAGAGTTGTTTCTGGTGATGATCGTGAAAGCGCCACCCTTGGTGTATTTCGGATCAAGTTTGATGGTCACCTTGTCAAATAGCGGCGTAAAAATCTCAAAGCGGGTATCCCCGGGACATGACTGTGCAAGGCCGCTGGCTGCCAGCACATACCACGCCGACATCTGGCCTTCATCCTCGTCTCCGCAGAGCCCCTTGTAATCGGCACCATAAGCCTCGGTGCAGATGCGGCGCACCCATTTCTGGGTTAGCCACGGGGCTCCGGCACGGTTGAACAGGAACGGGATCAGATGACTCGGCTCGTTGGGCGGATTGTCGTAGTCGTTCCATACCGCGAGGTTGGGCACCCGGTCGAAGAAATCGGTCAGCTTGGCAATAAAAAGCTCTTTCCCACCCAGCAGGTTGATCAGTCCGGGGATATCGTGAGGGACGTGCCAGCCATACTGATAAACCGAACCTTCGGTCACGCCATGATGCGAGGTCAATCCCTGCCAGGGGAGCCACTGATCATTTTCATCCTTCGGCCTGAACCAGCCTTTCCAGGCGGGATTAATGTTTGTGCCTTCCTGATCGTAGGACCACGGGACTTCAGGATCAAAAAGCAACTTATAGGCCATGGAAAGTTGCCGGTATTTGGCTGCGTCTTCAATCTTGCCCAGACTGGCCGCCAGTTGCGCGAGGTTCCAGTCGTGGAACCCATATTCAAAGGTGTCGGAGATTTTACCTGCGCGATAACCCAAGGTGCCATTGTTATATTTTTCCGCTGTGTTCACGGCATACTCATACGCTTTGGTCACATCATAACCGCGAATGCCTTTTTGATATGCATCGTTGATGACGGTTATGGCAGGATTCCCATTCATGCAACCCGAATAGGCATTCAACATTTCCCAGCGGTCGAAGTAGTGAGTTCCATTCTGTTCGGCCAGTTCGATCCAACTGTTGATCTCGTCGTTGATGATCCCCGGAGCAATCAGGGTTAGCAGGGGGAATTCACTCCGATAGGCATCCCAGCCGCTGAAGATCGTGCGTTTGGTGAAGGTTTGCGTGTGATGCACCTGCTGATCGCCGCCTGGATAATCCCCATTCACATCGGCGAAGATGCGCGGATCAATCATGGCATGGTACATGGCCGTGTAGAAAATGGTCTGCTGCGCCCCGGTGCCACCCTCCACCGTGATGCGGCTTAGCTCATGCTCCCAAGCCTGACGGGTTTTCTGACGGACGGCATCAAAATCCCAGTCCGGAATTTCCGCACTCAAGTTGGCCCGCGCGCCGTCGATGCTGACATAGGAGATGCCAATTTTTAACAGAACGGTTTCTCCAGCCCTGGTGGGAAACTCAGCGTAGAAGCCAAGGTGAGTTCCCTCCTTTTCCCGGCATCCGGGAATGACGTCGGCGGTTTCGCAGGCTTTGATGAACTCGGGATGACGGAGAATGTCATTGTAAGGACCAGGCGGCAGCGAAGCACTCCAGACGCCCACATTCGTCAGCGGTTGGCTGAACTCCGCGTGGTAGTAGACCGTGAAATTGGGCTTGCCGGCTCCATGTCCCCATCCACCACCCGCCGGGGTGCAATCAATCTGTCCCTCAATGGCTTGATCACTCACAACTTTCACCGTCTGATGCAGAGAGGTGCCGCCAATGCGCCGGGCCAGATCAATTTGGATTCGAGAGTGCTGATTTTCCGGGAAAGTGAAGCGGAGGATGCCGCTGTGCGGTGCCGCTGTCAGCTCCGCCCGCACCTGATAATCCGTCAGCGTCACGGCATAATAACCAGCTTGGGCGGTTTCAGTCGATTTATCGATGGACGACAAATACCCGCTGCCGGAATGGTCGGTTTCGCCATAGTAGGTTTTCAGCGGGCCGGTGGTTGGCATCACCATAAAATTGCCCAGGTCGCCATACCAGCCAACGCCGCTCAGGTGGTTCACACTAAATCCTTCGACGGTGGTGTGGACGTAAGAATATCCGCCGCCATTATCCCCGCCCGTGATGGTGTCAGGACTCAACTGCACCATGCCGGCGGGCGTGTCGGCTCCGGGAAAGTTTTTGCCGTGAAAACCATTGTAGGTGCCTTCCAGGCTCCCCGCTCCAATAAACGGATTCACCGCGTCCACCGGCTCCCGCGCCGTCGCCGTTAGCGCGGCCGCAAGGGTCAAACTCATCGTCAGCAGCATTTTCATTTAATTATTAAAATAAATTTTTAGAAAGGTGTGCACCATTTCATAAACGAGCGCCCAAAGCCAGACCAAAGAGAACATTATCGCGCAAGCGGGTCGGGTCGGTCGTCGGTTCCAAAAGCAAAGGCCGGAGCGATTTGCGCTCCGGCCTTTTCCAACGACCTTCCACCGTTTAATTGTTCGTATTGCTCAAGATATAGAACTGTTGGCGATCGCCAGGAATCACCGCGTTGGTGCCGCTGAACGTGTAGCTTCCATTGGCGCTCAGCACGTTGGTCGCCACCACTTTCCACTGGCTCAAGGGCAGCGTCAGATTGGTGCTCGTCAACAGGTAATAGGCGTCCCCAGACTGTCCGTTCGTGCCCGTGATCGTGATGTTCGACCCGTTGAGCCTGAAGCTGGTGATGCCCGTCGGGTTGGTGAATGTCCCCGGACCAGTTATTGGACCCGTCATCACATTCAACGTGCCGGTGGTCAGCAGCTCGCTGGTATCCCAAGCCAGACCAGAACCAGGCTGGGCCGGCGTGATACTGGTGAATGCGCCCGCATAGGTTGAAGCATTGAACAACTGGAAGCTTTGGCCGATGGCATAACTGCCGCCAAAGTTTGATAACTGCAACGTTCCTCCATAGGTGATGGTTTGGCCACCGTTGGTCGCATTCAGTTCATCGCTATCCATTGCAAAACCATTGAGCGAAGGCTGTAGCTTGATGACGGTGATGCCACCGAGCGTTATGTTGCCGCTCGCATTCACATTGGCCACTGATAAAGCATCCAGACTGGTCAACCCGCCTGGCTCAACAGTAGATCCGGGTACAGTCACCAGATTGCCGTTAAGGTTGCCGCTATTCAGCGTAGTCAAGGTCTGTCCACTGTTTAGTGTCAGCGTCTGGTCGCCGCGTTCAGAAACATCCATCTCCGCACCGTTCTGGATTGAAATCACGGGGCTGTTGGAGATGGAACCAGTACCTTGCAACTCCAGAATCCCGTCACTGATTGTCGTGTCACCAGTGTAGATGTTGGTGCCGGCGAGAATCCAAGTGTCGTCTCCCTGCATGTTAAAACTGCCAGTACCGCCAATCGGTCCTTGAATCTCCACTCCTCCCGGAGTTCCGAGGCCGCCGTTGTTGATGCGAGCGTTTGGAGCGGCATTCATGATACAAGCGCCATTGAGCGTGACCGGCCCGCCGATGGACGACAAGGCTATCCCATAGTCTAATAACGTGGAATCGGTGCCGTCACCGTTGAGGATCCAATTCTTGGTCGGAACCCCATTATTTTCCGCATTTATGCCATCAGAAGAAAATCCAGCCAGCGCAATCGTGGCGCCGGATTCGACGGTGATGTTATTGGTGGGGTTGCCCAACCCGCCCGAGTTCTCCAAGTAAAGCATACCGCCCTGCACGTCGATGTTGGCCAGAAAAGGATCGGCGGTTGAAAAATCGTATTGCACTTCGTTGGCGCCTACTTTGATCAAATTGAAGGCATTGGTAGTACTCACGGTGACGATGGACGCGGTCAGGGTGCCGCTCATGACCATGAGACCCCGGTTTTGCACCGGGTCATAGGTCCACGCAGGGGCACCGCCCACGCTGGAGTTGGCAAGCAAGGTCAGGCTGGAAATAGCGCCGGCCGTTCCGCTGCTGCTCACAACGGCCCCCTCCCCACCCACGCCAAAGCCGCTGGCCGTGACTGCGGGAACCCCAAGACTGTTGCCAAAGAGATCCAAAGTGCCGCCAGAATTGACCGTCACCCCGGCGCTGCCGGCAGAGGCACCCGTTTGGGTCTGCAAAGTACCGCCATTGACAACCGTCTGCCCGCTCAATCCACTATTGGCCCCCGAGAGCGAGACCAATCCAGGACCATTTTGAATGATCTGGCCGCTGCCGGAAATCACTGCGTCGCACAACGCTGAAACATTGGCTGGCTGCCCGAAAACGAAAAAGCTATTAGCGTTGACCAGATTGATGGTACTGCCGTTAAAAACATTGGCATTGGAATTGACCACGTTCACCGCGCCAGCATTGATATTCAAGGTTTGGGCAAACACGGGATTAACAAACGTAGTGGTGCCACTGCCAGCCAGAGTCAGTGAGCCACCATTCAGATTCAAACTAACCTGGGTATTCGCGTCCCCATTGATTGTGTTCGGCCCGCTGCCGCCGAGGGTCAAGTTATTGCTGGCAACGGTCAGTGTGTCCTGGAAGGTCACGCCACCACTATTGGTGAAGCTGGCGCTCCCGAAGCCATTGGCCGTGAACATGCCGCCGATCAGGATCGAACCCGTGCCCCCAAAGGTATAATTATTATTAGTGGTGTTCACCGTCATCGAACCGGGAATAAGCGATGATCCCGAGGTATTG
>Ga0206867_1060_pt1 | contig 24849 bp, 9 predicted proteins | sample Alteio_BWOrgCont_37_FD_152905 | JGI IMG/M metagenome (GOLD analysis project Ga0206867, IMG submission 152905) | Enriched cells from forest soil in Barre Woods Harvard Forest LTER site, Petersham, Massachusetts, United States -... | ecosystem: Environmental > Terrestrial > Soil > Temperate forest > O...
GAAGGCAAGCCAAAACTAGGTGCAAGCGGGGGCGTTGAATCGCGCCCGGCGTACAAAGCGATTTAAAGCGGGAGTAGCTCAATGGTAGTAGCGGCTTCCCAAGCCGTTGGTTGCGGGTTCGATCCCCGTCTCCCGGTCCAGTTTTCGCCCGGGATCAGGAGCCTCGAACCTCCAAACCAGAGAAGTGAAGGAACTAAAAGTCCTATACCGCCCATATTGTCCAAAATCTCTGAAAATTCAGGGTCCGTTCTGCAGGAGAAGAGGGTGGTCACAATCGCGTGGAAGAACATGCAATATGACTCTTCCGCCTTGGGATGCATGTGAAGACGCGACGATTTCCCGCTGAAATGGTGACCAGCGCGAGACTGTGGTGTGTTGAACGAACGGGAGTTGCAATCCCGATGAGCTCGGCGATGTGTTCTCCAGTAGGTGGATAATGGGATCAGTTACATCTGCTATCGCTCGTGTCAACATATTGGATTCTCCGGTGAGGGATTCAAACGGGTTTCGAAATCAATAATGGAGTAGGCAATGAACGGTGCGGTGCGGCTGGGCCGGCTCGTGGCCTCAAGGATGGAACACGCCGCGAAGCCGACGCTGTCCAGTGATAAATGCGCGCCTGTTGCGCGATAACCCATGTGAAGGAAAGCCATTTATAGGCCGTTTCTTCGAATTCCTCGGGCGTGAAGACATGGATGTCGAGAGGATGAAGAATCCCGAATAGTGCGCTATGGACGTGGCGCGCCCTTCTCTCGGGCGCTTCATAGCTGCCTTGGATCACGAACAGGTCCAAGTCACTGCGCTCCGAGGCGGCGCCAACGGCATAGGAGCCGAACGTGCCGACAACGAGAGGAGCAAGTGCCGCCACGATGCGGCACGATATACCGGCGATGTCGTTTTCTGTGAGCATGACTCAACCTATCGAGTAAGTAATTACCAGCAAGATATCCTCCACTTTTGATTGATCGAGGATTCTTTTTCCATTCACGGTTTTGGCTATGCCATCCTTAATGCTGTCGGACTGCACGGTGATCGTGAAGGTCTGCGGAGCGGCCAGGAAGGGAGTCAGGCTTGCGCTGCCTGTAAGTGCGCAGATGGATTCGTTGGCATTGGTTTTCCCCTGCATTGGCGTAAGAGAGAGAACAGTGTCCGGTGCGCTGAATTGGGCCGTTATTGTGTAATCGGGGTAGCTGGCCGGATCGGAAAGCGCGTCCGCGGGGATGGAAAGCGGAACATAGACCGCGACCTTCTGGATTTGAGCCGTGCCTGTGGCCAAATTGGAAAACGGAAACACAGCCTTGGTCAGGGGAAGAGTAAGCGCCTGCTGGGTAGCGGCTGGATCGGGATTGAAGAACTTGTGATAGTAGCCGGGGAAGGAGTGGCGGGTGCTGATCAGAATTGCACGCTGGGTCTGGGGCATCTGATTCTTCAGGGCCGCACGTACATAACCGGCGGCGGTCTGATCGCCGCCCCGGGCCGTGTAGCGAACGGTGAGAATGACATCGGTAATGGTCGTGAAATCGAAATTGTTGTCGCGTGGATCGAGCACGAGATTCATTGTGCAGATGGCTCCCTGACCCTCGAAGGGGCGCCAGCGCTCATCATGCAGGTTGTCTTCGAAGAGTCCCAGATCTGTCTGGCCACTGCTTGTGGCAATGGTCTGAGTTCCGACGGCAGGATTTGGAGAGAGGCGAATGATCGACTGACCCGCTGGTGGATCTGCGTTGGCCTTTTGCGGTTGATAGTTTCCATCGGGCGCCAGAGTGCGGACCATAGCCTTCGTGCGGGTGAGGGTTGCATTCACCCCAGTATATGGTCCGGTAACGCAAGGAATCGTAAGCGCAACCGAGCGCAGCCGCCGGAAGTACTGTCCCGGACGGTCATAGTCGTACAGAATCTCGTCCAGCGCAATTTGACACTGGCCGGTTTCACGCAGCATAACGAGCGAAAGCGGCGACGTTAGGGCGAGCGAGATACGTTTGGTCATCTCCAGTTCGCGGCTATTCTCGGCGAGGTATTGTGCTTCCATGCGCCGCAGGTCGAAGAGCAGGCTCTCGCCGGCGGTCAGGCCCTTATACTGACTGTTCCAATATCCGAATTGAATGAATCTTTGTGAGTCGTTGCCGAGCTCATACTGGTAGGCGTTCTGCGCCTGCATAGCCAGCGAAAACGCCAACTGGTAAGCTTGGGCGTAAACCGTAGTGAGCTGGGTGACCATCCAGTTGTAGAGCTGGGCATTGGTGTACTTATTGGTGAGGACGTCGCTAACTCTTTGAGCATTGGAGATCTGTGCAGTTTGGATGGAGACCTCATTTTGGGCGATCTCCAGCCGGTCTTGGGCTGCGGCAATCTGGCTGTCAATCTGGATTTTCTCGGCCTTCGCCACATTCGCCTGCAGGTTCGAGTCATCCATGCGATGTTGATATCCGCCAGTTGTAGCGGCCATGGCGGCAGATTCCGTCAGCAGCCCAGCAATAGAGCGCAACATGCCCGCGAAGGCAGATGGGAGGGCGGCCATCTGCTCGCCGCCGGCGGAGGCAGTAATGGAAGGGGTGCCGCCATATCCGGCGATTCCGACACTGGCGTCCGGCGAAAGATGCGCGAAGGCCGCGGCCGACTCCAGAGGTAATGCCGAACCATTGAGAATCATCGCCGAGGCCTGAAGTGCAATCGCGGCGGTTTCCGAAAGATTCATGAAAGGCCGGGTGGAATAGAAGTTGTAGCGTATCTGCGCTATTGTTTCTTGGTTTTGCAGAGCTGTTATCTGATCGTTTGCCTCGGTAACCGCCTTAGTCTTCACATCGAGGATGCGGGTCTGGATATCCAGCTCTTGATTGGCGCGTAAGACGGCCAACATCTCGGCATCTTGCTTTTCCAGAGCGGCGAGAATCAATGAGCCGTATGCGCGAACATCGTTTGTCAGCTCGATTGCTTTCTGTAGATACACGGCAAAGCGATAGATAGGAGCCGGTGGCGTGGCGCTGGAGAAACCGGCTCCGGCCGTCTGGGATTCGATCAATGCCAGCGGATTAATGGGCGGCGCGTACAGTGGCAATGGCTGGGGGATCCCCTGCAGGTTCAGGCAGTGACGAATGTTATACAGTCGCTGCTCTACCTTGTCCCAATACTCAAGGAGCTGATCATTGGGCGGAATGCAAAACAACAGAGTGGCATTCGCCGTTCCGGGAGGAAAATACGGCAGGTTAGATCCGTAGGTCCTCGGATGTGGGTCATACAATGCATGGGGCGGCTCGGGACCGACGATGATGTTTTCGACATTCACCAGAACGTTGGAGAATAGATCGATATCCTTCAGCGAGGCGTAGGTAATTGTGTCCACGCGGCCTGCCTGAACAGCGGGCGGACGCAGCATCTGCGGCTTGGGCCCCAGAATCATGTCAGCGAGGACATAGAGCTGCTCGGCCTGGCTCACCATCTCCGCCGTGTACTGGCTGTAGTACCAGTCGCCCCAGGCAATCAAGACATCAAGGAATTTCATGACGGTGGCTTTGGCGTATGCGGCGGGGCGAAGGCCGGCGACGGCGTGCGGGTCGAATGGGTCCTGCATCCAGTTCAGAATGGCTGCGGTCGTTCCCGGATCGCTGATTCCCTGTTGGGTATCGACTGTCAGAGTCGTGAGCAGGTTTTGGATCTGCTGACTGATCCAATCGCGGGCATTCATGGCGTAGAAGGGTGCAGTCTGCCAATAACGCCGCGGCGAGGGTCCTCCGCTGGCATCGGTCGGATTGAAGATGTACTCCAGCCAGGTAATGGCGTCCTGAAACTGCTGATTCTGCAGCAGCAGCGACGCGATAAACATGGGAATATGGTAGAAGATCTCCCAGTTGTAGAGAGAGTATGCGCCGGAGGAGCCGGGCGCGAAATCGAGAAACGACTCGCCTGCATCCCCGTCCTTGCTGACGCCAGGATAGGGACTTGCAACCGGCGGTAGCGGATTATAGAGCGTATGAAAATTGAACGCCGGTGTCCAGTTTCGCACCGTTTGCGGGTCGGTCTGCAGGCTGCGTGACATCAGTTGCTTGACGCCGCCAATCTCCAACTCTCGCAAGAACGTTCGAGCGTATGGGTGGTAGAAGGTCTGGAATTCGAACCTTGTGTTCCACTGGCTGATGTAGCTGAGATCCGGAAGCTCCTTGGGAGAACTGCCAAGTGTGTAGAAAGTTGGGTGCACCAGGTACGTGCGCGTCGGATCGCAGACGAAAAACGGGTCGAGCGAATCGAAGGACGGCTGTTCCTGCTGAGGTATGACAATACGCGGGTTGGTGATGGTTCCCAGCAACGGGAGAGAGGTCGACTGACCATTTGCAGTCGTTTGACACAATATGTTCAGCGGCACGATGCCAGGATTGGGTTGGCTGTAGTCGCCGTATACCAGGTCCTGACCGGAGAAGCCATAACTCGTTGGGGTCGGCAGTTGCCATAGGCCGGGAAGGTTGGTGTTATAAGCCAGCTTGGCGAATGTTGGTTCCTGGGTGAGATCTACAAGGTCGGAAGCTGGCCCGAGGCCTTCCAACTCGATTACGGATAAGGGTGATTCCGGCATTTGCAGGGTGCCGTTGGCCACGTGCAGCATATTCCAATATCCAAACCCTGTGAGATAGACCTGAAGCTGCAGATTGAACAGAGAATCCTGTGCGGCGGTGAATGTGTAGGCCAGCGGGGTGTTCGCGTCGTTCAGAAATAGCTTCTGATCCAGAGTTTGTTTGCGTTGCCATTGTCCAGCGCTGAGTTCGCTTATGGTGAACTGGACCGTCCAAAACGTCTGCGCCGGGTTTACGGTACTGCCGCTGTCCGGCACCGACATACTACTCGCCTGCGGGTTCTCCGCGATCTGCTTGAAGACCGGCCACGCCAGGAAGAGACGCTGGTCCCATACCACGGGCACGAGATGCTGGACGGAGATGTCGAGGTTGAGTTGTTGCCAGGCGCTCCAGCTTCCTGCATTCGTCGTCATGCCGGTGCGCGTGCGATAGTACCATTGCGGCGGCGTCCCGGCGGTATGCGCGAAGACGTGCAGGATGGCGCTGCCATCCGGCTTGGTCTGGTTATAATGCGCCGCGACCTGCAGTTGCGATACCCCTACCAGCTTGCGCAGGTAATTCTCGATTGCTGCCTCGGCGGCGTCGGCATCGCAGTTGGTCTGGCGTAATTCGTTCTCAAGATCCTTCAAGAATGGCGAAGCAGATTTGTAAGTCTCAGGCAAAACGTAGTTCTCAGGATAGAGAAAAACCATGCGATTGGCTTGCCACAAGCGATACTGCTGACGCCACGACCATTCACTCCAGCGCAAGTCCGACATGTTTACGGTCACGTCGGAGAAGAACAGGTTCAGGAAGCACTGCTGGACAAACTGCTGGATTGCCAAAGATGCCTGCAACAGCCGCGTGGTCAAGGCGCAGGGGCACATCTCAGGATCAATGAGGTAGTAGTCGTAAATATCATCCGGGGTGAGCATTGGAGGCACTGGGTCTGCCGTCCCCGGTCCAAGCAGATAGGCTACAAGAGCATCGCGGCGTTTTCCCCGCAGCGTGTCCTCCACTGGCTGAATGGCTCCGAACCAGTCGCTCTGAGCATACTGAGATTGCAGCGTTCCCCTCGCGCTGGAGGCGGTGCCGGCGGTAGCTGGAACCGAAGCAAGACCGACCAGTGCGGCGCCGCTGATTCCGTAACGCACGCAAACATCGAGAGCGGCGGCGATGTCCGCGAGCATGGCCATGTCAGCGAGCGAACCAGCGCGCGCAACCTGCGTCAGGCGCGGGACGGTCGCATTCAGGGCCGTCGCGATCGCCATTACGTCATTGACGTTGGCGCCGAGCGCAAAGGCCAGGCTGGGCTGCGTAACTGTGCCACCTTGTACGTAGGCAGCGTTGCCTTTTGAGCCGTTGAGTATGAAATTGAGGTTGTCGATAACGGTAATGGTGAAGGTCCCGTTGGCAGATGTGTTGCCTTCCACGCCGCCGATCGTCACCTGTTCGCCGCTTTGGAGGCCGTGCGCAGCGGCAGAGGTCACCGCAATGGGGGAGTCATAAGAGGCAGCGGTAATGGTGATCGTCGGTCCACCGATCGCTGCTGCAAGGTCAGACGGCAGCGGGTTCGGTGCGAGCCACTGCCCCAGGATGTCAAATAGCCTGGGAGAGCGCGCACTCTGGCGACGGTTTAACCGGAGTGCGCGTAAGGATGCTTCGAATGAATCATATGGACTCGCGCTCGTCGGATTCAGCGGCAAGGCGCCGGGGTCGACCCAGCCGAAGGCATCGGCATTTTGCGCCAAAAAGGAGAATTCGGCTTCCGTTGGTTTGAGCGCGGTGAACAATGCGGCGGCCTTGGCCACCAACGTGAAGGCTTTCGTCAGGTCCGGAAATTGCGTTGGGTCCACGGTCGGGATCTGCGCTACAAGCTTGTTGATGGTGCCCGGGTCCAGAGGCAGCACGCCGGTTTCAGCAAGAATGGGAGTGACTACGTTTGCCGTGGTTGATGTGGCCGCCGCAAGGGCGGCGATGAAGATTGTCTTGATGTTTTCGCTGGTTTGGACGGTGATTATTTGACCGCCGCCGGTCCAGTTGTCGTGCGCATCGCCGGTTCCACCTGTGCCATCGAGCGTGAAGGTATTCGCGCCCGTCACTGTAATGCTGAATGTGCCGTTGGCGGCTGTGTTGCCAAGGACTCCACTGATATCAACCTGTTGGCCTGTCGAGAAGCCAGGAGGCGCGCCGGTCGTTATAGCAATGGGCGTGCTCACGTCATTGGAGGCGCCCGTAATCGGCACCATGATAGGGACTGGGAGTTTGGCAATCGCATCCCGGATGGCCTGCAGCAGTACCTTCGCTCTCTCTTGTGTGAAAGCCAGAGAACTCTGATTCGCCGATTGATCGCGCAGCAGGTAGTCGAGATCATGGGCCGTGAGCGCAGTAGCCTTGAGCACAGCGAGGCGGCGCAAAAACTCCAGCGTATCCGCCGGCGTTGATCCGAATGGCGTCCCGTTCGTGAGCTGGATCCAGAGAATCAGGTCGGATACATTAAGCGAAAGTGCAGAGCCGAGCCGCTGATACCGAAACAGCTCGTTGAGTGTGTCGGCGGTGAGAGGAGCATCGGCCGGCGCCCCGGAGAAGGCGAGAATCGCTCCAATATCGGCAGCGCTCAACCCCAGCGATGCCGTAATGGCAATTTGTTCGTCTGTCGGCGCACCAGGAAGCTGCGGGATAATAGCATTGCCGGAGAGTACAACGGCTGTGACCGTGCCCGCGCTCGTAAAGTTCCCGTTTCCGGCTGAACTATCCAGTGTGAAAGTATTCGTGTCCGTAACCGTGATGGTGAACCAGCCATTGGCGGCCGTGTTGCCGAGAACTCCACCGATATAAACTCGCTGACCGGTCGCGAAGCCATGAGATGCTGCCGTGGTGATGACGATGGGCGTGCTATTGGAGGCGTCGGTAATACCAATCCTGCTAGCCGGAAGGAAAATGTCGCCGGAGCTCATCAGGACCGCGGGATTACGAAATACCTCGCTGTAAGTTGAGGGCGCAATCATGTCTTCGTTGCCAAGATGGTTTGTAACGTCGCGCGCCTCCAGCGGCATCCAGAAGCCGAGGACTTCCTGGAAGGGGAGCTTAAGCTTTTTCTGTACCGCGATGGCGTTTGCCAAGAAGACAATGAAGCGGTCGTCGAGGGAACCGCCGGGTGCCGTTTCCAGCGCCCAGTCGAGCTCCCACATTTGCAACTCGGATGCGCTCCAAAGTCGCAAGAAGCGATTGGCGCGATCGAGGACATCGCTGGTCAACCCGGCAAATACCATATCGTCGAGGCTGGGGCTTAGAACCTCTAACCCGCCAATCGTAGTGGTTCCGGCCTTAAGCACGACTGCAGACTGAGTAACCCAGACCACTTCGAGAAGCTGATAGAGGTTCTGCAAGGAAAGCCGGGTGCGATCCAGAAGAATCGGCACCTTGGAGAGAGCTGCAACCCAGTTTGCCGGCGAAGGCATGTAAGTATTACGAGTTTTCGGATCAATGACCATGGCCGGATCCTGGTAACCCGGATCCGGGTGGGCCGGATCAAGGGCCAGTCCCCAGAGTTCCCATGGCTGATGCGGATCGCTGCCGTTTATCACCTTTTGCATTTCGGGGTTTATCAGCAACCTGGCGCACGCGATGCTAGGCGCGTCCACTTGTGCGGAGTTTCTGGCAAACAGGGCGAGGACCTCGGCACGGGTAGTTCCCAGGGCGCCGATGTAGTCCGTGGTCTCCGCAAAGGGCAGGTCGAACGGCAGGATAAGCGGGAATACCGATTGTTGGGTCATATTATACGCGGGTTGCAGGATCGTCTGCGGGAGCGCGCGGCGCTCCTCTGAGGTCCCGGTTGTTTCGATCACTTTTATGGGAGGGTTGGGAGGGGCAATCGCCGCTTCCAGGATCTCGTTAACCAGATCAATATACGGCAGGGTAATCTCGGTGTTGTTGCAGTCCAGCGCGACGTACTGAATATCCGGCCGGCGCAGAAGCACGGCATCCCGTGCATTGGTGACGCCGCCACCCTTGGCACTGAACCATCCTAGATATTGCAGAAGGTCCACCAGGTACGCCGCAGGACTGTAGACTGACTGGCAGTCCTCACACTGAAAATAGTCAAGCGAGCCGAACAGTGCCTGCAGATCCGGAAGCTGAGTGATGGCCTCGGGAGCCGGCGTTTTCGACCCCATGACCGGCAGCTGGATGCGGTGAAAGGACGAATTGAAGCGGGCGAAGGTGACCAGCGCGGTCCCGTAGGTCATGTGCGCGCGCGTATGGGCCATTCGGGCAAGTGGAACGCTACCAAAAGCCTCCGTCATATCGGCGATGAATTTGTCGGGACCGGAGAAGTACACGCTCTGCGCCGAGAGGTGCCCGGCTCCCTTCATGGCTTCGACAGTTGAATAATGGGGAGAGATACGAAACAACCGCTGCGCCGTCTTCAGATCTGCAACTGCAGCACTCGAGAGTTTCGTCTCTTTGGTTTGAATATACTGATCGACATTCGTATTTCTCAATTCGAACTTCGGATTCGCGGTAAGGAATGTGACTAGTTCTTCTTTGGCGCGGAAAGACGAAGCCTTTGCTTTGGATAACCCGCCTGCAAACGCGGTAGTTGGATATCTGCTGGCGAAGCGGCCTGCGAGCGCCTTCGCGAACCGCGCAATCCGCTGTGCAGGCGTGTCGTCGGGAAGCACGGATGGGATGCTTGCCGCCGTCGTATCGACTTCCGTGATGCGAGCTATCCAGTCATTCTCATCCAGGAGCGCCAGGTCCTGCGCGCTGGCGAGCGTCTTTTCCGACAAGCGGCCGATAGTGTCTTTAATCAGAGGAACATTGCCGGTAAGCAACTCGCCGAGGCTTAGGGTCGTATTGAGCGTGGCCAAGTCGGCCACCGAAAGGTTCTTGTTGGCCCGCAGCGTCTTCCATGTTGGCCCGAGCTGCCCGTTGTTGTCCGCATAGGCCTGAACAAATGCCGACTGCACCGGCTGGGGCACGCTGCCAGCGGCCAGCAGGTCATTCAAGGAAGTCTTCCCGCGCACGTAGGGCGTGTTACCGACGTTTTCAGCACGAAGGGAATCCAGCCGTGCGATTTCCGAGTCCAGTGCACTCGCGTAGGACGCCGGGACCACATTCGCGGTAATTGCAGTATTCAGTATCAGAGACAGGGAATTGTGCGAGTGGGCGAGAATGCCGCTCAGTACCTGCGACACGAACGTGTCGTCGACGCCGGCATCCGGCAGGCTTGCCAGCGCCGCATCGAGCGAAACAGGCACGCCTTCATAAAATATGCCGAAAAACGTTGCCGGCTGAATCTTGTGTTTGGAGCTGAGAATAGTGGCGATGCAGAGGTAGGCCACATCATCGAAATTTGCGCCGACGGCATTGGCCAGGAACCGCAGTTCGTGCGAGTCGTTGTTCTCCTTCAGGCTACTGAGCGGAATGTCCTGCAATTGCGCGGCAATGGCGGCGGAAAGTGTGGTGAGGACAGATGGTTTTCGCACTGCCCCGCCCGGCGCCGTGCTGAAATTGATTTCAACCTCGGGCGGAGCGGCAAATACGGTCGCCGATTCGGCGATGACTTTATCCGACTCGTCATAGCCTCGGACCACCAGGTTCAAAGCGCTCGGGCGGCGGTACTTAATCCTATATTGTCCCTGCTTGTTGGTTGTACTGCCATCTAATGGCGTCTCACTACGCACGTGTTTTGCGAAAAGAGACACGCGGATGTCCGCGAGGGGCGCTCCGTCGGCGTCTGTGAGTTTGCCATATACGCTGCCGCGTTGCTTATCGGGGGACAGCGGCTTCGGCGGCGGCTTTTTCGCGGGCTCTTTGCTTTCATCGATATCGATGTCGATCTTCTGCTCCAATTCGATGAGCACAACATGTGTGGGTTCGTCTATCTCGTCGCGTTCCGCCAGTCCATGTTGCCGTTGGAGTTCGTGCACCGCTTCCAATGTGCTGTGGCCGAATTCGCTGCGTTCGACCTCGCCACCTTCGACGTGAAATCCAACAGCGGCCAAAACGCGGTGGAGGCGCTCGACAAGTGCGCCCTTGGTTTTCGGCTTTAGTCCGACTCGCATGTTACGGCCCTCGCTAGTAATTTCCATCGAAACATTTCAGCAGTGCCTAGGAATTTCCAAAGATTTCGAGTGCTGCAGGCGATTCACTTGTTGGGTCGCCATCCAGCATGCGGCTGGGCCTTCCTAACAGTTCCCTTCGGGAGCAAGCTGGCTGACTCGAGCAGACGAGCGGTTCGGTATTCGACGGGGATTCCCCCGATATTCAAGGCTCTTTTTTCAAATACTGCTCCTTGCGACTCGCCAACATTGCTGGACCACTGGTTAAATGTCGAGTCTTCGAGAGCGAGCCGCTCAATTTTGCTATAGAACAGACTTACAAGATGTCCAACTTGAACCGTCGGAAGCTGAGAGTACTTCTGACGGCTGAGGAACTTGCCGGTCTTAGGGTCGATAAGCATTGAAAGAGGATGCCCTGGCGTGTTCTTAATCGTCTTCAGAACGTGGTTGGCAAAAGTCTTGTTATGTGAGCGATTGGCACCAGACAAGACGAGTTCTTGCTGTTCTCCATCGATGGTTTTGCCGGGGAGAGATACTGGCCCCCGATCTGCCACGGGAGGATCTCGCCTGTTTTCTTCATCGCGAGCACTCTCTCCCGGAGCGGGAGTAATGTCACGGTTTTCCGATTGAGCCGGGTCACCGATGACACTTGGCGACCCTCCGGGTAATTCCTGGCCCGGTAGACGAACGTACTCTACTTGAATTGGCTTCACTTTGCCAGAACTAAGGTTCTGAGTGAGTCGGTCGATCTTGTGTACCGAACTCGAAACGAGCACAGCAGAAAAGAAGACCCAACCCGCGAGCAAGGCCAGGAGCCCGAGACCTTCGGCGGGTGCCAGACCCGCACCGGCAGGGGCAGCTGTCACTGCCGGAGACGCCGAGATAGGCGGCACGGTAGGGAGTGGTGGTGCCGGTCGTCCGATTGGCTCACCCCAAGGAATCTCGATCGGTTCGTAGGGAGTTTCCTCGGGAACTCCACCTGGTGTGCCAGGCACACCAGGTTGTGGTCCTGCGGCTTCTCCTGATGATAGAGTTCCAGTGATTGTGACAGGATCGAAGTTGACGATTGTTTTTTCAGGTACTGCAGACAGTTCTGCCATTCCGGAGGGATCAACATTACCAATAGGGTCACCGCCAAAAGCTTGGAAAAGGTTGTCGCCAGGCGTCTGCAAGGGGTCGGAACTTGTCCACCTTCCCAGCCTGGCCGCGTAATACCGCGCTCCGTGATAGCTCAACCCATTCTCGTCGTCTATTTCTGCTCCCATAAACCGATAGCGCTTTGGCGGAAATTGGATGCCTGCATTGCCGCCGCGGTAAGCGTTTGTGCCATAGGGATGAAATTCTTCGTAGGAAAGAATTGCTGCATCGTCCCTGAGTTCAAGACAAGCCGAGCCGAGATGATTGCTGTACTGATAGCGGAACAGGGGGGCGGGTGCTGGCTTCGTTTTGTCGAGGGGAATGAAGTCTTCGACTAGAAGAACGCGCTGCTCGCCCATGAAGAGATGGTGAGACTCGATCTCCTCGACACCTCTGCCGGCGACGGTCCTACGGTAAAGTTCGTACCCTCCGAGATAGATGCGTTCTTCGATGATGCCGTGATCGAGATATTTGCGCGTTCGCTGCTTGTCGGCATCGTATTGATAGAAAGCGCGGCCGCCGCCTTGCATATCGATACTGGCGATCATGTCGCGGTAGTCCCAGCGAAGATCCTGGCCCGGGGCGGAGTTCATGAAGTTGAGCATGCTTCCGTGAGTGTCGTATCGGTATTCGATCTGCGGGTCGCTGCCGGCCTGGGTGTGCCAGAGGCGGTTGCTGTCGGGGATCGTCTCGTAATGTCGGGTCCATCCCGCAGCGGCGTCACCGGTAACGTCGTGCTTCATCGTGACGAAGTTGCCAACGGAATCGTACTCATAGGTCTGGGTGTAAACGCGGAGAGTCTGATCGGTGATGGGAAAACCGCTGGCAGCGGGTGGGTCGGAGCCGTCGCGCGCGGCACCGCCGCCCTGGGCGCTCTCTCGGCCGGAAGCGGAGATGAGCCGGTACAAGGGATCATAATCATAGCGGCTGTGCGGCTCGATGATCTGGTTCTGGAAGAATACGGGTTCGTAGGCCTGATCCTCGAGCTCGGTGATGTTGCCGACAGGATCATAGGTATAGAGCAATTGCTGGACGATGTTTGCGTCCTTCAAATTAGAGCGGCGTCCGGGAAAATTGCCAGAGTCGGCGGGTCGCGTGGTTCGAAGCTGTTTCAGGCGAAAGGTCTGGAGATCGTAGTCATATTGGGTAAGTGTGCCGCTGCCAAGTACCAGCGCCGTCCTTTGCCCCTTCTCGTTGTAAAGGACCCCCTGAATCGCAACATTGGGTGTTGGATCGGGATCGCCGGACCGCAGGGTTAGAGTCTCGGAAAACAGCAGCCCGCGTTCGTTGTAGGACGGAACGTAGCGCGCGGCATGAGTATCCTCCTGGCGATGCCAGTTGTCGAGAGTGCTCATACGATTGAGAGCGTCGTAGGTTGTAACCTGAACGAAAACTTCGACGCTCAATTTTCCGGCCGGGTCCTGCCAGTCGATGACGAACTCTTCGGGAGAATTGTTGAGAGTACGGTGGACCTCCTGGACATTGCCATTGAAGTCGCGGCGGATCGTCTCAGTCAGACCGCCGGGGTCGTAGTGGCGCACAAGCTCACCTTGAAGATTGTTGGCGAGCGCATTCGCGTCGTTGTCGTTTGCGTCGCGATATTCGAAGCGCTCAACCATCAGGGCGTCGGCTTCATCGATGGAGAGCCATTGCGCGGCGGGGCGATGCAGTTCGTCGTACTCGGTGAGGTAAAGGCGTTCCTCCTGCGCCCCGCCGCTTCCAAGGTTCACATCCCAGGCAAACATGGGCTTGCCAGCGGCGTCATTGATGATCCAGCGGTCGCCTGAATCCATGCTGTGCTGGTAAAGAAGATTGCCTTCGATGTCGTAGCAGGGAACGGTTTCAGGCTGGATTTCGTTGCCGGGATCGTTGTTCGCCTTCGCGGGAGAGATAAATTGCATGACGATGTTTCCGCGTGCATCGCGAATCCAGAGAGGCTTCCCTTCGGAGTCGAGCCTGGTGAATGTCAAGTATTTATCGTTGCGATATTTCTTTCCGCCGTGAACAAATTGACCGTTGACGTCTTCTACGCGATTGTGGGCAACGGTAATCACGTTACGTCCCAGGGTGTCGAGGAGCGTAACCGAAGGGGTGCCTGAACTTCTGGCCGCAAGCCATGCGGCCCGCTGATCGGCCGTAGCCGTGATCTGGCCGGTCAAAAGGTCAGTCGGCAGCGCCGCCGAGGGATTTACCGGATTACGGCTGGTGTACCATTTGCTGTCGAGCACGGTATCGTTCTGATCCCACGTGATGACCTGCCATGGATCGAATTCTACTTTGCTGTAGGAGCCGTCGGGACTGTCGGTGCGGATGAGGCGGCCGGGCGCGTCGTAGTAGAGGATCGGAGTAACGCCGGTTTCAGCTTGCGCTTCCACTTCGTTGAAGCGATGTTCGGTCGAACTGTAGTAGGGCTCGAATTGCTTGACCGGTTTCCCCTTGTTGTTGAGAACGGTCTTGCCGGTGGCGATCCAGCGAAGAGCGCCGCCTGCGATTGGATCTGGTTCGGCCTGGGCCTTCTTTACGAGGACGGAACCGAGACCGTCGGAGTATTCCACGCCCGCGTGAATTTGGCCTTGTTGTCCCTTGGCGAGGTAGGCGACGTGGGTCTCGCGAAGAATGCCGAGGGACGCCGGGGGATGCCTGTTCCAGGCTGGCGAACCATCGGGGTGAGCTTCATCCCCGAACCAGTAGACGTAGCGGGCAGTGGCTGTATCCAGCCACTGGCGCGGTATGGCCTCGCTATACGCGGAACCAAAGAACGCTCTTACATCCGCAGCCGCGGGATTGAGTAGCGCATCGAAGACGGGATCGGAAAGAGTGTCAAGCGAATCGCCTTCGCTGCCTTTGCCAAGCAATGCCATCGCGGCGGGCATGCCAAGACGGTCGAAAACGACCTCCGAGAAATTGCCATTCGGATCTTTCATCTTCCGAGGAGCGAGGACGCGAAAATCAAATTCCTCCACGGATGTAGTATTGCCGCGGGCATCGATGGCGGCTTTCAGGTAGAGCTTGTAGATCGAATCGACGTTAATTTGGGTGACGTTATTGAAAGGATCAGTGTAGCTTTCGGGCAGATAGAAAGCGTCCGCGTCGAACTGGACGCTGCCGGATGGAATCCAGTATTGGCCGGCGGAAGGGAGGGGATCGAATCTTTCGGCGAGAGGATCGCCGCTGAGATATCCACTTATGTCAGGCGCGTTCAACGTGTCGAGGATGGAGTTGCCTCCCATCGATTGGACTAACTTCGTATCGAAAACAGGATTCAGCAGGTCTTTGGTCAGCGCCAGTTTATAGTCTTCATACTTAAGTCCCAGGCGCCCTAGCTGCATCACGGGAAGGGGAGACAGGTTGTCGTCGAGATAGACGGTGCGGACATGCTCGATGAGACGCTGTTGCCGGGAGCCGCCGGGGACTTGCTGATAAGGGATGGTGTCGACGGGTAGGGTCTGCGCAATGCGAAACGGCGCGTCGCCGAGTTGGCAGATCCGTAATTCCGCTAGAGAGTAGTATCCCGGGTGCGGAGGTCCGGTGACGTCGTAGGTCTTTAGCTGCCAAGGCAGAGGCAGGCGACGGTTGTCCGCATCTTCGTAGGGGAGCGGAGATTCGAAACTGGCGGGGTCGGCAAGATCGGCAACGCCGGTGTAAGAAGTCTGCGTCAAGGCCATGTGAGGCTGGGCCTGAACGGCATTGACCAAGTCTGCACCGCCCGGAGGGAAAGTGGGGTCGGAGACGGTTCCGCGGCGTGGATAGGCGATGGATACGGATTGCAGGACGTTGCCGAAGTGGTCCGTTTGCAGGTTCAGCGTGTGAACAATGCGAGGATCGGGGCCCGCGGCGGGGATTGGGTTGAGCGCCAGCTCGTAGTGGTAAGCGAGAGATTCGCTTTCAGTGACCAGAAAGATAGAGTAGGGATTGGAGCCGCGCTCCTGCAGGCGATTGATGTGGCAATCGTGGAACGCGGTGGAGAAGAGCTTTACGGGCTTCTGGATATTGTTGGCGAGCGAGGCCACATCGAGCTCGTAGACTTCCTGGCGCAATACCATTCCTTTGCAGGCGCGCAGTGCTTCGCGCCACTCGTCTGGAGAGAGCGCCTGATCAAAGAGATAGGGCTCGGGAAGCGAATTCTCAGAGAAGCCGGCGAGGGCAGCGAGATCCGCGGGGTGAGCATCCGTCCACGACTTGGGAAAATATTCGCGGCTGTAGTGCAAAAGGACGGTCTCCTCGTCGATGTAGACGCCGGTATGGTACCAAGTCACGGTCTTTACAGGCGGCTGATAAAGGGTCTGGTCGGGGGTGATGTAGGGGCTGCTCGAATTAGCCAGGAGGAACTTATCGTAGCTCTCTACGTCAATCTGCTCGACGCGCCCGAAACCACGGAATTCGCGTTCGACGCCATCGTAGTAACCGTGATGATAGCTATAAGTGGTGGTGAATCGAGTGTCGCGCCACTTATCATGGATGGTGACCCACTCGACGCAATGGACGGGAAACGGAAGCCGGGTAAGCCAGGGATTGCCGGCGAGTTTGTCAAGCAGGCAGAACTTAGTCGAGGGAGCGTATTGGATTGTGGTTTCGACGCCGAGATTATTCTCGACCTTGGTGAGTAGGTGCGGCTTCTGCCCGCCCATCAGGTCGATATAGCGCATGGGACTTCGAGCGTCCCCGGGCAGGGGCGAAGACCATACCAGGCAGGCGGTGCCGTTGCCGAGGAGGTCGAGGGCGCGCACGGAGTCAAGGCTATCGACGCGCGGAAACCGATCTAGAACAGTCTCCGAGCCCCAACTGTTGCCCGCCTGATTGAAGTAGATACGAACACCCTCGCGGCCGAGATAGAGGATATCTATCGTTCCCGATCCGTCGATATCTGCCAGGCGAATGCGTTTGCTATCGAATAAGTCGGGGGTGTCGAACCATGGGGCGTTGTCCATTTGCACCTTGCTGCCGAATCGCCCGTAGCCCAGGTTGGGCCAGTAACACACCTCGCCGTTGCGGACGCGAACGATATTGTTGAGGCCGTCGCCGGCCAAGTCCGCGAGAAAGATCGACTCCGCGCCATCGGAGAAGACCACCGTTGGGGCGGCCTCTTCCTCGAGGAGCTGCGGCGCGGAATGTTCCGGTCCGAATCCGTCTTCGGCCAGCGAGAAATGCCAGCGGAATACGTACTCTTCGGTGATCAGAATGTCCGAATGGCCGTCTCCGGTCAGATCGACGAATCGCAGGTTCGGATTATTCCAGTCGAGAATGGGCAGTTGCTGGAAAGGGACGAGCGAAGTCCAATCGGAATTCTCGGTGCGCCTGTAAAAGCCGGGCACTTGGCCACCGAATTCCACCAGATCCAGGTCTCCATCTCCTGCAAGATCCATAAGCTGGAGGCGCATCTCGCTCGAAATGGGCGAAGGCTGCCTGGCCAGCATCCGTTCAGGGCCGAATTTGGCGGTCACACGAGCGCCATTGCTGTTGGGCGCTGGATTGATGGGGCTGAGATTGCTCTTATAGAACCACGTTCCAGCCTGTTCGGTAAGAATGCCCGATACCCCCTCGCCGTCGAGATCGGTCCACTGATAATTTGTGCCATCAAGCCCGTAGGGGATGTTCTCAACACTTTGCTGGTCAACTTCAAGAACGTTTGGATCGATGTGTGCATCGCTGTATGTGAATGTGAGGGGCGGAAATGATCTTGGTTCGAGGTTTCCCTCATGGCCGGTCTGAGTGATGGAAACCAACTTCGAGAAGATCGGCACGGTAGCATCTTGCGGCTTCATTTCGAACAGGTAATCGAAGTTGGTGGAGCGCACAAGGTAGTTGTTGCCAATCCCTTGTTCATCCTTGAAATGATGCAGCATAAGGATGCGATGACAGAGCCGGCACGTTCTGATCTCGAAGCCAGGACGGTAAGTCGAAAAGGGATCGCTGCGGCGTTTCCACTGGGGAGGACCTGGCGAAAGCAAGACGTCGAGGTCGTCGGATTCGCCGTAGTACTTGAAGAACACTTCGAAGTGCCATTCAGTGGGAAGCGCCAGAGTTGCGTCGTCGTTGAACTCCGGCTTGTAAAGATCGTGGTAACCATAGCGAATCCGGCGGGGATATCGATTGGCCGTACGAACGCGGTTGCGCTCATTGCACTGGGTGGGATCGATGTCCGTGTCATCTTCCGCGACGTAGCTGTAAGTCATGACATTGCCCTTGTCGTCGTGGCTCTCGGAAATCAGCCAACTGAAGATGCGGGAGCTGTCGGACGGATCGGAAATGCGGCTGACGCCGTCCGTGTCGCGTCCATACCAGGTGGTGATGTTGTCGCGGGTGATGGAGCGCCAGAAGACATCGTGAACCTGTTGAGGATCGGCGTTGGTCCACCGCTCGATGCGCGCGAACAATCCCTCTACGCGGGGCCGGTATTGGCGAATGAAGTACCGATTTCCAAATGCCGAACGAGGAGCGGGAGCCTGGGTTAACAGGGGAACCAGGTCCTCGGAGCCGGACAAGATGAAGACGTCGGAGTCATCGTAGAGCGGTAAGTGTTTTTCGGTCGTGCGAGTAATGGCGGGTAGAGGGTGGCGCCATCCAAAGCCGTACGGGCCATTGCCCGAGCCGGAATCGTACGAAAGAGCCAGTTGAGGGCCGAAGTCGGATCGCCCGGGACTGGTGAAAATCGGCACGCTCATGGAGCCCGTGCCTGTGACTGGATTGGTCGAGAACTTCTCCCCGATTCCCCGGATCGCTCCACCTCCTTTGGGCAAAGAAATCTGGGGAGCTGACACAAAGAATGACGTGCGATCGGACCCGTCTACGGGCATGGAGGTTTCCCGCATTTCAGAGGCACTCCTCATTTCACAAGATGAAGGAAAGCTAACGGAGACAGAGAACAGGGGCCCAAAAAGGTGAGGGCAGATTGTACCGTCGCCGAGATGACTTTGCAAGAGTTTCAGTTCTCGTCTTCATTTTGCTGGAAATCAGCCGCACGCGAGATCGAAGTCGAATTTTCCTGATCCTAGCCCGAGTTTACCGTCCACGAGCTCGCTGAACCAAGTTTGCATCAACCAAGGAATCTCTCCGACCCGCATCTGGAGCGGGCTTGAGCACGATTGAGGCTTATGTTTTTGTGCTGCTAATTGGTATGACCTAACATTGCTCCTACCGACTCTCTTTGATGATGCGCCATCGATAAATCCAGACTAAGCCACTGTTTACCTATATGATTCTCTGAGTTTATGAACCACTCAGGGCACTCATTTTGTTCAGGTTTTCTGTTATTGTATGACCTAACGCAGATGGCTAGCCTCACCAAGAAGATCGTGCGCGGCAAGCCCTACTATTATTTGCGCGAGTGCCAGCGCGTCGACGGCAAGCCCAAAGTCGTCTCCACCATCTATCTCGGTTCTGCTGAAAGCATCAGGGAGCGCCTTCTCTGTCCCCAGCCAGCCGAGGTTACTTTTCAGGAATTTGGCGGGTCCGCCGCCGCTTTCTCCATCGCCCAGACCCTGGATGTGGTCGCCACCGTGGATCGCCACGTGCCCAAACGCGGCCACCAAGGTCCGTCCGTGGGTCGGTATCTCTTGCTGGCTGCCCTCAACCGCTGTGTCGCCCCGACCAGCAAAGCACAGATCGGCTCCTGGTATGCGAAAACGGTGCTGCGCCGCCTCTTGCCGATGACCGTCCAGCAACTTGCCAGTCAGCGCTTTTGGGACAACATGGAACGGGTCAGCACAGAGCAAATCGCGGCCATCGAACAGGATTTGGCTTATAACGCCGTTTCCCGTTTCGGCCTCGATCTGCGCTGCCTGCTTTTTGACGCCACCAATTTCTTTACCTTTCTGGACAGTTTTAACTTGCGCGCCAAGTTGCCCCAGCGCGGTCATGCCAAACAGGGGCATGACAACCTTCGCCTCCTGGGAATGGCGGTCATGGTCACCGCCGATGGCGATGTGCCACTGTTGCATCACACCTATGCAGGCAACCAGCACGATGCAGTGATGTTTCATAGTGTGGCCGAGCAGTTATTTGCACGTTGCCGAGCTTTCTCCCAGGAGGTAGACCGGATCACCCTGGTCTTCGACAAAGGCAATAACTCGGAAGCTAACCTCCGCCTGGTGGACCAGGGCCCGTTGCACTTTGTCGGCTCGCTGGTGCCCACCCACCATCCCGATCTGCTGGCCATTCCACGCCCGCAGATGCGCCGTCTGGATCGGTCGCAATTGCCCGCGGTCTGGGCCTATCGCACCCAAAAGCAGGTCTTTGGTGTGAACCGTACGGTGCTGGTCACTTTCAACCAGAAGTTGTTTCGTGCCCAACAAAAGACGCTCGCCAGGGAAATCAACAAACGGCAACGCAAGCTGCAGAAGTTGCACAACAAGCTCCAGCGCCTCCGGCCAGAGGATCGCGGAAAGAAGCCCACGGTGGCGGGAGTAGAGAACACCGTGAAAGAAATTCTTCGCGGTCGTCATATGGCGGATTTGTTTATCGCCCAGGTAACCCAAACCCGGCAAGGCCTCCCCCGGCTGCGCTTTCAGTTCCGCCAGGTCGCATACGACAAGCTGAGCTCCACCTTGCTGGGCAAGACGATTCTATTCACTGATCACGGAGATGATTGGTCAGACGAACAGATCGTGCTAGCCTACCGTGCCCAGCACCATGTCGAAGCCGACTTCCGCCGCTTAAAGAATCCTTACTACCTCAGCTTCCACCCCACCTTTCACTGGACCGACCAGAAACTGCGGGTGCACGCGTTCTACTGCGTCCTGGCGCTGATGATTCTCAATCTGCTGCGCCGCCAACTGGCGCAGTCGGGCATCGTGCTCAGTATCCTAGAAATGATGAACCGGCTGACGGATATCAAAGAAGTAACCCTGCTCTATCCGCCGACACAACGCGCCAAGCAACCCTTGGTCCGCACGCAGTTGTCCAAGATGAACGTGTGTTTTCGGCAAGCCAGCGTAATCAGGAGAGCTGGACTTAATTCTTGGCGGCTTTGCCGGGACGGCGCTTGGGTGAGAGCATTCGGTTGACGTTTTCCACCGAAAAGTCCTGGGGATCGAAGCCATCGCTTATCCATTCGCTGATTTCTTCGTGCCGATCATGTTCAGGGTCAGCGAGGGCCTCGATAAGTTCGTAGTATCCGGGGATGCCTCCGCAGTCGTCCGGCGGGCACGCAAGCTTTCCGTCGATGCAGATTGGATACTCGAGATCGAGACTGAGTTGAGCGGGAAGCAGCCTCTCCAAGACGACGGCGTGTTCCCAGTTGTCACCGAAATCGTAGGTGTATATAAGCTTGGTGCCTGCGCTCCGGAGCACACTGCTGAGCCTGATACTACGTTCGTTTTCTACTTGCATTCCCATACTTCGGTCTTCAGGGTCGGGTATCCCGAAGTGTCGATCAGCAGTGCGGAATTCGTGCATGTGACCGCCCGCCCAGCCCATCGCGGTTTGCAGAACATCGTGCAGCTTCGCCAGAGTCATTGATGCAGGAACAAGCAGCCGGCGCCAGATTGGCGGTTTGGTGCCAAGCAGAGTGACCTTGATTTGATAGATGTTCTGAGAACTCGCGATCTTCTTCGTTGCCATATCAGCCCTTTTCCGATGTTAAGATACGGCGCACCGTAGTGCGGCCGATGTTGAGACGGCGGGCGATCTCGGATTTGCTGAGGCCGGAGCGGCAGAGTTTCTGCCGGGCATGGGCCAGTCCAGCCCGCACGCGCTCGCCAAGGATTTCGCGCCCTCCGCATTAGCGGCGAACACGGCCAGCAGTGCGGCCATTGCGCGACCTGCCGGTGTGGTCAGGTCCAGCGCCTCGGTCAGTGATACGAAGCCAACACCAAGATGTTCCAGTTCCTGCAGCGTGGCAAGCAGGTCGGTGACCGATCTTCCCCAGCGGTCCAGCCGCCACACCACAACCACGTCGATCTCCCTACGCCGTGCCGCTTCCATCACTCCCTCGCGGCGTTGCCGTTGTGCTGCGCCGGATCCGACCTCCTTCACCTGCATGGTGATGGTCCAGCCGCGCCGGGCAGCATACTCGCGCATGGCGCGGTTTTGCATAGGCAAGGTCTGCTGATCCTGAGTGGAAACGCGGGCATAGAGTCCCGCTCGGATCGTTTTGGCGGCTTTTTGCCCCTGGCCGAAAACCCTCCCAGATTTCCTGATGCCGAACCCTCGTTTTACGGGCACTTCACGATGCTCCCTGACTATGGCCGCATACTATCCTTTTCGGCCATGCGCGATTCATCATAACTTTCCCGCATCGGGGAGAGGCACGCTTCGCCCCAGAGTCTCACGATAGTTCCACGGCATCCATTCCGTGGGACAGGCGGCCAGTTCCCGGGCGTGGCGCTGCAGCTCGACCAGGTAGTCGAAGGAGTTCGCGCCACATAACTGGCAGGTGTGGATCAGGCTCATGAACAGATCGCCGACCTGGGCGCCATGCAGTGTGCGATAGAACAGTGCGTTCTTTCGATGTAAAATTGCCCGTTTCAAGGCCCTTTCTGCGATGTTATTGTCCAACGGGGCCGCAGCCTTCCTTAGGAACAACGTCAGGGGCTTCCAGTGCCGAAGCAGATATCCAATCGCCTGGCCCAGCCCGGAATTCGGCTCCGTCTTGCGCTCGACTAACTGCGCCTCCAGCCACGCGTGCAATTTGTCCATCACCGGCTGGCTGCGTTCCTGATGAAGCCGCAGCCGTTCGTCCGGCGTTAGGCCGCGCTCACCTGCTTCGGCATCGTGGACATACACCTGACCCAGCATCTCCAGCACATAGCGGCATTCGTCCGGGAAGTTCTCCGCCACATCCACGAACTGCCGTCTTCCGTGCGCCATGCAGTTGGCCAGCAAGATCTCCACCCCCGCGGGCAACTTTGGAACATTGCGCGACAACGCATCGCACATTTGAATCGGACTCGGCAGTTCGGCGCTCCGCTGCTTCAACACCTCAGCGAGGTTCTCGCCGGCATGTCGGCCGCCGGTGAAGTAGAGCGCGATCTTGTGCCCCTCACCGACAGACACGATACCGCTGGTAAACACACCCGTGCGCTCATCGGATGGATCGCGCTTCAGCATCAGCACGCGCATGTCGGTGTCATCGTTATGGACCACCGTGCCTTGTGCCGCCTGCCGGATCAGCTCATCCCGCGCCGGTTTGATTATCTGCGCTTCTTCCTCGACGATCTCCCACTGCGTGGCCGCCGGCAACGGGATACCCAACTGGCTTTCCAGTTGTTCCAGCCGGTTGAACGGAGTTCCGGCGCCATACTTGAGTTGAGCGATCATCGCCGCCGCCGTTTCATCGTACTTATCCGTTCCCACCCCATCCGGCTCCTGTGCCGTGAACACCTGCCCGCAGGCGCCACAGCGCAACCGTTCGAGCGAGTAAACCGTAGCCGAGAGCGGCGCCTGACCGACGATGCGCACCAGCACCTTCGGCTCCTTCTGCCCGTACACGTTGCCTTTTCCGCACTCCGGACAGCGATCGCCGTGCGTCAACTTCTGGTGCTTGATGTCAACCTTCCGCGCACCACCAAATGCCTCTGCTCCATTGCGGCCGTGCCCAGGGGGCGGTGTCGCGTTGTCGTCCGCCTGCGTCCCGGCTTCCGAGCCTTCCGGTTTCCCGATCACCTCGCTGGTCTTCTCCGTATTGCGCGTCCGCACCAACAACTCAGCCAGTGCGTGCAGCGCGTCTCTGAGCTTGCCGTGATCGGACTCGCTCAACGGCGCTTCCCGCGCTCCATCCAGCACCCGGTCCAGTTCCTCCAGGTTCACGTCGATGCGGCGTCGGGCGGTCTTCATTGCACTCCTCCCAGCAACTCGCGAAAATGCTTCCTCAACGGATATCCCAGAACCTCCTTGATCGACCGGTTCGGAACATAGCTGTTGGATTGTTTGCCTCGACCGGTAGTCCTTCCCATCAGCACCCAGTTGGCCGCACGGTAACAGGTTCCGCGGAATCGCTCCGGATCGATGAACGTCTCCAGGAAGTAAATGGGATGCCCGTACATCTGTTGCCAGTCATCGGAGATCCGCGCCGCCATGCGGCCCAGCAGATGCGAAGCCAGATGCTCTACCCGCACCCACGGCAGGATCAGGAAACGCGTGTTGTAGGCGATGAAGCGGATCTGGTTGCGTCGTGCTGCGGCATCCCAGCCGATGTAGCGGTCGCGACTGCCAAGATGACGCGGAGCAGATGACCATGCAAGGCACGCGATGGGCCGCCCGTGCGCCCATACCAAAAACTTCAGGTGCTCTCCAACCGGCTGCTCGTAGCCGAGATAGTGATGCTCCTCCATCAGGCTGTTGAACAACGTCTCCTGCGCAGTGCGCCGCACCTGCTCGAACTCGATCGGTTGAAGTTTGTGCAACCGATCTTCGATGGGACTCTTATCGATCAGCACAGGTTCCGGGCGGCATCTGTGTGCCAGCGGATTATGCCGAACATAGCTGACCGGCGGCAACGCAATCTGCCCAGCCCGCTCCAGCATCAGTAGCATGCCCCTGCACACCATGTCGCGCAGCGCGCCATTGGCCTGCCGCCACTGCCAGGCTTCACATATCCGGGTCGACAGCTTGCGGCGGCTGTCGTTGGGGTATCGCTCGATCAGCGTGCGTATATATAGGATGTCTTCCTGATGGATTTCCCGGCCGCGATATCGGAACTCAGCCATTGCCCAGCAGTATGGAACAGTCTTTTTTGGAACGCAAGGGAAAAATGCATGTGTGTTGCGATCTTTACTTCAGCTCGCTCACGCGCCGCCACATCGGCGCGGCGTGAACTCGAGACACATCGCCGGCTACCATCAACAACTGGGCTTCGTAAGCCTCCAGCCGTTTGGCTGCTGAGCTCGATTCCGGCCACCATGCGAACCGCCCTTTAGAGAGGCGCTTTTGAGCCAACCAATATCCCTGGCCGTCATAATTGAGTAGTCGAATCGACGTTCCTCTCCGGCTCCGGAAAATGAAAACACAGCCGGTGATCGGGTCCTCAGAGAGCTTCTCCTGGCAAACCCGCACAAGGCTATCAATTCCCTTGCGTCCGTCGACGGACTCGATCGCCACCAGCACGCGCATCTGCGCCGTGATATGAATCATCGCTCCGATTCCCGCCAGGCACGAAACAGACTTATCCA
>Ga0206867_1025_pt2 | contig 24643 bp, 14 predicted proteins | sample Alteio_BWOrgCont_37_FD_152905 | JGI IMG/M metagenome (GOLD analysis project Ga0206867, IMG submission 152905) | Enriched cells from forest soil in Barre Woods Harvard Forest LTER site, Petersham, Massachusetts, United States -... | ecosystem: Environmental > Terrestrial > Soil > Temperate forest >...
TGACCGTTGTATTACCGGCATAGGTATTGGCGCCGCTCAAGATCAGGGTGCCCGAACCGGTTTTGGTCAAGCCGCCGGGACCCGTCAACGCCCCGGAGATCGGCATCGTCATGGCATCGTTATTCGCATCCGCCGTCTGGAACGTGATGTTCCCATTGGCCGTGCCCAACGTCATCGGCACACTGCACGCAGGTGACCACGAGGTCGTCGCGCCAATGATGCCACCAGAAAGATTGATGCCAAAGTTCGTGCCCGTGCTCTTGGCCAAACTGATACTGCCCACATCCAGATACAACGTCCCGCCCGTCATGTTGAACCGGTTCGTCGGATTGCCGGCATACGTTGACCCCAGGCCGAATTCCAGGGCCGAGGCCGTCATGATTCCCCCGGTTATATTGACAATCGCTAAATTGTTCGCGCTATAAGTGTTTGCCCCACCCAGAAAAGTGACGGGTTGCAGGAGGGAGTTCGCCATGCCCGGAACACCATTGGAATTGTTCCCGATATTGGCAATCCCGCCATACATGTTCAAGGTCGCCTGGCTCGCCGAATCATGACTCAAATACAACGCCCCATTCGGCCCGCTATTGTTGCCACCAGAACTGAGCAGACTGCCCGGATACATGTTCAGAATCGCCGGCTGACCGCGCGAAATGTCAATGTTGTTCCCCGCGTTGGCACTGCCCGTCGGATCCGAGGTCAACTGACCATTGTTCCACAAATTAAGCACCCCAGGATTATTCCGCCCGATATCCACCCGGTTATTCCCGGTGACGGTGGCGTTGGTGATGTTGGCCACCAGACCGTCAAAGCGCAGCGTCCCGCTGGAACTGAAGTAATACCCATTGGTGATATTGAGCACGCTGACATTGGTGTTGATGCCCTGAAAAATCGGGTTGCCGTTCCAAATGCTGCCGGCACCGCCACCCAGATTAAGCGCCGCATTGGCCCCCACCAGCATCGTGGCCCCGCTCTGTTTGATCGGCACCGCAATCGTCGCAGTCACCCCGTTGGTCACCAGCACAATATTTCCGCTGGTCGCAGTCAACGTCAACGCATTCGTGCCAACGAGCGCATAGCTGCCAGGATTCGTAAAGGTCACGGATGCCGCGGAAACCACCGCATCCAAATTGATCGTGTAAGCCCCCGCCGCCCCGCTGCCCGAACCAATGATCGCAGTATCAGGCGAACCGCCAGCCCAATTCCCAGTGTCGCAACTCGTCCCGTTCCACCAGTTCGTGTTCGAACCCGCACCGTTCGTAAACCAATTCCCGCTCCCATCATAGGCCCCAACCAACGGCGTTTGCCCATCCCATACCTGCGTCGCCGCAGGTACAGTATAAACCATTCCAGGAATGATTATCGTCAAGATAACACCCAAACACCGACTAAATCGAACCGGTGAAAGTTTGGCTGTAATCATAGTCTGTTTCTTTGGAAACACCGGGCGATTGCGCGGAATTAAAATATATAAAGGCACCCAGTTTGCCCTCGCCGCGGTGGCTGCTAAAATGGGAGGGACAACTGGATGTTCGCTACGCCTTCAATTTCCAATGGGTATAAAACCGTTGCGTTTTACATTTGCGGGTCAAAATTGACGGGATCGGAGGCAAAAGTATAATTCTCAATTTGCGCATGACCATCGGCGAAATTGACGTTGCCGTTTTTGCTATGACGCATGGTAATGGTATTCCCGTTCCCGAGACCGGGAGCCGGAACCCACCGGCCATCATCAATGATATCGGTGGCGGGATAACCCGGTGGCATTTCCGTGGCCGATCCTGAAACAGGTTCTTCCGATTGCATGATTTTGTTTGAAGGGTTGTGAACGTGACTAAGTTTGGCTGGAATCCAACCGGGAGCGATCGATCCCGTCCAGGTCGAGACCAGTTCTGCGGCATTGGGATCGGAACTATAACCATTGACGCTGTAACTAAAATAATACGGGGTTCCACCCGCCGCCGCCGTCGCCAACCGACCGCTGTTGTCAATGTCCATGGGGCATCTAAATACATTCGTGCTGCCTTTGATTTCCAGCAAAATCTGGCTGGATGCCAAGCTCTGGGACACGGGTGGGATCGGGGTGAGCCGCCAGTAAATCCAGTCCTCCTGGTGCCAGCCAATTCGCGATCCGTCCGACGGCATGACATCGTTATTATCACCAACATACAGCATAAAACCCAACCCCAGCTGCTTCTGATTGTTGAGGCACTGAGTCTGACTGGCTTTCTGTTTGGCCCTGGCCAGGGCCGGCAATAGCATGGCGGCAAGGATGGCAATGATGGCAATAACCACCAACAGCTCTATCAAGGTAAATGCCGACCGGCCATGAATCTTATCGTCTACTGTCATAAAATTTCTTGTTTTTGACTGGCCGCCGGACAGTCTGCACTATCCGGCGGCGTGAATCCATAATGCTCCATCAGGGTTCAACCATGCGAAAGAACATGCTGCCGCTGGCTGGATTGATGGTGATATTGGTGCTCGTCACCGAGCTGGAGCCGGGCACGTTCGCCCAGTTGGTTCCCAGGCCGACAGAAAGCGAATTGGTCTGCTCTTGCAGAATCCAGCCCGCATTGGTCGGCCAGGAGAGCGTTAGAGTTCTGCCGGACAAACTCCTTTGAATGACGGGCGGGTTGGGGTTGACCGGCGAGGTCACACTAGCCACGTTGATAGAACCGTCCGCCGCCACATTGTTGTTCCAAGTGTAAGTTTGACCATTGGCATCAGTTGTTGCCAGCGAGATCACCGCGAAGCCGGCAGCCGCCGACGGGAAGAGCTGGAACACATCACCGGCATGCAATACCGGCCCCAGGTTGGTCACACTGAGCGTACCACCGTATGTGATCGTGCCGAGAGTCGTCAACTGGCTGCTAGTTTGGGCGTTGGTGCGATTGAGCGACAATAACAAATTGCCTCCGAGAGTAACATTGTTGGTTACCGTGAGCGTACCCACGGACGAGGCCGTTCCCGGCGCGATTATTGAGCCGCTCAAAGCAACCAGGTTGCCGTTGATGCTCCCGTTTCCAATCAAGGTCTCAACACTGCCCAGCGTCAGTGTTTGATCGGCACGGGCCGTCGCATCCAGGGTGGCCCCGCCGGCAATGTTGATCATAACGCTGTTGGTGATTTCGCCCGGTTCGGTCAGAAGCAGCGTGCCATCGTTGATCTCGGTGATACCGGAATAAGTATTGGTCGAGCCCAGGTTAAGAATGCCCTGATCGGTCTCGACCAAGGTGCCGGTTCCGGAGATCGGAGCGTCAATGACCAGCGTGCTGTTCGTGGTGACATCGAAGTCGCAATTGGTTCCGCCCAGCGCAATATTGGTGGAGGAAGTCAGCGTGGAGGTGGTGGAAGGGGCGCTATTTTCAAACAGACCGGAATTAAAGTCCACGGTGGTAATGAGCTCGCTGTCGCCATTCAGATCCAACGTGCCATCGTTGAGAGTGACGGTTGAAAGCGCACCAAACTCAGTGGTCGTGGGATTGAGTATCACCAGGCTGCCGTTTGTATTAATCGTCATAAGCTGGCCTGCGAAGGCATTATAACCCACCTGTTTGTTGAAGTAGACGGTGCCTTGATCGATGACCAGGCCCAGACCGCCGTTTGAACCACTACCACCGCCCAGAGTCAGGGAACCGGGACCGGTCTTGGTCAGGGCGTTGTTGGCGCCGGAAATGGTCCCCTCGACGGCGAGGTCGTTGTTGCTGACCGTAACCATGATCTGGGCAATGCTCATCGTGCTGCCACCCAAATCCAGGTTGGTTGTGCCGAGGAAGGTGAAGCTGCCGACCCAGGCTATCTCATTGTTTTCGGAGAGCGCAACACTGGAGCCGCTGGTGTTATCCAGCATAGTGCCACTCTGGACCGTGAATTTTCCGGTGCCGAGCGCCCCGTCAATGTTAACGTCCAAAGTGCCGGCGGCCAGCGTCACTCCGCCTCCAAACGAGTTGTAATTGGAAAGCGTGAGCGTACCGTTACCGTTTTTGGTCAGAATACTGCTTCCCGTGAGATCGCCAATTGGCCCATCAACCTCGAGCAGGTTGGAATTGACCGTCAACGCCACGTTACCGCTGCCCAAGGTCACCTGCCCCGTGCCCAGGTCAAAGTTGGTGGAACCTAAGAAGGTGAAACTCCCGTCCCAATACTGCTGGATGGAGGGCACCAGTGTGAGTGCCTGTCCGCTGGTGTTGTCAATCGCCGCGCCTGAATTGATGGTCAATGATCCCGTACCAATGGCGGAATTGAGTCCGGTACCGTCCCCGCCGTAATTGATGTTCAACGTGCCGTTGTTGACGGTGGTGCCGCCACCATACGTGCTGGCATTCGATAACGTCAGGGAGGCCGTGCCATCCTTGATTAAAGTCATACCGTTGCCCCCGGCCATCGCGCCGGTACCGCTGATGATATAATTATCGGCCGTGTTGTTAATAATCACCGAAGACGGATTGACGGTTTGATTCAAAGTGACGGTGATCGGCGAAGGGCCGCTGGCCGTGTCACTGAAGAGAACTGCGTCTGGATCGGCGTAGTCCACCGGGCCACCGAATTGGGTCCAGTTGGCAGTGGTAGTGTTCCAGAGGCCGTTGCCCACTGCCCAAGAAAGGGCGGGATTGTAAGTGGAAGTTGACACCACCAGAGCAATAGTATCGGAAGCCGCCAGATTGGTCACATATCCGGACACATAGCCTGGCAGGGTAACCGTGTTCGGTGGTGTGCCGGCCAGCGTCCCGGTGTATTTAATCAATGGATAAACACCAACGGGGATCGCCGTGCCTTCCACGGTAACATTGGGGGTGGCTGTGAAGGTCAGCGTGCCATTCACCAGAATGGCCGCCACCGTCGTGCTCGGAGTATAAGATCCATAATTAAAATCAGCCGTGGAAGAACCGGTGCCATAGGTCAGACTGTTAATCACCCAATGCTGGCCGACATTCGCAATCTGCACTGAATCGCTCGGGGAGCCACCGGCCGTGCCATCCAAGGAGACAGAACCGTTCGTGGGCGAGCCGGAGGTGACAATCGTGAGCGTGCCATTGCTGACCGTTGTATTACCGGCATAGGTATTGGCGCCGCTCAAGATCAGGGTGCCCGAACCGGTTTTGGTCAAGCCGCCGGGACCCGTCAACGCCCCGGAGATCGGCATCGTCATGGCATCGTTATTCGCATCCGCCGTCTGGAACGTGATGTTCCCATTGGCCGTGCCCAACGTCATCGGCACACTGCACGCAGGTGACCACGAGGTCGTCGCGCCAATGATGCCACCAGAAAGATTGATGCCAAAGTTCGTGCCCGTGCTCTTGGCCAAACTGATACTGCCCACATCCAGATACAACGTCCCGCCCGTCATGTTGAACCGGTTCGTCGGATTGCCGGCATACGTTGACCCCAGGCCGAATTCCAGGGCCGAGGCCGTCATGATTCCCCCGGTTATATTGACAATCGCTAAATTGTTCGCGCTATAAGTGTTTGCCCCACCCAGAAAAGTGACGGGTTGCAGGAGGGAGTTCGCCATGCCCGGAACACCATTGGAATTGTTCCCGATATTGGCAATCCCGCCATACATGTTCAAGGTCGCCTGGCTCGCCGAATCATGACTCAAATACAACGCCCCATTCGGCCCGCTATTGTTGCCACCAGAACTGAGCAGACTGCCCGGATACATGTTCAGAATCGCCGGCTGACCGCGCGAAATGTCAATGTTGTTCCCCGCGTTGGCACTGCCCGTCGGATCCGAGGTCAACTGACCATTGTTCCACAAATTAAGCACCCCAGGATTATTCCGCCCGATATCCACCCGGTTATTCCCGGTGACGGTGGCGTTGGTGATGTTGGCCACCAGACCGTCAAAGCGCAGCGTCCCGCTGGAACTGAAGTAATACCCATTGGTGATATTGAGCACGCTGACATTGGTGTTGATGCCCTGAAAAATCGGGTTGCCGTTCCAAATGCTGCCGGCACCGCCACCCAGATTAAGCGCCGCATTGGCCCCCACCAGCATCGTGGCCCCGCTCTGTTTGATCGGCACCGCAATCGTCGCAGTCACCCCGTTGGTCACCAGCACAATATTTCCGCTGGTCGCAGTCAACGTCAACGCATTCGTGCCAACGAGCGCATAGCTGCCAGGATTCGTAAAGGTCACGGATGCCGCGGAAACCACCGCATCCAAATTGATCGTGTAAGCCCCCGCCGCCCCGCTGCCCGAACCAATGATCGCAGTATCAGGCGAACCGCCAGCCCAATTCCCAGTGTCGCAACTCGTCCCGTTCCACCAGTTCGTGTTCGAACCCGCACCGTTCGTAAACCAATTCCCGCTCCCATCATAGGCCCCAACCAACGGCGTTTGCCCATCCCATACCTGCGTCGCCGCAGGTACGGTGACCAGGGAGAGCAACACCAGGCAAAAGGTTAGCAACACTTGATAATTACAGCGGCGGTTACAATCCGGCTGATTCCCATGGGTTATCAAGATTAATTTTCCAGGACGGGTGGTTTTCATAAGAGCTGTTTAGCTTTTGTCGGGTTTACGGTTTTTAGGTTTTTGGTCAAAAACGGTTTTTTAACAGTCTGTTAGTTGGATTGCCGGTAACACCAATTGCCTGGCTGTTGCATTTGCAAGCAACGCTAATGCTCGATTGGTGTAGAAACTAGTCATGGCAACGGTAAGAATCTAGCACAGGCAAATCATCAACGGCATCCCCAAAAGCGGGGAGGCGGCAGATTGATTCCTCTCGTTGAAAACATCAGCACAAATCTGCCGCCAAACGGCATTCTCGCCGCCGCCGCCGGGCAATCGGATTTTCAGCCGATTACCATGCCGCCGGTTTTTCTTCCGCGAATTGAAGTTTTGACAGGAAGTTCAAGTCTGAGCAGCCGAATTTGCCGGCAAATTTCCATTCGCCGCTTTCCCGAACCACTTTGATCACGAGTTGATTCCAGCCCAACTTCAGCAGCAATGGATTTTGCGAAAACATTTCCAGATCAAGCGGGCCGTGACGATCATGCGTGGCGAGCAGTTCTCCGTTAAGCCACAATTCGCAGCCATCGTCGGAGCCATAAGTGAAGGCAAGCTTGGGCAGGTTCGGTTCAGAAAGCAGATCATTCAACGGTTTGGGTGATTTGATCCAAATCGCCACATAGGCGAACGCATTTTCCTGCGGACCCCTGACCAGGCCGTTTTTGAAATCAAACACGCCGCTGGTGTTCGCATTATGCGTTGTCCACCTGCGCCCATCCAAGTCAGCACCATCTTTGATTTCTCCGATCGGCGCTTTTCCAGTGTAAGCCGCGTGAACATTAGTGACACCAAAGCTTCCACAAACCAGCGCCCGCACCAGTCGCCCGCCCGAATCCATGAACTCGCTTTGTGCATTCGCCTCACCGAGTTGAACTCCTTCATTTTGAAAGAGGCGTCTGACGACCGCCGATTTTTTTGTGGATTTGATTTCCGGATCAAGGTTGCAAAGAATGACACGGCCTTGATTAACGGAGCGGATGGCAATCGCCACGCGTGCCAGTGGATTTTCCACTTCGGAACGGTAAAGCGCCGCCGTCTTGACTGGTTCGCCCTTGTAATTCCACTGTCGCCAATCCGCCGGACACGCTTCCAGCACAACTTGCGCGCCTTTGACAAATTCGCCGGCCAATCCGTAAGTGATCTGTTGCCAATCATCATCCTCGGAAAAATAGAGTCCCGCGTTGTCCAGTCCGGCAAGCAACGGGTCGCTTTGTTTGACCACAAACGAAGAACTGACACGCGGTTCAACCGAGATTTCTCCGCCCAGCAACCTGCTTAATGCCGCCACGCCGGCCGGTTTGATATTCCAGACCCAAACCGTGCCGCCATGTGCGAGCGTTTTATCAACGGCACTCTTCAGCTCGTCCAACAGGCTTTGAGCAGGTTCGCTCGATCCATCAATCAAAAGAAAACCGGCTTTTGTGTCATCAGAAAAAACTGACGCTCTAACGCCCGCCCGGCTCAATTCTTGAGCCAGAAGACTTCCATTGCCCGCCAGATAAGTGACGGTTGCCCTGCCCTGATTGGCCGGCGTGACCGGCGCGGCTGGCGTTGCGAGGTCAGGATGATTTGCCCACGGCGAGTTTTGAACTTTCAGATTCGCATCGTGAATCGCGTTGAACATCGGCCACGGACGATACCGCGGCAGCGACGGATCGTATCCCGGATTCAAAGTGGAAACGTAAGGTCCCAACCGTTCCGGCTGCATTCCGGGCACACCTTCACGATACTGGCCAAAAAAAATGCCTTCGTCCAGGGACGGCGCTTTCGTCAAATCAGTTTTGCCCAATGGCAATGGCTGGACTCCATACCAGATAATGTTGAAAACACTCTGATAGTTCGCGCCGAACTTTTGCTGGCTGGTCAACAAGCCATAACATTCGTATGCCAGTCCTTCCATGCGACCGAGATCGGATTCATAGGCGCGGTTGCCGTTGAATTTGGAAACCTGTTTTGGCGTGCCGTAATAAGCCATGCTGGTTTCACCCACCGCCCACGGCTTGCCGGATTCTGCAGCGCGTTGCATTTCGGCGTCGCCGCCGTAGTGGATGTTGATGACCGGCAACCGACCGTTGGCGTCCCACTCGCCGTCGCCGGAAATCCAAGTACGCGTCGGGTCGTTCGTGAGGCAGAGATTTTTCCAGACAGTGATCTCATCAAGGCAATGGTCAATCATGTTGGCCGGCGAATGCCAGACATTCCGCAGCACCGGCAAAATTTCATTGCACACACTCCAGCCGAAAACCGAAGGATGATTACGATCGCGTCGGACCAGTTCGGCGACGTTTGTCCGGCAATTGTTCCAGAACAGATCGCTGTCGGCTTTGGGGCCGCCATCGCTCAACCAGATGGCGCTTTCATCCAGAATCATGATGCCCATTTCATCCGCCATGTCGTGATAGAACGAAGGATAAATCGACGCATGCAGACGCACGGCATTCGCGCCCGCGTCCTTGAGCAGGCCATACCAGGCATAAGCGTAACGCCGGGTCATTTGCGGCACGCCCATGAAATGCCACGAGTCACCGTGCAGCACAATCGGCTGATCGTTCAATAAAAGCTGGTTGCCTCGCATGGTGAATTGTCGCCAGCCAAAGCGCTGATATTTGGTGTCGATCATCTGACCGGCGACGGACAGATTTAAGAGCAAACCGTAAAGATTTGACGCCGCGGGACTCCATTGTTTCAACCTGCCATTAACTTTCGCTGTCAAATTAACCGTCTGTAATTCGCCCGGCGCCAGTTGGATCGACTGGTCGGAAAGTTCCAGGCTTGGATTCGCCGCCAGTTCCCATTTCACTTCAGGCGCATCCAAAACAGATTGTCCCGCCTCGTTGATCCACTCATGTACCGTGCCAGACAGGTTGACGGTTGCCAGGGCAGAACTGTGGTTGGCCAAAGTTACTTCCGCGCGCAATTCATCCTGATCCACCAACGGCTGAACAAAGATGTCGCTCACGGCCACTTTCGGTTCCGCTAATAGAAATACATCCTGCCAGATGCCGGCGATGTGCGTGCCCCAAAACGAACCGGAAAGATATTCGCGGCGACCATAATGACCCGGCTTGTCAAAAACTTTTGGACTGATGACCTTGACCAGAATCTGGTTGTCACCACCAAACTGAATGAACCTGGTCACGTCAAACTCCTGCGCAAAAAAAATGTCAAAGCCCTCCCCTGCCCGTTTGCCATTAATATAGATCGTCATGTCCCCTGCCACTGCGCCGAAGTGCAGCACGATCCGCTTGCCGTCCCAGGTTTTTGGTATGTTTACCGTTTTTTCCATCCACGCGGCGGGCAGTTTTTCCCAATTGGCCGGATATGAAGGATAAGTTCGGAAATCACCTCCCTGCTCGCTGTCGTTCATTGAAAATGAATTAACATTCCACGGTGATGGAATTTTGATGGCCGTCGCATCCCACCCGCCCAATGGCGGCACGACTTCGCCAGGGATGCCGGTGTTCTGATCTCCCTGAAAATGCCAGGAGCCGTTCAAGCATATTTCCTGTCGGGCCGGTTCTTCATACTGGCTCACCAAACCAGCTTGCGGCGCGAAGGAGCGGTTGAATTCAACTCCTCCGGCGAACGCCACCTGAAGGGTCAGAACCATCCAGCAACCAGACTGGATCAGCCTGCGAATTTCCTTAAACAGAGTGTTCAATTGATGCATCACTGTTTTTTATCGGAGACCAACCATAATTTTTCCATCTGTTCCAGCGAGCGACCTTTGGTTTCGGGCACCATTTTCCAGACAAACCAGGCGGCCAGAATGCTCATGCCGCCATAAATCCAATAAGCAAAACCGTGATTGAAGTGGCTGACCAAAGTGGGGTTGCCATCCAGCATCGGGAACGTCCAACTGACCGCGAGATTGGCGATCCATTGAGCGGCCACAGCCACGGCCATCGCTTTGCCGCGAATCTGGTTCGGAAAAATTTCACTCAATAAAACCCATGTCACCGGCCCCCATGACACGGCAAAACCGGCGATATAACCCAACATGCAGACCAGCGATACCATCCCTGCGCCATGCAGCATGAAATTGGCGCCGAGGGCGATCATGCTGGCGGCCATGATCAACGCGCCGATGATCTGGAGCGGCTTCCGGCCATATTTATCCACCGTCACCACGGCCACGACCGTGAAGAGGAGATTAACCGCGCCGACGATGATCGTTTCCCACAACGACGCATTCGTGCTCATGCCCATGCCTTTGAAAATATCCGGTGCGTAGTAGAGCACGACGTTGATGCCGACAAATTGCTGGAATACCGAGAGCATGATGCCGATGAAAATCACGAGCGCGCCGAAGGAAAATAATTTGCCGGAATGATGTTCGGCCAGCGACGCGCGGATCTCAACCATTTCCTGCTCGGCTTCGGCGGACGTGCCCAATTTGTTCAGCACGGCGCGCGCGCCGGCTTCGTTTCCCTTCAACATCAAATAACGCGGCGTTTCGGGAACGAAAAACAGCAGCAGCAAAAACAACAGTGCCGGAACTGCGCCGGACGCGAACATATAACGCCAGCCGATGGTGTTAAGCCACGTTTCACTGTCGCCACCCTTCGCGATGCCGTAGTTGACGAAATAAATCACCAGCATGCCGAAGATGATGGCAAGCTGGTTCCACGCAACCAGATTTCCGCGAATCCGCGCGGGCGCGATTTCCGCGATATACATCGGCGAAAGCATCGAGGCCAGCCCGACGCCGATGCCACCGAGAATCCGGTAAAAAACAAAATTCCAGACATAACCCGCGCCACCGTGACCGACCGGCGCGAAAAGAAATTCCGGCGCAGCGGCGCCCAGCGCGGAGATCAAAAATAAAACCGCGGCCACGATCAGTCCGCGTTTTCGTCCGATTTTCGTGCTCACCCAGCCGCCGATGATGCCGCCGATGATGCAACCGATGAGCGCGCTCGAAGTCACGAAACCCAGCAGTGAATTCGCGGCGTCCGGATTAAGATTCCGCGGTTCAATAAAATAGGCGCGCAGACTGCCGACCGCACCGGAAATGACAGCCGTGTCATAGCCAAAAAGCAGCCCGCCCAGTGTGGCGATCAGCGTGAGTAGAATGATGCAGGGGTTTAATCGTGACATATAATTATTGGGACCGGATTTCGGATTATAGAAATTTTTGCCGTGCCAGCGCCTGGGTTAGCGCGTTGAATTTCTCACGGACTTCGACGTAGCCAAGACAGGCCTTGCCATCAGGCTCCGCTGTTTGGTCGGGGTTGATTTGCACCATGCTGGCTGACCACTCATTGACCGGCTTGGTCGTTTGCACCGCTGCCAATGCCTGAATCGCAGCGCCCAAGGCCGCGCCTTCGGTTTCGGCCAGCGTGACCACGCGGCGGTTGAAGATATCGGCGCAAATCTGCCGCCAGACGGCACTCTGGCTGCCGCCGCCGGTCAACCGGATTTCCACCGGCGAAATGCCGAGTTCCCGCATCCGCTCCAGACCATAAGCCAGCCCAAACGTCACGCCTTCCATGACGGCGCGGGCAAGCAAAGCAGGCTTCATATTGCCGGTCGTCAGGCCATGAAAAACTCCACTGCCACCCGGCAGATTGGGCGTGCGCTCACCGTGAAGATAAGGCAGAAAAACCAGTCCAGCGGAACCGGCGGGCGCCGACTCAATCGCCGCGTCCAATTCGCGAACCGACCAGCCAAAAAGATTCCGCACGGCTTCCGTTGCCACCGTCACGTTCATGGTGCAAATCAGCGGCAACCACGCGTCAGTGCTGTCGCAGAAACCGGCGACTTCGCCTTTGAAATCGGTTATGGGTTTATCACTATATGCGTAAATGGTGCCGGAAGTTCCCAGACTCGCTGTGACCCGGCCGGGAACAACGTTGCCGGTGCCGATGGCACCCATCATATTGTCGCCGCCACCGGCGCTCACCCCCACTTCACGGGACAAATTCCAACGCGCAACAAGTTCGGGTTTAAGCAGCCCAACCGCTGCTCGCGCGGAGCCGACCGGCGGCATTTTTTCGGGTAACGACGGATCAATGAACTCCAAGATTTCCGATTCCCAGATGCGGCGGCGGACATTCAACAATGCCGTGCCGGAAGCATCGCCATATTCCATCCGGAATTTTCCCGTCAGATGAAAATTCAGATAGTCATGTGGCAATAAAACCATGGCCAGCTTCGCAAAATTTTCCGGCTCATGCCGCTTGAGCCACAAAATTTTTGGCGCCGTGAAACCCGGCAGCATGTCGAGCCCGACGCGCTCGATAAAAAATTGCGGGCCACCAAAGTGAGCCCGGAAAAGATCGCATTCCTCAACCGTGGAAGTGTCGCACCACAATTTAGCCGGGCGAATCACCTGCGCGGCATCGTCCAGGGCCACAAACCCATGCTGCTGTCCGGAAACCCCAATGCCGCGAACCTCCCTGCGCCTCGTTCCCAGGATTTCCAGAACCTTCTGAATCGTGGCATCCATCGCCTCGATCCAGATGGCCGGATGTTGCTCCATATGCCCGGGCGGCAATCCGGGCAGAACCTCGTAGTTTTGTGCGGCAGACGCAATTATTTTCCCCGTGTCACCATCCAAAGCAATGGTCTTTGTGCTTTGCGTACCGCAATCTATGCCCAGATAAATCATTCCAGATTTTAGTAGAGACACTTGGCCAGATAACCCGCCAGCGCCGTGTATCTTTGGGTTGAACGGTATTCGGCTATTTTCTTCCGATCCACTTTGAGCGCCTTGGCCCAAAGACGCTGCAGATTCGCGGCGCTGGTGTGCAGGACGTCCGCAATGTCCTCCTGCCGGTCAGTGCGCGGAGCCTTGACATCAAAGGCGAGGATGCCCTCCCATTTCGCGTCCTGCAGCACCACGCACAAGGCCAGGTCTTTCAACGGCTCCGTGTAACCAAAAGGCAAATCCTGGTCGTAACGAGTGGTGTCCTGCGAGTTCAAGTGAATGTGAAATAATTTGCCGGCTTCGAGGCAGAGTTCCACGTCCCAGACATAATCCAAACCAGCCATGCGGCTGTGCGCGGTTTCAGGATTCAAACCAAACCACGGCTGGATCGCGGAATCCAATCGGCTGATCAGGTAAAGCGCTTCCCCCACGCTGCTCAAATACATGTTGGCGCGCGGTTCATTCGGTTTGGGTTCAATGGCAAAGCGTGGTGACTTCCTGCCATATTTTTCCAATGCGTACTGGCCCACGGCATTAAAACCGTCGATCAGGTGCCGGACGGCCTCCTGTCCACTTTTAGCCAGCATAAAATCAAAGCCTTCGCGCCCATTCCAAAACACCATGACCTCCGCGCCGAGTTCGACCGTGACATCAACCGCTTGCAGGGCGTTTTGCAACGCCTGTTTGCGCACCGCGCGATCGTTGCTGGTCATACCCCCATCCTTGAAGATCGGATCGGCAAAAAATGACGGCGTATACATGCCCATTTTCAGGTCGTATTGTTTCAGCAGTTTTTTTGCCTTTGGCACATCACCTAACGGCAGCTCAACATCATGCGCTTCGATGTAGGTGATGCCCGCTGCCGCCAGCAAAGGAATGCGGTCCAGGATCGGAATCTCTGCCCGCGTGGGACCGCCAAACGGATCGCGACCGGGGCCCAGGTTCCAAACCCCGGCGCCAATGCCTTGTTTGCCTTTTTTAGACGGAATAATGATTTTGTTCATGTTTTTACGGATCGGTTTGGGTTGATTCAAAAAGTATAGTCGTATGCGGGCGGATGCAAAATATCAAAAGCAACAGTATTCATGCGTGTATTTGTTGATAATAATTAAAACACGAACCGAAAAAGTATCCCCAAAAACGGGGATGCTGGCGGCAGCGTGACACTGGACCCAATTTTTAGCCGCAGACGGACACAGATGAAACTTTTGCTCATTGTTCGTTTCTTGTCGCCGGTGGGGCGAGAGTCCCCGCGAGCCGTTTCTGTTAGTGATCAGTGACGAGTGATGAGCAAATCCGCTCGTTGCCGGATGCTGGATAAATATTTTCGCACCGCCCAACAATTGAGTCCAGCGTCACGCTGGTTTGGAGTTCCGCCTTTAGGCGGTCCGGCGATGCGCAGTACGGCTCCGCACCGAGAGTCCTCAAGAGCCGTCTCCATCATCGAGTCCAGCAATTCCGATAGTGAAAATGGGTTGCAGCCAACGGATTTCTGGCGGATGATATGCAGGTTAAATCCGCGAACATGAAGCACTCTGAAACGGATCAAGTAAGTTTGGAACTGGGTCGGCGCGTAGCTGAACGACTGCGCTGGCAACCGGAGTTGGTGGCATTTGCCAGCGCCAACCTTGCGCGCTGGTCACGACAAAACGCATCCGTCCCGTCGCTGCTCCGTTGCTATGCCGAGTGGCAGGATATTCTCTCTCACCCTGTTGACGAGATTCGTGATCTGCTTTGCTCCGCATCGGATGACGCCCAGCGGTTGCGCCAAAATTCGCCCTTCGCCGGAGTGCTCCCGTCGGCGGAAGTCTGGGAAGTCAAATCCCGCTTCCATCATGCACCGGCAACAGCTTGAACACATCATCCGAGCCGCCGCCGACATCACCGGCGCGTCGGAATTTGTCATCGTCGGCAGCCAGGCGGTGCTGGGACAGTTTCCACAAGCTCCAGACGAATTACTGGTTTCAATCGAAGCCGATGTCTTCTCCCTGCGCGATCCGGCTGATAATGATCTGATTGACGGTTCAATCGGCGAAGGCTCGCCATTTCATCAGACGTTTGGCTACTATCCGTGTAGTCAGTGTGTCGCGCCTTGCCGGTCACAAGATCAATCGTCACGGCTTGGCTCAACGCCGGATGCGCGTCCACCAAGAAATCCGGGTAGCACAGGAACGAAATCTTGAGTTCATCAGTTCGGAATTTGATGACATTAAATCTTGCATCTAGCCCATGCTGCGTCTCCAAAATGACCAAAACCTAGTTCAATTCGATGCCAAAATCTGAATCCGCCGCCCGAAAGACATAAATCGCCGATGGCAGTCGTTTGCCATATTTTAGCGCTGCCAAACGCCGTTGATATTCGTCAAATTGCATGGCTCTACGCTAGCCACCCGCAGCCCACACGTCCACCGAGTAAACGGCAGGTTCATTATCGGATATTCCGGCTGCAATACCAGAGCATCCGCGCCAGATGGAACGGCCCCTTGTAAAGGTTGCCTTTCGCGCGCTGTGAAACGCTGCCGTCGCGGTGCAGGCAGCCATATCATTCACCAAATTCCGGGTCGGAAAAATGTTTAAAGCTCCAGTCATGGACGAGCTGATGCCAGCGCGCGTGTTTTTCGCCGCCAGTAAGTTTCCACGCAAGCTGGGTGGCGATGAAATGACGGCGGCTGATATATTGGTCGGCGTGTGTTTTTTCATGCATTTTGTTGAGGGTTTTAAGGCTGTCATGTGCTCAGTTCCTTTTTTTAAATCAGCCGGTGGCGCGGCTTTGGACCCCACCTTGTTCAATCTTCTTCGCCGAATAAAATTGCAAGACCGGCCATCGACGATGAAGTAAATTATTTTCATAATCACCGTTAAATGACTAAACGAATCATAATGTTCACGACCCATAACCGTTTGCTGTCGCCCGTGATAAACAGCTCACGCCGGGTTTAATATTTTTTAAAAAACAGCGGCTTGAAATGCCTGCCGCACCACGATTCAGCCAAACAGTTAAGTTAATAAACACAAGCCAGCAATCATTAAGGACAAGTTAATTATGAAAAAGACCCTTCTTTATGCGTCAATTGTCAGCCTGCTCACTGCTGCCGTGCAGGCACAAAATGAGAACGTCACCTGGCAGGCTCCCACTACCATCACGAATGCTTCCGACGTGAGCACCCAGGGAACATTTTTCGGTTCGTGGGCGCCGTATGATGGCAGCGCAAACAGTTTGCCGGTTAACGGCGTGGTCTTTGAGGGAAATGCCAGTTTGACCGGTTTCACCACCGGGGGTGGATTTAATTCCGGCTACAATTCCTACGCCAACCCAAATACATCGAACGCCAACTACAACGCACTTTTGCAATATGCAACGTATGACGGCAGTGGCAACGGCAGCGGCGACACCATCACTTGGAGCGACACCCCGGGACACACCTATCTGATTCAAATCTGGGCGAATGACGGACGCGGCAACGACCGGTCTGAAACCTTCACCGGTGGCACCAACACCTCCGCCAGTCTGGTTTTTGGTAATTTTCCAGGCCAGTATATCATCGGCACTTATGTCGCTGACACTTCCGGTTCGGAGACGATTACGTTGAGCGGCGCAAATTCCAACAACGGTGACTACCCCCAGGTCAACCTTTTGCAGGTTCGCGATATAACCACGACGACGGTTACCAATTACCAGAGCGCCGTGCTCAATGACAATCCGCTGGCATTTTACGCGTTGAACCCGGCCGCGGATCCTTCCGGCACCTCCCCTGATTTGACCGGCAATGGCAACAATGGAACGGCGTCCAACATCACTCCCGCCACCGGACCATCGCCCTACATCACCAACGCCGCAAATTTTGTTGCCGCGAACTACTCGTATGACGATTTAAGCGAGGGCGCCAATGCCGCCTTGTTGAACTATTCCGGCCCGATCACGATGGAAGCCTGGGTGCAGCCGTCCAGTTCATCCGAATCATTGGCGGATATTGTCGCCAAGGGTTATGACAGCGGCTCGTATAACGAAATTGTCATGCGCGCCAATGGCGGCAACTATTACGGAAGCTCGGGAAGCGTGGGCGAATCTGGCGGCAAGCAAAACACCGACTGGTCGTATGTGGTTTTGTCCAGCGATGGAACCCACTGCAGTCTTTACATCAACGGCGGATTGGTTTCGCAGAGTTCAGATCCCAACGGCGCGGTTAATTTTGTTGACGATTGGGTGATCGGCGATGGCAGCAGCGGCGGAAACAGCAGATTTTTTGACGGTAATATCAGCGAGGTGGCCATTTATAATTACGGCCTGACGGCAGCCCAAATCCAGTCGCATTATTATTATGGCATGGCGGGCACCAACAATCTCAACTACGCAGCGCCCATCATCACCACCCAACCGCAACCCCAAGCGGCTTATGCTGGCGACACGGTCACCTTTAGCGATGCAGTTTTAAGTGAGTTGCCGACCACCAACCAGTGGTATAGCAACAGCATCCCCATCATTGGCCAAACCAATGCGTCGCTTACCTTGACCGACGTGCAGGCGGCTAATGTGGCCAGTTATAGCGTTGTGGTGGGCAACAACAATGGAACCGCCAGCAGCGCTTCAGCAAGCCTTACTTTGCTGACACCCGGAAACTCCCTGCAATGGAGCGCGAACAATAACAACGGAACATGGGACACGGACAACTCGGCGAATTGGATCAACCTGGCCAACAGCCAGCAGACCGTATTCAACACCAACGACCAGGTGTTGTTTGACGACACGGCTGGCGTGCCCACCAGTGTGACGGTGAGCGGCACGGTTGCGCCTTACATCGTCACCGTCAATTCCAGCATCAACAATTTCAGCATCGCTTCGGGTGCTTTCAGCGGACCTGGCAGTTTGATCAAGGAGGGTTCAAGCACGCTCACCCTCGATACGACAGGTCTCACCGGACCAGTCACGATCAACGGTGGTGCAATTTATGCCGGCAATAACAGCCTCGATTCCGTCGCTTCAATCACCATCACCAATAGTTCCACTCTGGATATGGCTGGCGCCGGCTTCACGGCCTACACACCCATCACCGTCTCCGGCACGGGCCTGAATGGTGAAGGGGCCATTTACAACAGTTACGGTGATTATCCCTCTGAAGCGTTGGACATCACGATGACCGGCGACACGACCTTTGGCGGCAGTGCCCGCTGGGATTTGGCCGGCGGCTCGCAAATCAACGGGGCACACAACCTGACGGTTGACTGGTCGGCCGATTCCCAAAATGGCTATTATGGCCAATGGAACACGCTGACCATTGGGGCCAGCGTGCCGGGAATCATCCTGACCAACGCCTTGAGCGGTAACAGCGTGACGAACTCATTCGGCATGTCATACATGGACACCTGCTGTCAAAATCCCGGCACGATGTTTACCGTCAGCTCCAACTGTCTGATGCTTTTTTACAGCGGCGGGTTTAATGGCAGCATCCATTTTCTCAACGGCAGTGTGGCTTATATCTACAATCCGAATGTTACGTTCAATGGCAGCAACCTGATTTTTGAAAACAACTCGAGCATACAAACCTATTACAACTCGGGCGTGAACAACATGAATGGTGCCGTTACTTTCAATGGCGTTGCCCACTTTGTGCTGGGCGATCACTCCATGGTTTACTCGAACGTGCTCAGCGGTATTGGCGGCTTTGTGCTGGACTATTATAACAACGAGATGGTTTTATCAGCGTCCAACACTTACACCGGTCCGACCATCATCGGCAGCAGCAACAACAACCCGGAAATCGCCTTGACCGGCAACGGTTCGATTTCACAGAGTTCGCTCATTTTCTTCGGCGGCAGCGACCCCACGGTGGCGCATGTGGACGTGAGCGGACGTTCTGATCAAACCTTGACACTGGCCAACGGTCAGACTTTGGCCGGCATTGGCGGTATCAACGGTAGTCTGGTGGTCTCACCGGGCGCAACGATCTCACCCGCCGGCACCAATACCACGATTGGCATCACGACCGGTGCCAACAGCACCGGCACCCTGGCAGCGGCCAATAATGTCACGCTGAATGGCGTCACCATTATCAAACTGAATGGCTCCGGCATCAACGACATGGTTCAAGCCGGTGCAAACATCACCTTTGGCGGCACGTTGAATCTGACCAACATCAGCGGTTCACCACTGGCGGCGGGCAATAGCTTCCAGATTTTCAGCGCAGCAGGCTATTCAGGTTCATTTGCCAGCATCACGCCAGCCACGCCGGGACCGGGTCTGACATGGAACACCAACAGCCTGGCGGTCAACGGCACCGTGACCGTGGTTTCACCGGCGTTGCCGAAGATTACCAGCATCGCCTTGAGCGGGACGACGCTGACGATTGCGGCGACCGACGGCCCGATGAATGCCGCCTATGTGTTGCTGGAAAGCACCAATGTGGCGCTGCCATTGTCGCAATGGACGCCGGTGTTTACCAACGCTTTTGATGCGAACGGTGACATTAATCTGTCCACCAATGTGATCAATCCAAACAACCGCGTGGAGTTTTACATCCTGCAGACCCAATAACCCATAAAAGCATGGAAAAGCTTTTTAACGATTTAGCTGATCGCATTCAAGCGCTGGGAAAAAACCACATGGCTAATTCTCGCGATTGGACTTATCTCAATCAACTGACTCTGGCTCAATACCATTTGCCAACGTGCCGGAACGTTCTGCAGGGTTGCTCTGGAACACCGGTTCGAGGAAAGCCGGGGCGGCTTGCGAAGCGACAAAACAACATCAAGGCGCATGATCGTTTCGCCTCCGGAAATAAAAGACCGGATTGTGCGGCATTCACCCTGATTGAATTGCTGGTGGTTATTGCAATCATCGGCATTCTGGCGGCGATGCTGTTGCCCGCACTGGCGGCGGCCAAACTCAAAGCGACGGAAGCAGCCTGCTTGAATAATCAGAAACAGTTGGGGCTGGCGTTCTCGATGTATGTGACTGACAACAACGAAAATCTCATAACGAATGCGCCACCATCTGGATTTAAGGATGCGGGCGGTTTTTGGGATCTGGATAATGCGGCCCCGGGAAGTTGGGGAACCTCTCAAGCGGTGGCTTTGGCGGATGTGCAGGCTAATTTGCAGACAAATAATCAATTCGCCAGATACGCATCTGCTCCGGGGGTTTATCACTGTCCCGGCGATTTGCGGTTTAATTTGCCCATTAGCACCACGGCCAACGCAGTCGGCTGGGCCTATGACAGCTATGCGGTCACGGAAAACGTGGAAGGTCTATCGGGATTTACCGACAGTTATTCAAAAATGTCACAAATAACAAGGGTTTCTGACTGCATGATCTTTGCGGAGCAATCTGATACCCGGGGATACAATGAAGGCACCTTTGCGTTGAGCGTCGCTGCCGGAGGACCGACCCCCATCGGCTTTATAGATGTGTTTTCCACCTATCATGGCCCGGTCGGGACATTTTCATTTGCCGATGGCCATGCTGAAGCGCACCGATGGCTGGATCCGAATATTTTGGTTGACGGGAAATATACCCTGCAAATCGGTTCTACTGGATACGAATACAGCAGTTGTCCAAAGCAACCCCTCCAAACCGGCCCGGATGCGAACTGGATCATCCAGCACTGCGTCTCCCCGACTGACCCCTGACGTATTTTGATGCGGCGGCCAACATCATTACTCCAAAAATTCCACAGCTATTCCAGCGCATACAATTGCAGTGAATCCGGCTTTTGGCGGCAAACAAACTTGTGAGCCGGTAAAAGAACCGTTAAATGAATGAATATATGAATACAATCAAACTGATTCTACCGATCATACTGGTCGCCGGCTTCGCTTCATTTGCTGGCGCCGAACCGGCAACCTATTCACCTTCAGCGCACGAATCCATCGAATGGTGCGACATCTGGATCTCTCACGCCGATGAAACTAATTTGCCGCGCGTCTTGCTCATCGGCGATTCGATCACACGCGCCTATTATCCTGAAGTTGAAAAACAACTTGCCGGCAAAGCTTATGTTGCCCGGCTCACCAGTTCAGCTTTCATCTCCGACCCTGCCCTGCTCCAGCAGATTAAAATGGTGCTCAGCCAATACAAATTCGAGGTCATTCATTTCAACAACGGGATGCATGGCTGGCAGCATAGTGAGAAGGAATACGCACAGGCGTTTCCGGAATATCTGCAAGCCATCCAAAAAAATGCGCCCAACGCAAAGTTGATTTGCGCGAATACGACGCCGTTGAAAATTTCACCAACCTTGCCGCCCGGCAACCAGACGCAAGCCACCGACGAGCGCATCGCGGCGCGCAATGTCATCGTGCTCAAGGTTATGCAAGCGAATGGAATTCCCGTGGATGATTTGAATTCGCTCGTGCGCGGACATCCTGAATGCCACAGCGACAATGTCCATTTCAACGATCAGGGCATTGCTTTGCAGGCGGCGCAAGTCGCCGCGCAGATCGTGCCGTTGCTAAATCATTAAACATCAAATTTCGTCGATGACCGGATTTTGCAACGCGCCGATTTTCTCGATCTCAATCGTTACGTTATCGCCGGGTTTTAACCAGCGCGGCGGTTTTTGCGCCATGCCCACGCCATGCGGCGTGCCGGTGAGGATCACGGTGCCGGGCAATAGCGTCGTGCTGCCGCTCAAAAATTCAATCAGCATCGGCACGTCAAAAATCATGTCGTTCGTATTCCAATCCTGCATCACCTGATCATTCAGCACCGTGCGGATTTTCAACGCGTTGGGATTGGGAATTTCGTCACACGTCGTCAAAACCGGACCGAGCGGACTGAACGTGTCAAAACTTTTGCCGCGACACCATTGACCACCCCCGCGCTTGATCTGCCAGTCGCGCGCACTGACGTCATTGCAACAGGTGTAACCGAGCACAAAGTCCAGCGCATTTCGCCGTGAAATGTTTTTGCCCGCGCGACCGATGACGACAGCCAGCTCGCATTCATAATCCACTTCCTCGCTGCGCATATGCGTCGGGATTTGAATCGCTTCGCCGGGATTTTGCAGCGTATTAACGCCCTTGAAAAACACGACGGGAAATTCCGGGAATTTCGCGCCGGTTTCCTCCGCGTGTTTGCGGTAATTCAACCCAATGCAAATGATGGAACTCGGCTGGATTGGCGCGAGCAGCTTTGCCACTTCAGCTTTTTCATCCTGGAGGCACGGCGAACCAAAGATATCGCCGGCGAGTTTCAAGGCCGACCCATCCGGTTGTTGCGCGGCATAGTTAATTGCTCCCTGCTTATCCTGATAACGAATGATTTTCATAAATTATTTTCCAGCGCTCCAGCCGCCGTCGATCATCAGTGAACTGCCGGTGACCATCGCGCTTTCGTCCGCCGCGAGATACAGCGCGGCGGCGGCGATTTCTTCCGGCCTGGCCATGCGACCGTTCAATTGCGTTGAAGCCATGTCACGATACGCCGCTTGCGGATCAGGATATTCCTGGAGCCGCGCAAGCACAAACGGCGTTTCGACGCGACCGGGACAAATGCAATTAAAGCGCACGCCCGTGTGCGAATGATCAAGCGCCAGCGCCTTCGTCAAGCCGACCACGGCAAATTTGGTCGCGGTATAGGCGAGCCGTTCGCGCACGGCAACGATGCCCCCGACCGAAGCCAGGTTGATAACGCTGCCGGATTTGCGTTCGAACATCGCGGGGGCAAAGGCTTTGCAGCAATTGAAAATGCCGCGCACGTTCACCGCATAAAGTTTGTCCAGATCAGCCGACGTTGTGGTGAGCAGCGTGCCGACGTGCCCGATGCCCGCGACGTTCACCAAAATATCCAGTACGCCGGCGGTGTGCGCGGCGTGCGCGCAAGCTGTTTCATCCGCGACATCGAGCAAAATAAATTTTCCACCGATGCGTTCAGCCGATGCCCGGCCATCTTTTTCATTCCAGTCGGCAACCCAGACAATCGCTCCGGCCTGGACGAAGGTTTCCGCGATCGCCGCGCCGATGCCGGATGCCGCGCCGGTGACGAGCGCCGTTTTATTTTTGAGACTAAACACGATAAATCCTTTCTGCGTTGGTTTGAAATAATTTGACCTGATCAGCTTCGTTTGCGAATAAAAAAAATTCCCGCACGGTTTCGGCCCAGCGTTCATAGCTCGTCGCCAGGGTGGCGACCGGCCAGTCGCCGCCAAATAAAATGCGGTCGAAACCAAAACACTCCAGCGCGCGTTCGAAATAAAATTTCAAGTCATCCGGTTGCCAGGTTTTCCAATCAGCCTCAGTCGTCAGGCCGGAAATTTTGCAAGCGACATTCGGCAGCGCCGCCAGCGCTTTCAAGTCCGCCGCCCACGGTCCGGTTTTCCTGCCCCGCACATCCGGCTTGCCAAAATGATCCAAAACGAACGTGACTTGGGGAACTTGCCGCACCAGTCCGGCGATGGCGCCCAATTGTTCCCGACGGATGCAAAGATCAAAAGTGAAGCCAAATTCCGCAAGTAACTTTACTCCGGCGGCAAACTCCGGGCGCAAACAAAAATCCAGGTCGCGTTCACCCTGCAAATTCCTGCGAATGCCCCTTACCCGCGGGCAACTGGCGAGCGCAGCAAGTTCCAGGCGGCTGGTTTCGCCTCTTTCCAGCGATGCGCAGGCAACGATGCCTTTCAGTCGCGGCTCGCTTTTCGCAAGGCTGTCGACCCAACCGACTTCAGCCAGGTTTTGCGCCGGTTCGCAGCCACCCTCGACAAAAATCATTTTTTTTACTTTCACCTTTTCGCTGGCTGCCGAAAAATCCGCCGGCAGAAATGCCCGGTTCAAAACCGGCAATCCCGCCAGCCATGAATAACGAAGCTGATTGGGATTCCACAGATGAACGTGCGAATCAACGATGGACAACTCATTCATGGTTCAGGCCGGCTTCAAATCGCAGCTTGCGCCGGTTTCTTGCGGCGTTTGATAAATGCCGTTTTCAACTTTGCACGGATGTACAAAGTGTTCACGCAGATGCGGGATGTGTTCGAGAAAAATGGCTTCGTGGCCGAGCGCGATATGGTTGAACAAAACGAGATGCTGATGCAACTGGCCCATGTCGCCGACGTGCGGCACGACCGGAATGCCGAACTTGCGGGACAGCAAACTGACAGCGATAAATTCACTTACGCCCGCAACGCGCACGGCGTCCGCTTGGATAAACCCGGCGCATGCGGCCTGCAAATAATTCTTGAAAATAACGCGGTTCGGGACGTGTTCGCCGAGCGCAAGTTTGATTGGCGCGATGGCATCGGCCAAAGTTTTGTGCCCCAGCACGTCGTCGGGATGGGTTGGTTCCTCGATCCAAAATGGGTTGATCGCGCGCAATCGCTGACAGATGTCGAGCGCTTGCGGCAGCGTCCATTGTTGATTTGCGTCTACCATGACACGGGCTTTGTCACCGGCAGCTTCGCGGACAATTTTCGCGCGGCGCAAATCGCGTTCGGGATCGCGTGAGCCAACTTTCAATTTCATCGCGGTGAAACCGGCGGCCATGG
>Ga0206867_1061_pt1 | contig 24266 bp, 25 predicted proteins | sample Alteio_BWOrgCont_37_FD_152905 | JGI IMG/M metagenome (GOLD analysis project Ga0206867, IMG submission 152905) | Enriched cells from forest soil in Barre Woods Harvard Forest LTER site, Petersham, Massachusetts, United States -... | ecosystem: Environmental > Terrestrial > Soil > Temperate forest >...
GAACGGATTTGGGATTGGGCCGGCCAGCGGGATCTTTTCGCCACGCATGCGCCGGTAGAGAAGAGTCAGTTCGGAATCGACCGCCGACGCGTCCGAATCGGTTTTGCCGTTATTGACGCTGGCCGGTACTCGCAGCGGAACGCCGGTAGTCAGTACGATGTAGAGAATCTTTTCGCGCAAACCGTGACCTTTGAGGAATGCGGCGATGGGCGCCTCGATGCGGGATTCGTAATCGGGACGGGCCACAACTTCGTCCGGAGCTATATCGATTGTGCAGCGATTACCCCCCGGGATGCCGCGTTTTCGCATGTAGTAGTCGCCAATTTCGAGCGAGGCGGCGGACCGTTTATTGACGACCACCAGAACCTGATCGGGAGTTTGAGCGGTCAGGTGCGGAACCGCAGGAAGGGCAGACAACAGGGCGCCGACCCACAGGCGACGGATCATTTACAGCAGCGACTTGAGAAAGGCGACGATCGCTTCAGCATCTTCGTGTTTCAGTGTGTAAGCCGGCATGGGTGCACCCGCAGCGCCGCCACGGGGAGTTTTTCCGGTTTCAAAAAACGCTACCATTCCGGCATCGCCCCAACGTTTCCAGAGAGCGCTGCCCCCTGTGACGTCCGGGGTGACTGCATGCCATCCGGGAACGGGCGCAGCGGGCGCCAGGTTCATAGTAGCGCCCTTCATCCACATCGATTTGATGTAGTTGCCGTTATCCATTTTAGGTGTATGGCATTCCTGGCATTTAGCGACTTCTTCCACCAGATACTTGCCGCGCGCGACTTTGTCGTCCTGTCCGAAGCAGAGCGGAGCCGACGCGATCAGAAATGCGGGTACTACGCACCAAAGCCTTCTCATGGACTCAATGCTAACCGGAGGCATCGGCTGAGCGCAACGCGCGAGTTTGATAAAATGCGAACGAATTGAGTCGGCTCGGGATTTGAATCCGGATCCGGACGGCTTGATCCGGCCGCGTCATGGATTTCGATCAAATACATACATTTCTCGAAATAGTTCGCCTGAAGAGCTTTTCGAAGGCGGCTCAGACCTGCTATCGTACGCAGCCCGCGATCAGCGCGCAGATTCGGCAACTTGAGCACGAACTCAAAACCGAATTATTTGAAAGGTTCGGCAGCCGGATCTCTCTCACGACCGCAGGCAAGCTGTTCGCGCAGTATGCCGAGCAGATGATGGACCTGCGGCGCCAGGCGCAGAATGCGCTGAATGAACTGGAGACTTCACCGCGCGGTGAGCTTGTGATCGCGGCCAACGAGGCAACGTGCATATATGTTCTGCCCGCGGTATTTGCCGAGTACAAAGCGCAGTTTCCCGGTGTACAGCTGCAGGTGAATCGTTCGTACGGGTCGCGGGTTGTTGAAGCGGTAATGGAAAATGTGGCGGACTTCGGGCTCACACAGCTTCCTGTGGCCGAGAAGCGGGTGCAGATCGTCGAGATTCAGAAGGACGAGATTCACTGTGTGGTTCCGGCGGGTCATCCGTTGTCGTCCGCGGAAAGTGTAACCTGCGAGGATCTGATTCCGTTTCCTCTGTTGCTGCCGCAATCGGGCATGACACGGAGCCGGCTGAATACCTGGTTCGAAAAGGTGGAGGACGATCTCCAGATTTCAATGGAGCTGGATTCCACGGAAACCATGAAGCGGTTCGTGAAGGCCGGGCTGGGAATTTGTTTTCTTGCAGGATCGAACTGCCGGGAAGACGTCGCCGCCGGAACGCTGCGGTCGCTTCCCCTTGCGCCTGAACCGATGACCCGAAAACTCGGACTGATCTACCGCAAAGATAAAGTTCTCTCCAAGGCGGCGCTTGGGTTTATTCAGGTGGTCCTGGGGCACTTCGGCTCCCGGAACAGTCCGGTGCGCCCACATGCGCCTGCTGTGAGTGCCGGAACGTTATGACATGCCCTCGCTGTTACGCCGAATTCGATCCGGGTCCTGGGGCATGCCCCGACTGCGGCGTGCAGCTCCTGCGCAACGTTTCGGGAATGATGAAGACTTCGGCGGTAATGATTTCGGCCGCGGGTGAGCAGGGCTTCTATAACTCGGTACAGGAGGTTCCCGAACCGCTTCGCCAGCAGTTGCTGCGGGTCACGGCGAGCGAGAATTCAGGAACGATTGTGATTGCGGACCGGGCGGGGAAAGAGCAGTTAACGCAGGTTGTCGCGCGGCGCGAATCGACGAGCGGAAGGCCGGCGGCACCGGCGGAGCCCGCGCAATCCGCCGGCGCCTCGTTCAGAGGGAATTCGTTCCCGGGGCAGTCTTTTCTTGGGCTTTCCTGGATCGTCTGGGCGGGGATCTTTTTGGCCTGCGGTTCCGCCGGCGTTGTTGCCGCGATGTTCGCAATTCACTGGTAACTTAAAAATCGATGACTAAAAGGGCAGTTGTGTTCGGCGCATCCGGACAGCTTGGCGTTGAGTTGTGTGCCGAACTCAGGCGCCGCGGGTACGAGATAGCGGCCTATGAACGCGTAAAGCTGGATATCGCCGATGCGGAAAAGGTGGAACGCGCGGTCGCAGAGTTCGATCCCTTTGCGGTTTTCAACGCGGCCGCCTACAACCAGGTAGACGTAGCCGAGCGTGAGCCGCTTGCCGCGATGGAAGCCAATGGTCTGGCGGTGCGCAATCTGGCGCTCGCCTGCAGGCAGAACGACGCCCGACTGGTCCATTTCTCGACGGATTATGTATTCGACGGCATGCTCGGCCGCCCTTATACCGAGGACGATGCCGTTCATCCGCTGGGCGCTTACGCGGTATCGAAACTGGCGGGCGAGCTTTTCGCTCAGGCCTACCTCGACCGGCCGCTTATTGTGCGTACTTCGGGGGTATTTGGTCCGGGTGGGCTTAAGACGGCGCGGGGTAACTTTCCGGAACTCATGATGCGGCTCGCGAGGGAAGGGAAGCCGATCCGGGTGGTGGAGGATCACGTCGCTTCTCCGACCTACGCCCCGGCGCTGGCCAGCCGGTCTATCGATTTGCTGGAGAAGGATCTGGCGGGGATTTTCCACGTGGGCGGTGGGCAGCCGATTTCGTGGTTCGAATATGCGCGGCTGATTTTTGACAAGGCGGGGCTGAAGGCAGATCTGCATCCGACGGACGAGCGGGAGTATCGGACAGCGGCGCGGCGGCCGAAGTTTTCGGCTCTGGCGAATGTGCGGATGGGGAAATGCGGAGTGGAGGCGATGCCGACGCTTGGTGATGCGGTGGAGAGCTATCTGGCGGCTCGCTGAATCAAGGTTGTCAGGACTTTGATCGCAATTCGAAAAGGCCGAATCACATAATACAGGGGGCGCAAACGCCGATGCAGGCGGATTGTACGAAAGTCGGACACTGTGAGAGTGGTGAGCAGGGCGGCGCTGAGCTTCACCTTGTCCCGAAGGCGCTCCGTATTCGCGCTGGTATCGACAAATTTCGAGAGTTGGGTTTCCGGACGCGGATCGACCAGGCGGGAAAGCACGCGCCGTGTCACGCGTTCGACGGCGGCGTCCCCCTGGGCCGCATCCAAAAGCTGCGGAGGAGCGGTCAGGCCGACTGCATCGCTCAGCTGGCTGGCGACCAGCAAGCTACGGGAACAGTGACTCCCAGCCGCGCGTTTCCGCAGATCGTCCCAGTCCAGTTCCGGCCGGCTGCGGTTCAGCGCGGCAAAATCGCAGACCCATTTGAGTTTTCGCCAGCGCTCCCTGGCGCCATGGCACGCCATGAAGACGGCGAGATGATCCCACGCCAAGGTTGGCATCTCGAACCCCGACATCGATAGTTTTTGCAGTTTAGGCCAGATTTCATCCTCGGGAAAGGGGAAAGGCATGCCAAAAGGCGAGAGCTTCCAATGGAGGTCGACGCCAAATCTCTCGCCCGGACGTCGGAAGGAGGCCTGTCCGGATTCCCGAAGATAGTCTTGATATTCTCGATTCTGGCTGGCAGTCTGGTAGCCGTCCCGGAGCAGAAATCGCTCGGTCTCCGGGAAATCGGATTTTCTTACGATGATGTCGATATCAAGGAATTCCCGGAGGGCGATACTGCCGTATGCATGCTCGGCCAGCACAGGGCCCTTGAATGTGGCGGCGCCAATGCCCTTTTCATGCAAAGCGTCAATGATCCGGGCCAGTTCAATTGTGAGAATCGTGTTACGGTGCGCGTTTTTGAGAGTAAACTGTTTTAGAGAAGACCGGACTTGGCTAGGAGCAGTCTCTTCTTCGACAAGTGTAAGAGTCCGGTTTATCAGTGGGCGGACAGCGTGTATACGACAGCGGTCGAGAAATGAGATCCAGTCGATGTTGGCGAGGGCGGAGCGTCGAATGGCCGATCGATCCGGATGGTCCGGCAGGCAATGCAGGATCAGTTCGAGTTCGGGAGCAGGCGTCAGAGTGGACGGAAAGTGTGCAAACGGCACGTTTTCTGTATCATCGCATCCGAACCGCGCGCCGAAATACAGAGAAATTGCGAGTACTAGGACGAGACTATCGTTACCAGCCCGATTCCCGCTTGCACAGGGCTGGGACGTTGGTTATAGTGGAGAAGATCGAACCGGATAGTGTTTCGACTCGGAGGATTTTAATATGCAACGACTCTCAGCCTTAATGATCGCGGCCGCCATGGTCGCTGGCAGCGCTTTGGCGGGTTCAATCCAGACGCAGATCGGTGGCACGACTGGTTTGACGGGCGCTTATATAGGCAGTGCAAACTTAGGCGGTTACACCGAACAGAATTACGATTCTTATCTCTTCAGTGGGGTGCCCGCATCGTTGGGCACAAACTACAGTAATACGGTGGCGCAACTCAGCACGCTTACCGATGGGCCTGATGGTGGCATCACTTTCGCGATGGTTGACGATGGTTGCGGCGGGACGCCTGCCGGGGCCTGCTCCGGAGGGGCGCTGACGAACAATGTGTGGGTCGCGCCTCAGAGTGGCGGACCGGCCACGATCACTATCCCGATCGGTATTTTTGACGTAACTAACGTCTGGACGCTGCTTGCCGATGACTTGGCCCAGGCCGCCGCTCAGAACACAACCATTGAATTCGATTTTGGCAGCACTGCAACGACGGCAAACGGAACTCAACTCATACTGAACCTGGTGGATAGTTCGAACAACGGCGTTGGTCTGACCGGGCAGATCAGAACTGCTATGTCGACCACGGCCGGTACGTGTGCGTCTTGTGCTGGTCTATCCAAGGGCACGACCGCCAATCCGTCGATCATCAATGGAGTTACGGTAAATACGCAGCGGGTTCAGTCGTTTGCTTATAACAGCGCCCAAGCCCCTACCAGTGGTCCTTACCTCGGCTCTACCGCGGGTTCAGTGTTCCTCAGCGATGAAGGCTTCTCCCTGGGAAGTGCCTATCAGGGCGTTTACCTGGTAGATATAAAAGTTACGGACAACAACGCCGCAGCGGGCGTCAGCCAGGACGACCTTTCCGCGATCACGGTCGTCAGCAACACGGTCTCGAGTACACCGGAACCGTCGAGCGTATGGCTCGGTCTTACCGGGTTGGTTGCTCTCGGCGCCTTCGTTCTTCGTCGGCGCGTCGTCTCCGCTTAGTCATAAACAGTCACCGCAAGAAAAAGGGCCGGAAACGCGTAGCGTTTCCGGCCCTTTTCTTCTTTTGCGGCATGCTCGTTATCGATCATCGATCAGACGCGTCACTCGCCGAATAGCCCAGCTTTTTCATCGTCTGGCCGTGACTCTCTGAAATGCTGAGAACCTGCTCTTCGCTCAGAATCTTTAACCACTGTCCTGCACTTCCACTTCTGAAAAAAGATGCCGCGGCACTTGGGCGTTCCCGAAATCCATGCTTCAGTTCCTGCCCTCGAAGGGTTTCGAAAGACGAGTTCTTCAGTGCCTGCTGAATCCGAGAGGTGTCGCAATCCAGGCCGAGGAACTGAATACATGCAGTGAACGTTTCCACCTGCCGGTTCAACATATCCTCATAGCGCATCAAATGTACCGGAAACTCGCTGTGAGAGAGCCAGCTTTCAACATGGCCGCTCCATGAGAGAAGCGGCTGTCTGAGCTGGCGGTGGAGGCGATCGGGATTCCGGCCAAAGGCGAATTCCGAATCCGCCATATGCTCGATGGTCGCATCCAGAGACCTGCCCATGTGGTGTGCAAAGGATATAGCGACATCGAGAGGGTTGCGAACGATATAAACTGCGCACTGGGTTACATCGGTCGGAATCCTTGGTATACCTTCCTGGTCCACAAGATAGGCGTCGTGGGTTTTGAAATAGAGTGTTTCGGCGGCGTCTGCCGCGATCCTTCTGTAGACACCCGAAAGATACGAGTCGATTTCGGCGTTGGTAAGGCCGGAAGACTCGAGGCCCACAATTTGGTCGAAGTTTCCGCGGTTGCCGGCGCCGATGCTGATCGAGAGCCGATTAATATCCGCGGGTTGATCCTGGGGGTGAACAAAGTTCGCAAGGAAGGCACGCAGCCAGGTATTGCCCGACTTCGGATACGAAGCAAGCCAGACAATTTTGCTCAAGCAACGAGATCCTTTTCAATCGCATCGGCGAGTCGATCCGCGGTAAACTCTCCCCGTGGCCGTCGAACAAGGACAACTCTGGTCGAGACCGAGATCTTACAAATCTGCTCAAAGTTGCTGGAGGTAAGATCGAGAGCGTCTATAAAGGAACGGCGGTATGTTTGCATCGCCAGTGCTTCGATTTTGGGCATTCCTTCCATGCGCTGCAGGGTAATTTCGCCTGGATGGTTTGAACACTCGATAATGTAACAACTCCCCAGCGGAACCCGAGATCCGCCCCGGACACCGCCTGCCGGCATCAGAAACTTGCGCAAATCCGAACGGACGGGACGGAGATCCGAGAATCCGATTTCAAGCCCGGTGAGCGCATCGGCCCAAAGGGAGAGGTAAGGAGGGGCCGGAACGACTTCCGGCTTTCGGGAAGTATCCAGGGCACAGATTTCATCGGCGATTACAGAATATCCACGGCGGAAGAAAGCCGCCGCCAAAGTGGATTTGCCGGACCCGGTCGGGCCCGCAAAAATGACTGCCGCGCCCTCGCTTAAGATAGCGCTGCCATGAATCGGGAGGAAGCTTCGCTGGTGGAGGAGTATCCCGAGAACGGGACCTAACAGAAACAGCCGAACAGCGTCGCTGCACGAACCGGGGGCTAAATCCATGACGACTTCCCGGCCATCCCGGATGAGAAAACTAACGGTGTCTCGGATTTTAAGAAGGAAAAGTCCTGGCGCTGCTTCCCCTGCCAGAGATTCGATTTTCCCGAAGGGTAAATTTCCTGGCACTGCGCCGAAGCGAAAAAACAATTCGGGAACGCCCGAACTCATCTCAAGCTCAGGGCATTCCAGTTCCGACAAGACCGTCCAGCCGAAAATCAGATACCGGAACCGCGGATGATCCGAGGCTACATTGTCCATTTAAGCTGACGACTCTGAAGAAGGCATACCCCACCTCCAGGAGCGACCGCCTAAGAATAGCTGGTGGAGGCGTCGTTCTTGGCCGGATTTGCATGGGTGTTCAGCGCGTCCTTGAGCGCCAGCCGCTCGAAGCTCGGCTTCACCCAAACCTGCCGCTCAATGGAATTTTCACTCATGCGATTCGCTCTTGTCCGGTCGTCTTGTATATTCTTCATCGCCAGCCTCCATTTCCTTTTCCTGAACTGTTCTTACCCGCGTGCCGGAAATTCCGCAATAACCCGATAGCCTTCGGCCAGATTGTGACCGACTACTCCGTTCGGACCATCCTGAATCCACACATGAGCCTTTAGTCTACCACCTTCGAAAATGCCGGCACCATACAACATTGACGTCGGAATTCCACGAAGCCGGCACATAATATGTGCCGCAATGCCTTTGGGGAAACATACCGTCTTTCCCGGTAGGAAGCCAGCCGCTGTCCTTATGGCCCAGCGTATGTTGGTCCGGCGTTCGCGGGTCGAGGCGGAACCGAAATGTCCTCGAAACGCCCAGTCCAGCAGTGCAGCCAGCTTTCGGAATGTCATGACACGGAGAAGAAATCTCGCGACAACCAGCCAACTCAGGGCCTCGAGAAACAGCGCTACTCGCCACGCGGGCTGGCGGGTCAGCCGACGCCAGGCGAAGACTATTGCCGTCCACCCTGCAATCACAGCACCAACTCAGCTTTTCGCATCGCGTTCAGAATTTCAATCACGTCGCGCTCGCACGCCTCCTTCTCGACGGCAAACTCGCTGCAGAGCGACTCGCAGACTGTGGCGACCGTTACCGGTTCGGCGATCAGGTCCCAGATTCTGGTGCCTGTCGCATTCAGAGCGTAGCAGTAGCCGCCTTCCCGGTCTAAAAAAATCAGAGAATCGTCAACCTTGTACGAAGGCAGATTTCCGACGCGTACGACAGTACTGCCGAGGGCTGAGGACGGAGCGGACATTATTCCTTCTCTCCGATAACTTTAGCACGAGTCGGTACCGATGAATCCCAAATGTTCTTAGTTTTGTGACAGATGGCCCATAAGCAGATCCGTCGTCTCATGGATCGCCGTGAACTGTCGGGGCCTTCGGAATTCCCAGACGGGAATGCGTCCTACGAGTTCAGTACACTGCGAGAAGAAATCGGCCGGATCTCCGGCAGACACCAGGAGATCGCCTCGCCATGTCGCCGCATTAAAAATGCGGCTCAGAGCGGAAAATCCCTTCAACCTCTCGAAAGCAGTTTCGCCCCAGCCCAATAGATATATACCCCGAACGGGCAACGGCTGAAGCGCCGAGGCAGACGGCCTGAAGTAGTGAAACTTGCCGGCTCGGACGTGATCCTGTTCCGGTTCATTCCAATCCCATCCCAGTTCGTGGATGGAATCGGCCCAAAGCTTGAATCGCGGCGCGGAAGGGTACACCAACGGTGTTTTGTTTCCGGCTAATTGAACGCAGCACAGATCGTCGCTGATAAGCTTGCAGCCTTTTTCGGTCAGCAACGCCGCCAGGGTCGACTTGCCCTGTCCGCGCCTGCCGCAAAACAGCACCGCGCCGGCATTCGTCTCGACCGCGCTCGCATGGAGGAGAAGCAAATTTCGCTGGTACAACAAGGCGCCCCATGCCGACCCTGTCAGGAAAGCTCGAAGCCGGCGTGTTATTCGCGGGACCTCGGGCGCCACGACGATATTTGCTCCTCGCCTCACCGTAAACCAGCCGGCATCCCTGACAAAGAAGCGGAATTCCGCGGAATCGGCAGGTAATTCGCCGCTGCCGTTACTTCGATCGACAGAAATCAGGACGTCAGGTGGCAAATGCCCGTCCGTCGACTCAAATGAGGCCCACTCCGGCAGGGGGAATTCGGAGTCGACGCACAGCCCGTGATAGCGGTAACGAAAGTTCTTCATGTTTTAGTCAGGCGCCCGACTCGATCCAGCGCAGGAAACGCCCTGTCATGAGCCCCGCCTCGATTTTGGTTCGGAGCCTCAGAGATTCCACGCCGCCCTGAAGCGCGCCGGTAGCGGTATTTTCCGTAAAGCGTCGAATTCCACGCAGATCGATCGCATAACGAGCGAGTTCACAACTTTCCAGCAGATCCAGCTCCTCGAGGACCTCAGACCTTGCGTTCTTCAGCCGAACCAGCCAGTCCGCCGCCTGCAGACCGCGTCGGGGGTTTTGCAGGATTTCAGCCGGAGCCCTGTTTTTCAGAGCCCGGCGAATCAGCCATCGATCTGTCCCATGGCGAAGGAACTGGTCTTCGGGAATCGAAAGGCAAAACTCTACGATTCTTTGGTCGCTGGTCGGGTCCCGCAACTGAACGCCGAACATAGCCTCATGGCCGCGCTTGATCTCGGCGCCGAGACTATGCCGTTCGGTCGTTTGTGCGCGAGAACTGGTGCTCGAACGAAATTGCCAGTTGTGCCCCTGCATGCGCGCCCGCTTTTCCACTTCGCAGTCTGAGAAGAACTCGTGGCTTATCGGCGAATACGCCTCCCACGGCGTTTTGCTCGAGAAGATCGAGTCGGATGGGTGCTTCAGCCGGTTCAGACGGATCCAGAGCGAGTCCGGCAGCCGATGCAGGACAGCGGCCATCGACAATGCCTTAATTGCCGATGATGTCCGGCCCGCCCTTCTCATCCAGCGCGCCTCGCCGAACGCGCGGTACCAGCTTCCCTGCGCGATCAACTGGTGCAGCAGCTGGCTGCCGTTCCAGCTGATCGTCAGGTTGCCACTCTGGCCGGTGAGGACTACTTTAATGTTGCGATTGCCGGCCTGTTCCTGGATCGCCTCCCACCACACGCGGTTGGAGGCGTTTCGAAAAGGGACTTCGGCTGCCTCGAAGAAGCGCTCGATGCCCTGGAGAAAAAAACCTCCCGGCGTCCTGATGTAGTTCGTTTGAATATTTGGATAGCAGCGGGCCATCGCATCCACGAAAGAAGTTTCATCGGAGTATCTGCCCTTTACCGCCGGAATCGCCGTGGTCTGTTCAGGGACCTCGGTGAAGGCATGCAATCTTTTCCCGGCTTTATCGAGCGCCAACGCGGCCGAAGCGGCGACCGACGTCGAATCCAGACCTCCGCTGAGCATGATGCCCACCGGAGAAGCGCTTCGCAGATGATCCTGAACTACGCGGTCGAACAGAACGCAAAACGCCTCCACGTACTCCTCATCGCGGCGAAATCGCGTCTGGCGAAGGGCCCCGACGCTCCAAAAACGATGAGTTTCCATCGAATCGCGTCGAACAAGCATCGTGTGTCCGGGCGCCAGGCTTTTAATTCCGGCGTAAAAAGTCGAGCCTTCCGGGGCCTGTTTCAGGACCAGATAGTCGGCAAGCGAGTTGCGGTCGATCCGGCGTTCGACAAATGGCAGCGCGAACAATCCCTTCGGCGCTGTCGCGAAAGCAAAGATGTCCGCTCTTGCGAGATAGTGTAAACTCCGCTCGCCTCGTGGGGATCTCGCAAGGAAGAGCGTTTCGTCGCGAGAGTTGTAGATTGCGAAACAATAAGCTCCGATCAGATGTACCACACACTCGGGACCCCACCGCCGCCAGGCGCGCAGGATATATGCGGAGTCGGGCATCGCGCTCGCCTCGGGTGAGGAGATTCCCAGCGTTTCAGCAAGTTCCGTCCTGTTGTCGATGCGCGCATCGCTAACGAGCCAGACTACACCCTCATCGGACAAGGGTTGCGCTTCGCAGTGATCCTCCGGAGTAAAACGTCGCAGCCGATAACCCAGGCCAACGTGCCCCTGAATTGTCACCCCATGATTGTCTGGTCCGTGAGGCGCCAGGGTCAGGTTCATCCGCTCCAGGTGATCCGGATCGACGGGTTTGCCGTCCCCGTGCAGTAGTCCAAAGATCGCGCTCACGAGTCGCCGTACCGGCCGTGCATCCGGAGTGGCTCGCCCGCATCCGTCGGCAACGTGCGGCGGCCGAGATCCTGCTGCGTGTAATCGGGCAAGGCGAAGCCAAATGACACCGGAGTCCGGGAACCGTAAAGACGAGGCACGGCTACTTTCAGGTTCATGTTATTCGTTCCCTTGCTCCGGTCGGTCGAACGGCGAAGGTAAAGAATTTGCGTCTGACAACCGATCAATCCATCGGAGATCACTCTAATGATCGTATCGAAGCTGATTATTTTCTCTTTGGCATCTGCTGCCGCTGTAGTGGGTTCGGGTGTATCGGGGTCGCCAAAGCTGCCATTTTCGTTCGTTGAGAATAGGGGGCAAACTGCCCCGGAGGTGAAGTTTACCGGTGACGGGCCGGCGTTCAAGGCATGGTTCGAGGCCACGGCGGTCGTGTTCCAGAAGGGCGCGGCGTTCACGCGGATGACATTTTTCGGGTGCAATGACGACGCGCGCATTGTCCCTGCCGATCCCACCGGCGCAAAGTCGAACTATTTCCTCGGCAACGATCCGGCTCACTGGATTACCGACCTGGCGATGTTCGGGTCTCTTCGCTATCTGAATGTCTGGAACGGAATCGACGTTAATTTCCGGCGTGACGACTCCGGCGTCAAGACTGAATACCTGGTCGCGCGAGGCGCATCGGTGGATGACATACGTCTCCGGTTCGATGGACGGGCCGAAATTCTGGCGGATGGAAGTCTTATGGTCCGTAGGGACGGCGGCGAGTATCGTGAGGCATCTCCTGTGATCTATCAGGGCGACGAGTCGGACAAACTGCCGGTGAAAGGCGGTTTTCAGCTATACCCCGATGGTTCGATTGGCTTTACAGTTGGTCCTTACGACCACAGCCGGGCGCTGGTCGTCGATCCGATGATCGTATTCAGCGGATATTTTGGAGGTTCGTCGGAAACAACGATTACGGCGATTGCTGTCAACTCGTATTACAACGTCATCGTGGCCGGGTGGACAATGTCGGCCAATCTGCCTGCCTCCGGTGGCGCTCACCCAAAATATGACGGTGGTGTGGATGCGTTTGTGGCGGGCTTCAGCCCCGCCGGTGGCCAACTGGAGTTTTGTACCTATCTCGGTGGGACGAGCGATGATCGGGCTTTCGGGATCGCGGTCGATGCTTCCAACAATACCTACCTGACAGGGTGGACGTCCTCGTCCAATTTCCCGCTGTCGAGTCCGCTCCAAACCAAACTCGGGGGGACCAGAGATGCGTTCGTAGCTAAGCTCAGCCCCGCTGGCAACTCGATGATCTTCAGTACGTATTTGGGTGGATCCGGCGTTGATGTGGGCTATGGAATTGCACTCGATTCGACGGGCGCACCCGTGGTTGCCGGCGACACGAATTCGCCGAACCTTCCTGTAACCAGCCGTGCCTTTCAATCCGGCCTCGCCGGCGCACAGAATACCTTCATCGCGAAATTGTCGCCGAATGGAAATACGCTCTCGTTCCTCACTTACCTGGGAGGAAACGGAACGGATCATGCGGCCGCCATAAAACTGGATGGATCGAATGCCATTTTCGTAGGAGGGTCTACGTACTCAACGACTTTCCCCGTGCTGAATGCTTTCCAGCCGTTCTCCGGCGGGGGCCAGGACGGTTTCGTTGCCAAATTGTCTTCCGATGCAAGCACCTTGATTTTCAGCTCGTACTACGGGGGCTCGGGCGGATCGCCCGGCGCACCCGAGGAGGTGAACTCTATCTCGGTTCCGGCGGCTTCAGGTAATTTGAACGTGGGCGGAACGACAAGCTCCGCGAATTTCCCGACTACACCTGGTTGCCTGCAGGCGACCTACGGCGGTGGTCAAACCGACGGCTTCCTCGGGCGTATCAACGGAACGACCGGCGCGCTGAAGAATTCTACCTACGTGGGAGGATCCGGTGACGATTCGATAAACGCAATCGATATGGACTATCTCTCCAGAGTGTACGCCGCCGGATATACGACCTCTTCCGATTTTCCGATGCAAAATCCGATTCAGAGCTCGAATGCGGGAGGAATGGACGCATTTATATTCAAGACCAATTTTCTTACCGTGGAATGGTCCACTTATCTTGGCGGATCGGGAAACGACTCGGCGAACGCAATTGCGGTTGATTCCCTGACCACAGCGGTGGTTGCCGGCACAACGGGTTCATCCACATTCCCGGTTAAAGGAAGTGTTGGCGCCTGGCCGGGGACTCAACTATCGTCTTTTGTCGCGAAAATCGCTCCTCCGTTTACGGCGGCTGTTGCGAGCCCGCCCGTCTACATTGAAGACATTTGGCACAATACCGGCTATAACGGGTCAAATATTACTCTTAGCGTCAGTAGCTTCGGCCTGGCGGGCGATATCCCGATTGCAGGGGACTGGAACGCGTCTGGCACGAAACACATCGGTTCTTTTCGAAACGGGGTCTGGTATCTGGACATAAACGGAAACGGCGTGTTCGACAGCGGTGACAAAACAATCGCGTTCGGCCAGGCCGGTGACGTTCCCATCGTTGGGGACTGGAACGGTACAGGAAAAATCAAGCTGGGTTTATTTCGACAGGGAACATTCATTCTGGACCTGAGCGGACACCTCTCCGGAGTGGCCACAGGTCTAAGCGATGCGGTCTTCCCGTTCGGGCAAAACGGCGATGTACCGGTCGCCGCCGACTGGAACCAGTCCGGAACAACTAAGGTGGGTGTCTTTCGAAACGGGCTCTGGTTCGTTGATTCCGCGGGCAGCCATGTTTTCGCGAATGCCCAGACATATTCCTACGGTCAGGCCGGCGATATTCCGGTCGTCGGGGATTGGGACGGGTCGGGCGTCTCTCACCTCGGTGTATATCGTCAGGGGCTTTGGATTCTTGATTACGCGGCTTACTATGAGTTGCATACGCCGCTGGCATCGTACAACCTGGTTTTCACTTTCGGAGGCTCCTCCTACCTGGCCCTGATTATGTGATCGGCATCAACCGACTCCCGGGTGCGACTGAGCTGCGGACCTGCTGAACCTCGTCGGCAAATACGTTCACGCGGTATCGATCGCCGTTCTTTTTCGAACGGCGCGAAGCGGTTCGCACCCGGCACGTTACGGCGGCAGTGTTTGAAAGCCTGCGACCTGACGACTCCCTGGCTCGATCAGAGGTTGTCTGGTTTGTCCCGCACCACTCTCGGATGTTCTTGTTGTACATGAAAACCACGGTCTAAGCCTTACATCGAGGATGCCGCTCCGTGCCCTGGTCTCGCGAACTTCCAGCCTTCGTCCCGGACTCTGTCGCCACTGCGTTATTGCTGAAATCGAACCCGAATTGCACAACAAGCTCGCCGTTCGGCGCGGGTCGGACCCTCTCTTCTGTTCTACGGCTGCCAACCACTGGCCAACGGCGCCGGCTGGAAATCAAGGCAGCGATGCTGCTGAACAATGGCGCACTCGATGACCGGGTCACGGGCAAAATTTCTGCCTGGGAGGAGGCGCTCATAGCTAATCGCGCGAACCACGAGGGTCGCGTTTACAAAGGAACGAGTCACGATTTCCACAACGACACGATCCCTTGGGTATGACGAAGCTGTAGCCAACTGGCCTGGCAGCGCACCCTCGACTGGTTCAATAAATACATCACATGAAACGAGCCACCCTGCCCTTACTCGTCTGCGCCGCGGGACTCCTTGCCGCCGATAAGGTTGACGTCTGGACGATCTCCGACCTGAAAGCCTCATCGGACCGCCTCGCTTCCGAAGCGCAGGCGAAGAAAATCGCCGGCAAAACGCTGGGAGCTTGGGGCAGTCATTCCGCATCTCTTTGGCGGCGCACTCAAAGTGGCGAAGCCGAGTTGCACAAAACCAAATCCGATCTGATTGTTATCGAAGACGGCGGCGCCACGCTGGTAACAGGCGGTTCGATTCCCGACGCCCACACGACAACTCCGGGCGAAGTGCGAGGTTCTTCGATCCGGGGTGGCGTCTCAAGGAAGCTAGTATATCGTTTCATCAAAACATAGGCGTATCAGTCGGAGGCGAGGGCATCGAAATTCTTCCAGCGATGAACGACGGGAGCCGCGTTGATTTCCTCGATGCCCTTCCGTATTCGTGCTTTGAGTTCGCCCAGAGACTGGACTCGGATATGCCGAAGGAAGCTTCGCGCCATCTTGCCAAACAGAGTCTCAACAATGTTGAGCCAGGAACCGTGTTTCGGCGTCAGGACGTATTGGAAACGGTTGGGGTGCTTCGACAGGAATGTCTGCGTCTCTTTGGAAATATGTGCGGAATGATTGTCCAGTATGATTCTGATGGTGCATTCCGGCGGATACTTCCGGTCGAGGTCGGACAGTAAGCCAATGAATTCGATACTGCGGTGACGGTCCTCCACGCGCGCCGTGACATGGCCGTCCTGAAGATCCAGCGCCGCCAGGATGGAACAGGTGCCGAATCTCTGGTATTCGTGATCACGACCGATTTCGGAGTGCTTGCCGGGTACGGGTGGAAGGTCGGGTGCGGTATTGCCAATGGCCTGCACGCCGGGTTTCTCGTCCACCGAAACCGTGATGACGTGAGAAGGAGTCTGTCCGGCGGCCCGCTTTGCATTCTGTAGTTCCACGTCCTGATAAACAATCAGGACTTTCCGCATTCCCGCCTCGAAGTCAGGATCGCGCCGCTCCAGGTAGTACTTAACCTTCTCGGGATGCAGCGGTTGCTCGGCGAGGATTCGATGCACGGTCGCTTTGGCCGCCCGCGACAACGCGGGGCAACCGGCCTCCACGGCGTGCTCGCGGATGTGCTTTGCCAGAGCCTGCCGGCTCCAGACCTCCGCCGCATAACCCAGATCCTTCGGTTTCGAACATGCTACATGCACCACCCATGCTTTCGCGTCGTCGCCAATCAGCGGTTCTTTGGGGCGATGATAGCTGTCCTTTAACGCCGCCATCGGACCCACGGCCAGAGCTTTTGCGACCCATTTCGAAACGCTCAGACGCGTCATTCCGAGGCGGCGGCCAATACCGGCGATGCTCTCTCCGGAGTGATACCCCAAAAGGATCGCGGCGCGCTGTGCCTCCCGGTGCGATACCGTCCGTGACCGCGCCAGTTGCTCCAACTCCATCCGGTCGTTATCCGACAAGACCAGCTTCGATCGTCTTGATTTACCTGCCATGCCTAAGGGTAGCAGGAAACAGATCAATTAGGTTATGTTTTAATGAAACGATATACTAGCTCCCGGCGACATTGTCCACATCCCTCCCGGAACGCCCCATCAGTTTGTACTCGAAAAAGGGCAGTCGGTTTCCTATTTCGCTCTCAAGCTCGGACCACAATAGGACTTGGCACAGATCCGCATCCTCCTCGCCGACGATCACACAATCATTCGCTCAGGCCTGCGCCTTCTTCTCGAACAGCAGTCCGACTTCAAGGTCGTCGCAGAAGCCAGTGACGGACGCGAGGCCGTCGAACTCGTCTCGCGCCATAAACCCGAAGTCGCCATTCTCGACATCGGGATGCCTGAACTGAATGGAATCGAGGCCACTCGGCAGATACTTGTCGTCGAACCAGCGACGCAGGTGGTCATCCTCAGCATGCATGCCGACGAAGGCTACGTCCTGCGCGCCCTGAAGGCCGGAGCGCGAGCCTACATTCTGAAAAACTCCGCTGAATCCGACCTCATCCGCGCCGTCCGAACGGTAGCCGACGGTAAATCGTTCTTCAGCCCTGTCATCAGCAAAATGCTGCTCGAAGATTACATCCGCCAGATTCGCGACAAACAGGTAGAGGATAGCTACGACCTGCTGACTCCCCGCGAGCGCGAAATCCTGCAGATGCTTGCCGAGGGAAAAACAAATAAGGAAGTCGCCAACGTCCTTCACCTGAGCGTCCACACTGTTGACGCCCACCGAGGAAATATCCTGCAAAAGCTCAACCTGCACGGCGTGCCCGAAATGATTCTCTATGCCGTGCGTAAGGGAATTATCCAGTAACCGGTAGCGAGACCGTCAGAACCGTCCCCCCGGCCAGCGCCGATTTCACGTTGAGTTTTCCTCCCAGCTGCCGAACGCGTTCTTCCATGCCCAGCAACCCCATGCCTCGCGTCCTGACGGGATCGAAGCCGGACCCATCGTCTTCCACATTCAGCACCAGCTGTTTGGCCGACTGCCGGACTGCAACCCGCGCATGTTTCGCGCCGGAGTGCCGCGAGACATTCTGTAGCGCCTCCTGCGCGACACGATAAATGCATGTGCGCAACGCATCGGGAAGCGACTCGTCCAGGTCCTCCGCCGCAACGCGAACATCGATACCCGTGCGTCTCGATACCTCACGCGCCTGCCACTCCAACGCCGGCAACAGCCCAAGATCGTCCAGCATCGATGGCCGCAGCAGCAGCGCGATATCGCGAATCGAATTGACACTGGTATCGGCATAGGCGCGAATATTGTCCAGATATCCACGGCTCACGGTATCTTCTTCCGGTATGCGGCGCGCCAGATTAGCGGCATCCACGAGGACGGCATTCAGCGTCTGGCCAACCTGATCGTGCAACTCGCGCGAGATGGTGCGGCGTTCCGTCTCCTGCGCATCGACGAGCCGCGCCGACAGGCTTTCCAGCGACTCACGGGCCCTTTGAATCTCCTGGTACCGGACCCGACTTTGCCGCTCAATACGCAGAATATAAACCGCACATCCGATAGCGAGGAGCAAGGCCGCTGCCAACGCGAAATTCAGAGCAACACCCAGGCGATGGCCGAGGCTCTCAAACTGACTCCGCACGGCTGCGTCGCTGGCAGCAGCCTGCCGCGTGTCGACATCTTCGAGCTGAAGCGCAATCTCGATCGCGGCAGCGCGCAGCGGGCTCGCCTCAGGAAAAGAGATTCCACGATCCTCAGTTCCGGCGAGAAGCGCCTGGCTCAGACCGGCCCAGTGCTTCTCCAGCAAGGCGTGCAGTTGGCGGAATCGCGCGGCGTCCTCGTCCCCCAATGCCGGATAATCGGCCAGTTGCCCCATCATTCGCGTCCAGGAGTCACGCACGCGCCCCGCGCCATCCCCCTGCGCCGCGGCGTCGCCCAGCCATGTCTCGGACACCAGAATGCACGACCGGACTGAGGCAAGCTTCCGGGATCGGATCAGTGCGCTCTGCCGCAAAGCCTGGTTTTCGACGCGTACGGCGCCCAGCAATCGAACCGCGTCAAGCGCGGCGACCGCGAAAATCAGGAGCATGCCGCTCAGCCCCACAATGAGTGCCGTACGCAATCCGACAGACTTTTCTTTCATTTCCAGGCCCCAGTCTAACGCCTCTAGCCTCTCTTGGGTATGCAATCTACCCTCCGTCGGGTATGGGAATCGCCGCCTCCCGGATCTAACCTGGAATAGGAGGCAACTAAGCAATGAAAGCGCAGTTATTCAGGGGCCGAAGGATGGCCACGGTCTCGATGGCCGCCGTCCTTGCGGTAACCGGTTTTGTAGGGGTACGGGCCGCGGAAACATTGAGCCACGCAGTTCCGACAGTGAAAGTAGCAACGCGATCCGAAGCATCGGCCGGACGCGGATACTCGGCGGTCGTAAAGCGTGTCGTTCCCGCCGTCGTCAATATCTCAACCTCGAAAGTAATCAAGCAGCAAACGGCGATGGAAGGCGAGGATGATCCTCAAGGCATGGATCCTTTCCTCCGGCAGTTCTTCGGCGGTGAAGGGAATCAGCGATTCTCCAGACCCCGAGAACACAGCGAAAAAGCTCTCGGCTCCGGTGTAATCGTGAACCCGGACGGCTACATTCTCACGAATAACCACGTGGTCGAAGGCGCCACACAGGTAATAGTCACGCTTCACGATAAGCGCGAATTCAAAGCCAAAGTTATAGGCACGGATCCGCGTACCGACATCGCAGTCATCAAGATCGATGGTTCGAATTTCCCCACCCTCACGCTGGGCGATTCCAGCAAGGTTGAAGTGGGCGATATCGTACTTGCCATCGGCGATCCCTTCGGCGTCGGCCAGACCGTCACGGCGGGTATCGTCAGTGCGATGGGCCGCAGCGGCCTTGGTATCGAACAGGTCGAAGACTTCATCCAGACCGACGCGCCCATTAACCCCGGCAACTCCGGCGGGGCCATGGTGGATGACGAAGGCCATCTCATCGGCATCAATACCGCTATACTCTCCGGCAACTCCGGCGGCAATCAGGGAATCGGATTCGCGGTGCCCATCAACATGGCGCGCGGCGATATGGACCAGATTGTGGCGCACGGCAAAGTCGAGCACGGCTACATCGGCATCCTTCCGCAGGACGTCACGCCAGCTCTCGCAAAGGCGTTCAACGTGTCCGCCAACAGCGGCGCGCTCGTAGGCGAAGTCACTCCGAACAGCCCGGCGGCTCGTGCCGATCTGCATCAGGGCGACGTCATCACAGCAATCAACGGTGAAGCGGTGGTGGACGCCAATCAGCTGCGCCTGAAGATCGGGATGATGGCTCCGAATTCCAGCGTGGCGCTGAAGATTATGCGCGACGGCAAAGTTCAGAACATCAATGTGACGCTCGGTGAATACCCTTCGAAAGTAGAACGGGCCAGCCTTGACCACAACTCCGGATCGTCCGATCAGAGCGCCGATAAGAGCATTGACGGAGTGAGCGTTGAGAACCTGACGCCCGACACCGCACGGCAGCTCAAACTGCCGGAATCGACTCCCGGTGTGGTCGTCGCCGAAGTCAGCCCCTCCAGCCGCGCCGCGGATGCGGGTCTTCAACCCGGCGACGTGATTCAGCAAGTGAATCATCAGGCCGTGGCCAACACCCGCGACTTCAGCCGAGCGGTCGGCAAGTCCGGTAAAGACGATTCGGTGCTGTTGCTGGTAGATCGCGGCGGCAGCACCCTTTTCCTGGCGGTGTAGTCGAAACCGGCAGGCAACCATCGGCCGGCTGAAGCCCCATCCTCTGGGCGCTCAGCCGGCCGTTTCCGTTTTATGCGGGACGAACCATCACAAGGCGATCGGCTTCTTTCTCGATCGAAACCGAGTTCCGAAGCGGCCGTCCGAATCCCTCGAACTCAATCTCGGCTACGTCGCCATCCTGAAGTTCTAAACCTGCACCAAAACTAAACGCCCCTGCCCCGTAGAAGTGGATATGAACGTCGCCCGGCCTGCGATGCTGCGGGTACTTGAAGTGATGGTGCTCCATGTTTCCCAGCGAGTGCGACATCCGTTCCTCGCCTGAGCCGATCTCCTTGCTCCAGATCACCTCGCCATTGCGTTCAATCTTCACAGTGCCGGGAACGAGATCGAAATTCGGGTCGATCACCAGCTCAGGCCCGATGGAAGCCTGGCGAAGCTTCGACGGCGCGAGATACAGATAATTCCTGCGCTCCATTTTGTGGTCTGAAAACTCGTTGCCCGCCGCCATTCCGACGCGCCGCGGCTCGCCATCGGCATCGATCAGATAGACGCCCGCGATCTCAGGTTCCTCACCGCCGTCCTCCGCGAATGTGTGAACTACGAGGGAATCGCTGTGAGCGCGAAGAATCAGCCCGCTGCCTTTATAAAACCATTCCGGAGCCGTTCCGATCTCGCCTTCCGCGGGACGACCGCCTTCCTCGCCCCAGCGATACATCCGCATGCTATCCGTTTCCTGATCGGCCGCGTTGTGCATTTTCTGGCGTGTCTCGGCGCTGGCCAGATGCGTCAATCCGGTACCGCTCACCAGGCAGCGGGCCGGTTCCGAGGGATGATCGAACGCCGCGAGGATGCTCCACGGCGTTCGCGAATCATAGACATCGTCGTAAGAAAGAGACGACTCGACCGGCAGCGCTCTAAGGAATGCCGCCAGTGGAACGCCGGCCACCAGCGCTGCGGATGCAGCGTCGTAAGCGGTCCTGAACCCGCTTAGGACCGAAAGCTTGTCATCCGAAACCAGTGCGATGTGCCTGCCCTGCTCCGGATGAGAAATCTGAAGAAGTCGAAGTGACATCGGCGCTACTCGGCCGCCTTCGCCTGGCGCTTATGCCAGTCTTCGCTGAACAGGTTAAAGTGAACCCTCTCGCGAGGATGTTCCGCAATGAACTCTTCGTTCAGGTTCAGGCCGAGCCCCGGACCTTCCGGCAGGCTGAAATACCCATCCACAACTTCCGGATAATTGTCAACCGCCCCTTTGACCCATGCGTCCGCAAAATCATTGAAGTGCTCCTGAATCTTGAAATTCGGAGTACATGCAGCCAGGTGAACGTTGGCTGCCGTAGCGATGGGACCGCAGACATTGTGAGGCGCAATCAGCATGTAATAGCTCTCGGCCCACGCTGCCAGCTTGCGCAACTCCGAAATCCCGCCGAAATGCGACAGGTCGGCCTGCACAATGTCGCAGCACTGCAATTCGAAAAGCTCACGGCATTCGAACCGGGTGTGCAGACGCTCGCCGGTCGCGATCGGCATATGCACTGCTTCCGCCACTTTTTTCAGGGCGCGCAGGTTTTCCGGCGGCGTGGGTTCTTCCAGCCAGCCCGGATTAAACGGCTCCAGCTCTTTGGCGATCTGAATCGCCGTGATCGGATTGAAGCGCCCATGCATCTCGACGAAGATGTCGAAATCCGGACCCACTTCGTGACGAACCGCTTCGATCAGCGCAATCGACTTGATCTTCTCGTCGCGTTCCAGCTCATAAAACCCGGATCCAAATGGATCGAGCTTGGCAGCTTTGTAACCTTTTTCGACCACCTTCCGCGCCGCTTTGGCAAACTCCTCGGGAGTCCGCTCTACCGTATACCAGCCATTCGCATACGCCTTGATCTTCTGTCGCACGGCGCCACCCATCAGGCGATACACCGGCTGATTTAAAGCCTTGCCGACGATATCCCAGCAGGCCATTTCGATCAGCGCGATGCCGCTCATGGCAACCTCGCCGGCGCGGCTATAATCGTGCAGCCTCATATGGTCCACAATCATCTCGCGGTCGAACGGATCTTTACCGATCACGTAGCGAGGCGCGGCTTCGGCAAGATAGCCAAGCACAGCATCGGTGTTATTGATCATCCGCACTTCGCCTGCGCCGGTGAGACCCTCATCGGTCTCGAGAACAACGAATGTAAGGTTGCGCCATGGGGTACCCATCACCATGGTTCGGACATTTGTGATTTTCATGAATCTCCCTGATTTTATCGCTTACGTACTTCCTGGCCCCGCAGGCCGGCGAGTATGTCGCTCAGCCGCTCCTGTGTGACCGGATCTTTGAGTGCAGCGTCGAGTTCCACCAGCGGTTCCAGTACGAACCGCCGCTCTCGATAGCGCGGATGAGGTACATCCAGTTCGGCGCTCCTGACAATGGTATCGCCGCACAGAAGAAGATCCACGTCGATGGTGCGCGGGCCGTTCGTAACCGTGCGGATTCGCCCGAGCTCCTGTTCCACCTGTTGCGCGCGAGAAAGCAACTCATGCGGCGCGAGGGTCGATTCGAACGCGGCAACCATGTTAAGGAACCACGGCTGTTCCTTCAATCCTATAGGCTCCGTTTCATAAATGCTCGACACGCGAAGCAGCCGCAGATCGGGTGCCTGAAGTTTTTCGATCGCCAGCCGGAGCGTTGCTTCGCGATCGCCCAGGTTAGAGCCGAGTCCGAAATACACGATGTCAGCAGGACGGCTAACCACCTAAGTTTTCTCTGCGGCCTCTGCGTCTCTGCGAGAAATCATTCAGAACAACTCCGGCTGACGCTCCACACCGCCAAACCGGCGCGGAACTTTGAAGTAATCATAGGCCCGTTCCGTCGCGATGCGTCCACGTGGTGTGCGATGCAGGAAACCGAGCTGAATCAGATACGGCTCGTAAACCTCCTCGATCGTCTCCGATTCCTCGCCGATCGACGCGGCAATGGTGTTGACTCCGACCGGCCCACCCCCGAATTTCTCCAGCACCGTCCGCATGATTTTCTGATCGATCTCGTCCAGCCCGAACTGATCCACTTCCAAAAGATTCAGGGCCGTTTGCGCCATGGTCTTTGTGATGTGCCCCTTCGCCCGCACCTGCGCATAATCGCGTACTCGCCGCAGCAATCGATTCGCGATGCGAGGCGTCCCGCGCGCTCGCCGGGCGATCTCCTCGGAGCCTTCATCGTCAATGGGCGTATCGAGCAGCTTCGCGGAGCGTTCTACGATGAGCTTCAGTTCAGCCACGTCGTAATGATTCAGTCGCAGCACCAGCCCAAAGCGGCCGCGCATCGGAGCGCTAACCAAACCCTGCCGCGTCGTCGCACCAATCGCTGTAAACTTCTGCAGCGGAATCGAATGTGTGCGTGCGCCCGGCCCGGTGCCGATCAGGATGTCGAGATGGAAATCCTCCAGCGCCGAATAAAGCATCTCCTCAACATCCGGCAGCAGCCTGTGTATTTCGTCGATGAAGAAAACCTGCCTATGTTGAATGCCGCTGAGGATTCCCGATAGATCGAGCTTCTTCTGCAACACCGGACCCGACGTCTGAGTGAACGGGACTTCCAGTTCCTGCGCGATGATCGCGCCCAAAGTCCTTTTCCCGAGCCCCGGCGGACCGTAAAGCAGAACATGATCCATCGCCTCACCGCGCTTCCGCGCCGCATCGATAGCAATCTGAAGATTCTCTTTCAGACGCGCCTGACCCGTGAAATCGGCCAGCCTGCGCGGACGCAGGCCCGCTTCGAACTGCTGCTCATCCTCGCTGCCGATCGCCGAAACCAGACGCGATTCCATTGACATCAGCGCACCAGCTCCAGAGCCTTACGGAACAGCGGTTCAAACTCATCCGGCACGCCGCTCGCACGTGCTTTACGAATCGCTGTCTCAGCCGCGGGCCGCGCGCATCCCAGATTCAGCAGACCCGAAAGCACGTCTTCATCCAGCGCGGAAAGCGAAGGCGAAGCAGCAGCCGGATCGCCACCCTCAGGCGCCGGAAGCTTGTCGCGCAACTCAAGAACCATGCGTTCCGCAGTTTTCATCCCTACTCCGGGGATGCGAACGAGC
>Ga0206867_1062_pt1 | contig 23992 bp, 18 predicted proteins | sample Alteio_BWOrgCont_37_FD_152905 | JGI IMG/M metagenome (GOLD analysis project Ga0206867, IMG submission 152905) | Enriched cells from forest soil in Barre Woods Harvard Forest LTER site, Petersham, Massachusetts, United States -... | ecosystem: Environmental > Terrestrial > Soil > Temperate forest >...
TGATTCCTGGCTTACTATACCAAAAAGGCTGCGCAGGTTGCTCAGTTTATAATCGCGTATATCATTGCCGTCAATCAAAATTTTGCCTTCTTCAAGGTCGTAAAACCGGGGGAGCAAATCAACCAGCGTTGTTTTGCCGGCACCTGACTGGCCTACCAACGCCACCATTCTGCCCTTATCAATTTTAATACTGACGTTGTTGAGTATCTTTTTGTTGTCGTAGTTGTTATAGGTAAAGCCTACATTTTGGTATTCAATACTCTGCTTAAACTCTTTAATCGTCAGCGCATTTGCCTTTTCGGGGATTTTGGTTTCGGCATCTAATACCTCAAAAATTCTTTGTGCCGAAGCCAGTCCTTTCCGGATGTTATAAAAAGCGGTAGAGAAATTTTTGGCCGGTGGTATTAGCTGGGCAAATATCATCATGAAGCCTATGAAGGTTGCGGCGTTCAGGGTTTTTTGTTGTAAAACGAGGATGCCTCCATAATACAGCACGGTGCACACTACACAAATGGCTAAAAACTCGGTAAGCGGTGATGACAGCTCTCTGCGGGTATTGATTTTGCGATTTAAGCCAAACAGGCTTTCGTTTACCCGAGCGAACTGCATTTTCATAAATACTTCGGCATTAAAAGCGTGTATGATACGCAAGCCGCCGAGGGTTTCATCCACTATGGAAAGCAAGTGGCCGCTGATAGCCTGAGCCTCGGTGGATTGCCGTTTTAAACTTTTGCCAACGCGGCCAATTATAAACCCCGTTATAAGCAACATGATGAGCACAAAGCCCGTTAGTTGCGGGCTAAACATTAATAGCGAGCCTAAAAAAATCAGAATAGTAAGTGGCTCGCGAACGGTTACTTCAATAAAGCTGATGATACAGTTTTCAACTTCTTTTACGTCGTCGGTAACTCTTGAAATAATATCTCCTTTTCTTTCTTTGGAATAATAGGCCAGCGGAAGGGATACCAGTTTAGCGTAGAGTTCAGTTCTTATATCGCGCACCGAGCCGCTTCGGATGGGGGCCAGGAAGTATAAAGCCAAAAAGCGGAACAGGTTTTTAAGGAAAAAGAGGATGGCAATTAAGATGCAGAATTTGGCCAGGGCCGTAATATTATCAGTAGCTGCAATCTCTTTACTCAGTATAAATTTGAGGTATTCGAGCATGTAATCAGCGGTAAGCGCAAACTGGGGTTTCTGCATTACCGGGGGGATTTCTTTGAATAGTAGCTGCAAAAACGGAATAACCATGACCACCGAAAAGAGAGAAAAAACAACCGTGAGCACGTTGAATAAAACGTTAAGCGCGGCCAGGCCCCTGTATTTACGAACATAAGAGAGTATGCGGAAAAGGTTTTTCATTGGTCGGCAAATATAGTAATAGAGTCCTCATCCTAAATCCTTCTCCAAAGGAGAAGGACTTTTAAACCATCTACTTTGGAGCGGGCAGGGTGAAGATTGCATTAAACGCGGCAGGCGCTTTTTAATTTTTACTTTTACCCAAAATATTTAAGTCATGGATTCGCGCAGGCAATTGAAAATAGCCTCTTTGATTAAAGAAGCATTTACCGAAGTTTTAAGCAGGGAAGGCAAAGCCATTTCAGGAAAAGCCTTTATTACCGTAACTAATGTAACCGTAACCTCGGACCTGACCCTGGTGCGGTTTTACCTGAGCATTTTTAATGCTGAGCACCCCGATGAAGTGGTGGAAAAATTCAGAGAGCACAAGGCGGAGTTTAAGCGCCATTTGGGTGCAAAATTGAGGCACCACCTGCGCCGTATACCCGAAATTGAGTTTTTCAGAGATGAGACCCTTGATAACGCCTACCGCATTGAAGAAGTTTTTAAGAAAATAAATAATGAGAAGGAGCAGTTTATGAAAGAATTAGCCGAGAAAGAGCTGCATGCCAAAGCACCCAAAGCCAAAGTTGCACGAAAAGCGCCGGCCAAGAAAAAAGCGAAGTAACCGAAGGCTGATTAAAATGTATTAACCCATGCTGGCCCCGAAATTTGCATTCAGATATATTTTCTCAAAAAAATCGACCAATGCTATTAATGTAATTACATGGATTAGCATGTTGGGTATGATGGTGGGTGCGTTTGCTTTAATAGTGGTGCTTTCGGTTTTTAATGGCTTTGAGGGGTTGGTATTATCACTTTACAATTCCTTCTATCCCGATATTGAAGTAACCGCTATTGCGGGTAAAACTTTTGAAGAGAACCCCGCCGTTATGCAGCATATATTAAAGCTGGATGGGGTGTATTCGCTATCAAGGGTGCTTGAAGAAAACGCCTATTTTGAATATGGCGACCAGGCCCAATTAGGTACCATTAAGGGCGTAGATGAAAAATACAATAGCGTAACCACGGTAAATCACTTTGTGCGCAACGGTAATTTTCAGCTTAGAGATTCATCACTTAATTATGCGGTTATTGGCGCCAATATTGCCATACCGCTCAATATTAATATTGACCGCTCGATGGAGCCGCTGAGGATAACTGTGCCCCGACGTGGGGTTAAAAGTGCGCTTGTGCCGGAGGAAGAGTTTAATACCATGTCGGTTATACCGGGGGGCATTTTTTCTATTCAGCAGGAGTTTGATTCGAAATACGTGTTTGTATCGCTTGATTTTGCCCGGCAATTATTGGGGCTTGATAACCGGGTATCGGGCTATGAAATAAAATTAAGGGATGGGACGGATATTGAAAAAGCCCGGCAACAAATAGCGCAAATAGTGGGCAAAGATTTTAAAATTAAAAACCGCTATGAGCAAAAAGCCGAGACGTATCGGATTATGAAAATAGAGCGCTGGGTAACCACGGCCATTCTTGCTTTTATCATTCTTATTATCTCGTTTAATATCATCGGCTCGCTTACCATGTTGGTGCTTGAAAAGGCAAAAGACATTTCCATTTTAAAAGCCATGGGCGGCAATGCGGTTTTGATACAGAGAATTTATTTGCTGAATGGTATGCTGGCGTCCACCATTGGCGCAGGCGTGGGTTTGTTGCTGGGATACGTTGTTTGCCTGTTGCAGATAAAATTCCATTTCCTGAAGCTTAGCAATGGCAGTGACTCTAGTTTTGTGATTGATTACTATCCGGTGGTTTTAAAGTGGGCTGACCCATTTGTAACGGTGCTGATTATTATTTCGGTTAGCTTGTTTGCTTCTTATTTTCCGGCGAGGAAGGCGGGGGAGAGTGTGATGAGTTTTAAGTAAGAGGGGGGGTAAACATACGTGGTTAAAATCCATATTTCCACCAATAATAAAAGCGCTTTAGCCACTCGTTATTAACGGCTATTAATCCATTCTCGTCACGCCACCATTGAAGTTCGTCAAATTGCGAATTGTGGGCGCCGCGGACTATTACTTCGATGCCCTGCTTTTTTAGTTTGGGTTTAAAAACTTCATTCACCCGGCGGGTGTGTAGTTTGCTGCTGACAATTATTATTTTTTTAATGGCGTGTTGGTGACAGTAATCGGCAATCAGCAGCGATTCTTCTTTAGTGCTGGTGCCGTTTCTTAACTCAACAATATTTGAATCGGGAATGCCTTGCCTGCGCAGGTTAGCGGCTGTCATGTCCGACTCGAGGGTGTCAATATTAAACACCTTTAATTCTATTACCGGATTACCACCGGTGCAGATGGCTTTACTGGCGTAGCCTGACTGCATAATTTTTACGGCTTCATTACCCCGGTCGAAACCACCGCCTGAGAGTATAACCAGTGCATCAGCTTTTTGCAGGGGGTCTTCAACAATTAGCTCCGTTGCAAACCAACGCAATTCGGGTTCGCGAAAGGCATAGAGCAATGCTAATAGTAGCACCAATGAGAAAATGATAATTAAAACCCTGCGCATGTCGGGTCCTGTTATTTGCCCAATACGCGGCCGTTCAACCAATTAATGAGGTAGTCGAACATGGCGGTTCTTTCAGGCAATGGCTCGTTATGTAGTTCATGATAATAGCCTTCCCATAGTTTAAAGGTTACCAGTTCTTTAGGGGCTTTGGCGGCAAACTCCTTACTGCCTTCGGGCGAGGTGAGCCTATCGGCGGTTCCGTGCATCAGCAATAAAGGCGTTTTCAACTCAGCCGCATGAGCCAGTGCCCAATGGCCGGCGTTGAAAAATCCGAAAAACATACCAGCGGTTATTTTGCCGTGGTTGTATGGGTCGGCGTTGTATTTTTTCACTTCTTCTTTATCGCGCGAAATACCATCACTGTCTAACTCTGCCTTTTCGGTAAAGCCGGGGTAAATGTTGATCATTAAACGCGCCAGCAATATTTTAATGGCCGGTGGTTCGAAACCCAATTTTAAAAGCGGGCCGGTTGCAATGGCACCGGCTAAGGAAGGATTGCGTTTTAGCAGGTAATTGAGCACTTCTCCCCCACCCATGCTATGGCCCCACAAAAATTTAGGCACACCGGGGAAACGGGTTTCGGCTTCGGCCAATACAACTTTTATTGAATCGAGCATGGCATCATAGCTTGGTGCATGGCCTCTTTTGCCTTCGGTTTTTCCGTGGCCGAATTGGTCGTAGGTTAATGTGGCGTATCCTGCTGCGGCTAAGCGTTCGGCGGCATCGGTATAACGGCCGCTATGCTCGTTAAAGCCGTGCACAATGCAAACAACACCTTTGGGTTGAGGCACGCTCCAGCCCTGGGCAAAAATTTTCAATCCCTCCTGTGTCCAGTTCCATTCAAAATGATTCGCCATATTGGTTGATTATGTAAATGAGTCAATCGGGTTAATACTCCAATCGAAACTATAAAAATTTGATGATTCATGGTTTCAAAATATATCTTTGGGACTTAAGTCGAAATAGATTTTAAACAGAAGAGTTCTTTTTTGCAAAATGTGTCACCCCTTCCGTCCCCTAAAGGGGAAACCAGAGCCGCTTTGGTTTAGCTTTAGGGACAAGGGCTGCCGAATTTAAAATTGGTAAATACCTTAAACATGAAGAAGATGTTATTGATAGCCGGAATGCTTGTGTTGGCCGCTGTAGCCTATGTTGGTGGCATGATACTTTTTTTGTTTGCTACCGAATATAAGCCAAAGCCGATTGAAGATGTAGTAGTAGTTGCCGCCAAAACCCCATTGGAGGGCACTAACGTTATCAGCGATTCAACTTTTACGTTCCTTATCTGGAACCTTGGATATGGTGGACTTGGCGCGGAAGTAGATTTTTTTTATGATGGAGGCAAAATGGTGACCTCACCAAAAGAGCATGTAGAAAAAAACAACCGTGGCATGGTTGAGTTTTTGAAGCAGAACCGGGATGCGGATTTTATTATGCTACAGGAGGCAGACCGCCACAGCAAACGTAGCTGGAAGATTGACCAGGTACAGGAATTTGCCGATGCCCTGCCTGAGCACAATTATGCCTTTGCGCCTAACTATATTGTAAAATATGCGCCTTTCCCGTTTCTTGACCCTATGGGTGATATATATGGAGGTATTGTGAGTTACTCAAAGCATGTACCGGTTGAGGCAAAGAGGATTGCGCTGTCTAACATTACCGATTTTCCGCGATACCTGGTTTATTTGAAAAGGTGTTTGATGTTGGAGCGGTTTAAATTAGCGAATGGAAAAGACCTGGTTGTTATTAACTGCCACTTTGAGGCTTACGATGCAGGCGGACTGGTTAAAAAAGAGCAGCGGGCAGAAACAAAAAAAATACTGGAGGAGGAATATGCCAAAGGTAACTACGTAGTGCTGGGCAGCGATTGGAACATTGCGCCACCGGGTTTTAACGTGCATACCTGGGAGCACAGAAAAATTACAGATGAGTTATACCTGGCCAATAATGATTCGGTTATAGTACCGGGCTGGCATTATGTGTACGACCCTACCACCGCCACCAACCGTAAAAATGATGGCCCTTATGTTGAAGGTGAAACTTACAAAACGATTATAGATTATTTCTACCTATCGCCGAATATACAGGTTGACTCTATAAATGCTATTGATTTGCACTTTGCATACTCAGACCATAACCCGGTGAGGTTGAAGATTACTTTGAAGCAGTAGATGTTAGAAGCTAGATTTTAGAGCATAGACATATTGGTTAGAAAATCGAGTCTAGAATCTAATATCTATCTTCTAGATTCTGCTTACTTATTCTCAAATCGCTTCTCTAACTCATCGTTATTGATGGTTATGAAGGTGAAGCGGCCATTGGGAGCCGTGTAGGGGTTTTGGCAGGCGAAGAGTTCGTCAATTAGGGTTTTCATTTCTTCTACGGCCAAAACTTTACCCGCTTTGATAGATGAGCTGTGCGCTAATGATTTAGCGAGGGATTCTCTTTTGGAAAGACGGGTTACTGATGAGTTCATTTTGTATTGCTCAATCAGTTCTTCAATCATTTTCTTTTCATCGCCCTGCAAAACATCGGCGGGGAAGCCGTGTATGACGAAGCTATTTTTGCCAAACTCCTGTATATCGAAACCGAGGTTGTTTATTTCGGGCAGAATTTCAAGCAGTATTTGGGTGTCACCGGCGCTTAGCTCAAAGCTTTGGGGGAAGAGTTGGCGTTGGCTTTCGTTGCGGTTTTTTTCAATCAGGCGTAGGTAGCGTTCAAACATCACCCGCTCGTGGGCAGCTTGCTGGTCGATTAAAATAAACCCGCTTTTTATTTGGGAAACTATGTAACGACGTTGAATTTGGTGCGGGGGTACGGCTTCTTTAACCAGTTCTATTTCCGGGTGTTCTTCTTGTCCGTCTTTGTGTTCAGGGGCTTTGGTTTCTTCTTCGTGTTTAACGGTTAGTTGCCTATTGCCTACGGTATCAAAAGCATGCTCCCAATTTTTAAGGTTGTTTTCTTCGCGCTGGCTTAATGGTTGAAAGTTTGAGGGTGGTGCAAATTTTTTGGCCTCTTTATGCTGAACGGCATGTTGTGTTATTTCGAGCCAGGTGCGGGGTTGCTGGTCGAAAGCGCCGCCGTTGGTGAGGTGGTCTTCCTGGTTAAAATCGAGGGTGGGCGAAACGCTGTAGGCACCTAGCGAATGCTTAACCCCTAAGTTCACAAAAGTGTAAACCAGCCGCTCGTCTTCAAACTTAATTTCGTGCTTTGCGGGGTGCACGTTGATGTCGATTTTAGTGGGATCAATATCGAGGAACAAAACAAAAAACGGGTATTGGTCTTTAGGCATCATCTGCTCAAACGCCATTGAAACTGCGTGGTTGAGGTATGGCGATTTGATGAACCGGTTATTGACAAAAATAAACTGCTCGCCGCGCGTTTTTTTCGAAAACTCGGGTTTGCCTACAAAACCGTAAACGTGCAGGGCATAGCTTTTCTCTTCAACGGGCACAATTTTCTCAGCATAGCTATCGCCGAAAATGGCTACTACGCGTTGTTTTAAATTGCCCGGCTTAAGATGATACATTTCGTAATCATTATTGTAAAGCTGGAAGCCGGTTTTGGGATGCGCCAGTGCAATGCGCTGAAATTCGTCGATAATGTTTTTCAGTTCAACCGTGTCGCTCTTTAAAAAATTGCGGCGGGCGGGGACGTTGTAAAACAGGTTTTTAACAGCTATGGAAGTGCCTTCGGGTGTTTGGCAGGGCTCCTGTTTGGTAACCTTCATACCTTCAATCTCAACACAGGTACCGAGCTGTTCGCCTACTTGTCTTGTCTTCAACTCTACTTGTGCAATGGCTGCAATAGACGCGAGGGCCTCGCCCCTGAAGCCCATGGTGCGAATATTGAACAAATCTTCAGCAGAGCGGATTTTAGAGGTGGCGTGTTTTTCGAAGCTCATGCGGGCGTCGGTTTCGCTCATGCCACAGCCATTATCAATAACCTGTATCAGGGTTTTACCTGCAACTTTGATGATAAGTTTGATGTGCGAGGCGCCAGAGTCGATGGCGTTTTCCATTAACTCTTTTACAGCTGATGCGGGGCGTTGAATAACCTCGCCTGCGGCAATTTGATTAGCAATATTGTCAGGGAGAAGACGGATAATGTCCATGCGGGCGCAAATTTACCTTATTACTGCCAACTTTTGTGTTCATCAACATAAAAAGGTAGAGAATTCGTTCAATAACAAATTAGTGTGCTGGTAAATGTTTTGTTCTTTTGAGCGAACGCATTCTACCTCAGCTTTGCTGAATGACCCTGATATGAAAAAACGCCCTCGATATGTTTTTAAATGCCTGATGATTGGGGTTGTGCTGGATTTTGTGTGTTTATCCGCTTCGGCACAGGCGCCAGAGTTTCGCAACTGGAGGAATGATCCTGCATGTGTTAAGTGGGTTGACTCGGTTTATAACAAATTAAGTTTGGAGGAGCGCATTGGCCAGTTTTTTATGCTGGCCGCTTATACCGAGGGTAAGCTTTACAATATGGACACCGTGGTAGCCAACATTGCTGAAGGCAAGGCCGGTGGTGTTATTTTTTTTAAAGGCATGCCTGATAAAGAGGCTGAGTGGACCAATGTAATACAAGACTCATCGAAGGTGCAGAGTTTTATTGCTATTGATGGTGAGTGGGGATTGGCGATGCGGCTGGACTCAACTATTTCTTTTCCGAAACAAATGACATTGGGTGCTATTTCTCAAAACAACGGCATTTATGAAATGGGCCGTGAGATTGGCCGCGAGTGCAAACGCATGGGTATTAACATTGATTTTGCACCGGTGGTAGATGTAAATAATAATCCCAATAACCCGGTTATTAATGAGCGTAGTTTTGGTGAGGACAAATTTAACGTGGCCCTTAAAGGTATTGAATACATGTATGGCCTGCAGGATGAAGGTATACTTGCCTGCGCCAAGCATTTTCCGGGGCACGGAGATGTAGATAAAGACTCGCACCTGCAATTGCCCAGCGTAATGAAAAGCGCCGGAAGCATTGACAGCCTTGAGCTTTATCCTTTTAAAATAATGTTTAACAATGGAGTGGGGAGCGTGATGGTTGCGCACTTGAACGTGCCCGCGCTTGACCCTGATTCTGCATCGGTGGCTTCGTTATCGCCTAAAATTGCGACGCAGTTATTGCAGGACTCGCTAAAGTTTAACGGGCTTGTTTTTAGTGATGCGCTGAATATGAAGGGCGTTAGTGCTGCTTATAAACCCGGTACGGTTGACAGCATGGCATTTATGGCGGGTGATGATATATTGGTTTTTAGCGAAGATGTGAACGAGGGTATTGCTAAACTTAAATCGGCGGTGGATAGTGGGTGTATATCATTAGCTGAAATAGAGGAGCGCGCTAAAAAGGTGCTGGCGTATAAATACAATTTAGGGCTTAATAAGCACCAGCATGTTGAGTTGAAAAATTTGGAGGAGGACCTCAACAACGCGCCTGCTAAAATGCTTCGGCAAAAGCTTTTTGAGCAAGCGGTTACTATTGCAGCTAACCTGGATAACAAACTACCGCTGCGCGATTGGAATTATAAAAAGGTGGCTTCGCTCTCTATTGGTATCGGTGGTATGTCATCGTTTCAGCATAACATTAACAACTTTGAAGTGATGGATTATTTCTATCAGCCATCGGAGAAAAGTGAAAAGGCCTTTGATAATTTGTTTGAAACGCTGGCTGCTTACGACCTCGTAATTATTGATCTGCACGGTATGGGCCGCCAAGCCGCCAAAGATTATAATGTAACCGAACAGGAGCGAAAATTTATTGAAAACCTATCGGGCAGAACCAAGGTGGTGTTGGTGGTTTTTGGCAACGCGTATAGCCTGCACGATTTTGATTTTATGCCCTGGGTGCTGGAGGTTTACGAGGAGAATGAAACCACCAATTTAGTTGCTGCCAATGCCTTGTTTGGTGCGGAGAAAATTACGGGCAGGTTACCGGTTACTGCGTCAAAAACCTTTAAGGCCGAAACCGGGACAATGGTGGATACTGTTTACCGGTTAAAGCTTTCATCGCCGGAGGAAGTGGGTATGCAAACTGCTGATTTGAAGCGGATGGATGTTATTTGCCAAAAAGGGATTGATGCCAAGGCATATCCCGGTTGCCAGTTGTTAGTGGCAAAGGATGGCAAAGTAATTTGGAACAAATGCTATGGCTCGCCGTACTATGAGACCGATGAGAAAGTAAAGCCGGGAGATTTGTATGATTTGGCGTCAATTACCAAAGTTGCCGCTACCACTTTGGCGGTGATGAAATTATACGAGCAGAAAAAACTGAGCCTGGATAAGACGGTTGGCGATTACCTGACCCTGCCTAAAGATGCCACCATTAAAAACCTGAAACTGCGCGATGTGCTTACCCACCAGGCAGGCCTGAAAGCTTTTTTTATGTTTTACAGACCGACTATTGATAGTAATTATCACAAATACTACAGAAAGGTTGCGGAACCCGATTTTAGTGTGCAGGTGGCCGATAGCCTTTTTATACGCAATGATTACCCCGATACGATGTGGAACATTATTATACATGAACCGGTAAATGAGCACCCCGGTTATGTGTACAGTGACAATGATTTTTACATTATGCAGAAGATAGTTGAAAAGCTAACCGGTAAAAAGTTAGATGACTATGTAAGCGAAACTTTCTATAAACCGATGGGGCTTTCGCGCATTGGGTTTAAGCCTTTGAGCCGGTTTAAGCGCGAGTTGATTATGCCGACTGAAAATGACACCATTTTCCGTAAGCAGGTGGTGGTGGGGCATGTGCACGACCCCGGCTCGGCGATGTATGGTGAGGTGGCGGGGCATGCGGGTGTTTTTAGCAATGCGTTTGATTTGGCTGCTTTGTTTCAGATGTTGTTGAACGATGGGGTTTATGATGGTAAGCGGTTTTTTGATACGGCTACCATACGGCTTTTTACTGCAAGGCAATCAAAAATATCGCGCCGCGGGTTTGGGTTTGATAAGCCGGAACCGGATGTAACCAAAGCATCGCCTTGTTATGATGGTACCCCTATTTCTTCTTTCGGGCACACCGGCTTTACCGGTACCTGTGTTTGGAGTGACCCTAAAAATGACCTCACCTATATTTTCCTCAGTAACCGTGTTTATCCGAACGCTGAAAATGCATTGTTGGTTAAAATGGGCATACGCACTGATTTGCAGGAGATAATTTATAAGGCGTTGCCGAAGTAACAGCCAAGACGCATTGCAAATGCTCATACCGGTTCCATCCTCGTCAGCTACGCAATTGGCATTGCATAAGACGATTTCTATGGTGTTGCCGAAGTAGGGTTTAATGCGGGGACGCTGATTTTTTATGATGATTATGATTGGGGGGATGATTAATGCAGTTTCATCGAGGCTACGCCGAAACATAGCCATCGGTGAATGGCCCGGATTTGACCACTTTGCGCAAGGGCGAACACGTGGGTTCGCCCCTACAGAGGTTATACTTTTCAACACCACTTTGCGCTGATTGCATAATTGGCTAACTTCGTAATATAATATGAAATGGCATAATTGTGATTTTAAGGAGTTTGCCGGTTGTTGTTTGAAATATTGGGGGTGCAGTTGAAGCGTGAACAGTCTCACCCCTTCCGTCCCCTAAAGGGGTTATTATATATTGTTTGGGAGATTTGCTATTTTAGCAGTAAAAGTATCTGATGTGGTTTGAAAAGCTAAAAATTGAGTTAGGGGCAATGGATAAAACAAAGCGAATAGCTGAATTGAGAAAAACTATTGGCTCACTTACGCCAGTAAAAGACAATATACAGAAATTACAAGAATTGTTTGAATTGGAGTATCGAATAACACAAGTAAACGAACCAAATTCAGGATATTTTCGGGAAATGGTTAATCGCAAAAATGACTTAGAAAGTAGGTTTTCACTTAAACTAACCAGTAAAAAACATTGGGCCGAATCATTTAACAGAGCAAAGCAAGAAATTAATACTATTTTAGGTTACTCCAACCAATGACATTTGTATCAAAACAGTTATTAAGTAAAAATAGAAATTGACGTTTTGTTTTAATCCAATAATTTGATGCAACTACCCAGTTTGTGTTTTCTGTTGTGTTTAGCATCTCAATGCGGTAAGTCCCTACATCAACCAAATAGTTAATTTGAATTGAATAATGCCGGTTTATTTTCTTTTTGTAAATAGTTAAGCCGTTATAGGTGGGCGTTTTATTCATTAGTTTAAACCCCCATCTAAGTATATTTGAATGATGTTTACAAAAACTCATTCTTAAACCAAACAACAATAATTGTAAAATCCAAACAATTTTCTCCCAAGTTATATATGAGAACCCCTAAAGGGGAAACCAGAGCCGATTATAGGGTGGGCGATTGGTAATTAAGTGGTCGGTTAGTGCTTGGGATTGCTTCGTCGCGGAGCCTCCTCGCAATGAACTGTGATTTTGGAGGAGGATATTAACAGGTGATGAAAGAAATTTTTTGGATGGTTTTTAGGACAGTGGAGTTTGCCTATGAAAACGGACGAAAAAGTATATAAAAAGTATACGGATTACAGATTTTAAAAGCTTCGAAAAAACGGGCGGGAATTACAAAACTTTCCACACCTCTTTATTACGATTCGAACCGAGGCGGTTTGGTTTCAAGGCGGTGCTGTAAATCTTCGATTACAAGTTTTCGCCACGCACGAGTTCCGGTTTCTTCTTTAAAACCGGCTTTGTAAGTGGGTATGTCGAAAGCCTCAACATCCATTTTTATGATTTTGAAAAGTTTGGGGAATCCCTCTCCGGGGATTTGTATGTGATGCAGCCCGCCACTATAGGCAAATAACATCTGCCCTTTATCTAAGCTGGCGAGCACATCTATCACTCCGGCCCTGACGGTCATTTTTTTGCCGGAGAGGTCTAAACCGTCTTTGCGTTTCATACGGCCTTCGGGGGCAATAACTATAATAGAGTCGGAATGCACGGATTCTAAAAACTGTTGCCACGAGTCGTCGCGTTTGCGGGTAATGGGTGTCATGCCGGGGCTAAATAGTTTGAAAAATGCGCCTACAATGGGGCGGTTAAGTGTTTTATCGGCCCCCGGTGCCGCCATCCGTTTAGACAGCATGCGCAGAAACGGAATGGGTAAAATACCAAGATAAACCACATCGAAAAGCGAAGTATGATTAAAGAAAACAATCAGCTTTACATCCTTCCACCTTATTTTGTTTTCGCGCGGCCAGCCAATGTGGAAACGATAAAAAAGGTTTGACATGGCCTTAATAAACAGTAAGGTAAAAAAACTGAGAAGGCTTTTCATTTATAAAGTTGAAATAAAGAGAAATTAACCACTAAGGCACTAAGAACACAAAGAACCACTAAGAAACTGTTTTGAAATCAATGGAAAATATTTTATGCGCTTTGAATCCTCACCCATCTGCCTTCGGCATCTTCCCTCTCCGAGGGAGAGGGAAGAACTTTAGGATGAATTTGGCGATATAATTTGTTTTTTATTCTTTTCAAAAGAGTCTCAGATTTAGAAAAAATCGATTCCGAAACCTCTTATCAGTCCGTAAACCCATGCCACAATATCTAACACATTTTAAAATGATAAATCAAATAGAGCAATTTTTCTCATTGCAACATAGTGTTCTTATTGCCTTAGTGGTTAGGTTGCCTAAGTTAATAAGGTTATCAAATCATAACAAACCGTCCTTTTATCTGTTATTATGACTTAACACAAACTGCTTACATTAGAGCGGTGAAATTAATATGCATATGAATATAGGTGTAGTTTGCTATCCTACTTATGGCGGTAGCGGGGTTATTGCAACCGAGCTGGGAAAGGCACTGGCGCGCAAAGGGCATAAAGTGCATTTTATAACCTACCAGGAACCGGTGCGGCTTGATGTGTTTAGCGAGAATATTTTTTACCACGAGGTTTCGGCTTTGGATTACCCGCTGTTTCAATATCAACCTTATGAAAGCGCACTGGCCAGCAAAATTGTGGATGTGGCGAAGTATGAGAAGCTGGATATTTTGCATGTGCATTATGCCATACCGCATGCTTCATCGGCTTTAATAGCGCGGTCTATTTTAAAGGAGCGGGGTTATAATTTACCTTTTGTAACCACGTTGCACGGCACCGATATTACACTGGTGGGTAAAGACCCCAGTTACAAGCCGGTGGTTGAGTACTCTATCAATCATTCGGATGGTATTACTTCGGTATCAAAAAGTTTGAAGGAAGATACCTATGCCAATTTTGGCATTAAGCGCGAAATTGAAGTGATACCCAACTTTATAGATTTTTCGCGTTTTAAAAAAACCGATAAAGACCATTTTAAAAAAGCCATTGCCCCTAACGGTGAAAAAATACTGATACATGTGTCGAATTTCCGAAAGGTAAAGCGCGTTGAGGATGTAGTGCGCATGTTTGATTTGGTGCTGAAAAAAATACCTGCCAAACTGTTTTTAGTGGGCGATGGGCCGGAGAGAATGAGCATTGAAATTTTATGCCGCACCCTGGGTAATTGTGAGCAGGTGCGTTTTTTGGGCAAGCAGGATGCCGTGGAAGACTTATTAGCTGTTTCAGATTTATTTGTGTTGCCATCGGAGGCAGAAAGTTTTGGTTTGGCTGCTTTGGAGGCCATGGCTGTTGAGGTGCCGGTAATATCATCGGACGCAGGTGGTATACCCGAAATTAATATTAATGGCAAAACCGGTTTTATGAGCCCGGTGGGTGATTATGAAGATATGGCCAAAAACGCCATCTACATTTTAGAGGATGAGGCCCGCCTGAAACAATTTAAAAAGAATGCCTATACACAGGCCAAAACGTTTGATATCAATAACGTACTACCACAGTACGAAGCTTATTACGAAAAGGTAGTTCGCTATTATAACGATTTAGAGTTTATGATTTAAACAGCGTTCATTGATTTAATGTATTCCCTCTTGTTGCAGCTTTAGTTTTATTGTAGCAACTATCATATCAATAGCCACCTGGTTTTCGCCACCTTGTGGTATGATGATATCGGCAAAGCGTTTGGTAGGCTCAATAAACTGGATGTGCATGTTTTTAACTACGCTATAACGGTCTAACACATCCTGCACGGCGCGGCCTCTTTCCTGCGTATCGCGCTTGATGATGCGCATAACACGTTCGTCAGCTTCAGCATCTACAAAGGCTTTAATGTTGCATAAATCGCGTAGGCGCTGGTCGGTAAAAAGCAAAATGCCCTCAACAATAATTACGTGCCTCGACTCGGTATGCACTGTTTCTTTTTGGCGGCTACAGGTAATAAAATCGTAAATGGGTTGCTCGATAGCCTGGCCGTTTTTAAGGGCCAATAAATCCTTATAAAGCAGGTCAAATTCGATGGAATCGGGATGGTCGAAATTAATTTTAGCACGCTCGTCCATACTCAGGTGCGAGCTATCTTTATAATAGCTATCCATGTGTACAATAGCCACCTGGTTAGCCGGAAAGCGTTCTAATATTTTTTTAACTACGGTGGTTTTTCCTGAGCCCGAACCACCGGCAATACCTATAACCAGCATCGTTAATTTTTTGTGCAAGATAATAATTGATGCGGTTTCGTGTGTTTACAAATGAATTCGCAACAACATTAATAATCATCTATATTTATACTTATGAAGCTACGCGTCCAATTTGCACTTGCTTTTGCAATTTTATCGTTTCTGTTCTGCTGCAAAAAAGATAGCCAGTGCGGCGCCTGCAATTGCGTTAGTTATGCTGACACAACCTGTGCAAGGCCACCAGATACTACAACAGCAAATAGTTTGATTTTAGGAAAATGGTATTTACGGGAAGTAGACAAACCATCGCCACCGCTTAGCGGTGGTGCAAGTGGTAACGTCTACTATTGCGATACCTCAGAATATGTAATATATTATGCCAATGGAACTATATTAAGGAATGGCGCATCGGCTAACTATATGACAGGTGACAGTTCACGGTATCAATTATTTGTTTTTCAGGACACTTGCGGTGGTTATTATTTTGCTGATAAGTTTATGTTTATTGATTCGATAGGAAATTGCCATCTCAATAGTAATCCCGATTTTTCGACATATTATATACCCATTCAAATATGCAATAGCGTTTTAGTAATAGGAGGATTTCCCGATATTAATCCGCCCGATCAACCGTACTTGTATATCTATTCAAGAAGCTTGCAGTAAGGCCCATTTGTTAATATTAAACCAGCTTATTACCGGATAGTTAAAAATGTTACTTTAGATGCCCTTTTTAAAAGAGAAAAACATTCAGAATTAACATTATATATTCACATGAAAAAAATACACTACTTAATAATTGCATTGTTTTTTACTTCGGTTTCGCAAAATGCACAGGCAGGGCTTTCGGATAAGTTTAAGGTTTACTTTAATCAACCGGTAAACACTTCGGTTTCGTCGGGGACTCCGGCCATTTATGTAAACGGCACTATTATGGATACGCTGGTATACTATATTAACAATGCCAAGTATACTGTTGATGTGGCGCAGTATGATTATAACCAGGATGAATACTTCGCCAATATAGCTGCGGCAGTTGACAGCGCTTATGCGAGAGGAGTACGGGTAAGATGGATATATGACGGCTCATCATCGAATACCGGGTTGAGCGGTTTAAACAGCGGCATATACAGGGTAGCCAGCCCACAAGGAAATAACTATGGTATTATGCATAATAAGTTTGTGATTATAGATGCCAATGCACCTGATTCAACGCAAACATGGCTGCATACAAGTTCGATGGATTGGAGCGGCACCATGGTGGATTATGATTATAATAACATCCTGTTTATTCAAAGCCAGCAACTGGCATTAGCTTATACAGCGGAGTTTAATATGATGTGGGGAGATACTGGTGCTGCGCCTAATGCTACTGCCGCAAAGTTCGGACCTTATAAAACGGACCTGGGATTGCATAATTTTACCATTGATGGCATAGCTGTACAGCTTTATTTCAGTCCGTCGGATGGAACTAACAATCAAATACTGAATACGATTGCCACTGCCGATTCGGAATTGTGTTTTGGTGTTTACGAGATGACCGAAAGCAATGACGCCAATGCGATTATTGCAAAATACCAGGCCGGTGTTACAACCTATGGTATTCTTGATCAATACTCGGCAACTTCGGCCGGGGGACAATATACAACCCTGAGCACCGCGCTGGGAAGCAACTTAAAAGAGTATGACCAGAACAGTTCGATATACCACAACAAGTTTATGTTTGTGGATGCCTGCAGCCCATCATCAGACCCGCAGGTCTTAACCGGTTCGCATAACTGGACTAAATCGGCAGATGAATACAATGATGAAAATACCCTTATCATTCATGATGCGACGATTGCCAATTTGTACTACCAGTCGTTTTACCAAAATTTCGCCAGCCTTGGTGGCACAATGAGTCCTTGCACTACAACAACAGGCATTGAAAGCATTGCTAAAGAGAACATCAATGTTTACCCTAATCCATCTAACGTGGGTTACTGGCAAATGGAAGTTCCGGCAGATTGGGTAGGCAGTAGCTGGACTTTAAATGATATGAGCGGACAGGTAATAGTGCGTTCTGAAGTTAAGGATATTCAAACCGTAATATCAACCCAGCTTTCGGCAGGTATATATTTTGTAAGGCTTGAGAAGAACGGCCAAAGTTTAGTGCGTAAGCTTGTAAAGTTGTAATAGCTGACTATGGCCGGTAAACTGCTCCGGCGACAGAGTCTTTGGAGGCACCGGTTACACTTTTCAGCACGTTTATTTCATTGCGTAAACGCAGCACACCCATTAGTGCAATTACAATGGCCTCTTTAAATTTGACCAGTTCTTCGGTAGGTACTATTACATCAACTGCTGTTAGCTCTTTAATGCGTTCTATTAAAAAACTGTTGAAAGCCCCACCACCGGTGGCCAGCATTTTTTCGTTGGCACCAAAATTCAGGCTCTCCTGGTTTGCGATTGTTTTAATGTGATGAGCAATCTGCGAAGCTATATGCTCAGTATAAGTTCTCAGCTTGTCGTGAATTGAAATATCAAACTCTTCAATTAGTGGCAAAATGACTTCGCGGCTAAATCCATTGTCCAAAGATTTGGGATATATAAGTTGGTAGAAATCCAGTTCGTTCAGCTTTTGCAGAAGCGCGGCGTCTGTTTTTCCTTCCATGGCAAGCTTTCCGCCGGCATCATACTCGCTGCCCAACCGGTTGGCCAATGAGTTCAAAACCTGGTTGGCGGCGCAAACATCAAAGGCAATAATGCCACCGGTGCTGTTTGTTTTGCAACTTATATTGGCAATACCTCCAATATTTAAGCAAAAGCGGTAATCATTAAACAATAGCTTGTCGCCAATTGGCACAATGGGTGTTCCTTGTCCGCCATCTGCAATGTCGCCTGAGCGGAAATCGCAAACTACCGGTAGGTCTGTTATAGCAGCAATAGCCGAACCATCTCCTATTTGAGTGGTCATTTTTTTCTCGGGGAAGTGAAAAATGGTGTGGCCATGCGAGGCTACTAAGTCCACTTTCCCCTTTAAGTTATGCCTTGCTATAAAGGCATTTACCTGTTCGGCAAAATAATGGCCTAAGGAGGTGTGGCTTTGCCAAAGTGTTTTAGCGGTAGATACCGGTAGCCGTTTTATTTCCTGTACCCATTCGTCGGGGTAAGCTACCATATCGGTATGCAGCACCTTCAATGTCCATTGTTCGTTATTAATGCTGAACTCGCAATAGGCTATATCCAAACCATCTAACGAGCTACCGCTCATTAACCCTATGGCTTTATATCTTTCCATCTACTTTCTTAAATGTATCACAAATTCAGCCACCGCATCAATTTCTTTGGCTGAAAGCTTATCTGAAAAAGCAGGCATGCGGCCGCCCCCTTGTGCTATTTTATCGGTTAACTCATTTTTAGTAAACTCGTTCTTGGCCAGGTTAGGCGCTCGGCCTTCAACACCGGTAGCCCCGTGGCAACCCGAACAATTTTTAGCATATAGCGGGCTGCCATCAATATGGTTAGCAGTGGTGGGCGCCGATTTTTTAGTGCACGATGCAATTGCAAGCAACGCAATAAAACCAATCAGTAATAGTTTTCGCATGAGGTGGATTTTGCGCTAATCTACAATAAGCCGCGAAAATGTAAAATGTAGGTTTATGTAATTTGCAGCACTTAACAGCTTGCCAGGTAGTAACCCGTAGCTATCGCAACAAAGTGACGTTGCCCTTTTGCGTTATTTGTTGCCCTTCCTGGGTTTCGGCAATAACCATCCAAACGTATACCCCTAATTGCGAAGGCTTGCCCTCAAAGGTGCCATCCCATCCCTGGTTAATGTTATCAGTAGCAAACACCTTTTGGCCCCAACGGTCAAAAACTGCAAATTCAATCAGTTTGCCAATATTGAGTGAGCGTTCAATTTTAAATTCATCATTCACACCATCGCCGTTAGGGGAAAAACCTGTTGGTATCAATAGTTCAGTATGCGGAACTACAGTGATGAGCACCGAATCCTTATTCTGACATCCGTACTGGTCGATACCAAATAAATAATACAATGTAGTTTGCAGGGGCGAGGCAATGGTATTTAAATTGCCTGCGTTTTCAAGCCAGGTTGAAGGATTCCAGAAGTAAGTAGGCGCATTGGTTGTACCATGAAGCGATGCATAGGTATCCAGCCAAATTGTAGTATCCGGCCCGGCTTCAACCACTGGCAAGGGATGAATATCTACCTCAACACCCACAGTATCTCTGAAACAATCATTAAAAACCGTTACCACATAATACGTAGTTGAGTCGGGCAATGCAAAGGGGTCGTTACTTACACTATCAGTCAAACCTGCTGCCGGCTTCCACGAAAAAAACGGGCCACCGGAAGCATGCAATTGAATCGGAATGCCCTCACAAGCCACAAACGGAGTGGGGGCTGAAGCGACAATAGGCATTTGCACCGTGATAGTTAAAGAATCGCTTGTTTTACAACCATGAGTATTGGTGGCTACAACATTATATTGGGTGGTAACTAAAGGAGTTGCAACGGGGTCAGCAACAGTTGATGAACTAAGTGACCCTGCCGGACTCCAAACGTATGTATAAGCACCTATAGCCCGCAAATGCGCCTGGCTTCCCTGGCAGATAAACGGAGTGTCCTCGGGATATATCATGATGGGCGAAGGTTCATACACTAATATCAGTGAGGTATCTTTATTTACACAACCATACTGATTGGTACCTGTTAAAATATACGTGGTAGAAATTGTGGGTGTAGCCAGAGGATTGGCAATTGTGGTACTGCTTAAAGTAGCATTAGGGTTCCATTGATAAATAACGGCATTTTGAGCATTAAACTGATATGAATTACCTATACATACGGAGTCAACTGGAGGCAAGCCCAATTGTGGTATCGAATCAACAAAAACCACAACAGAATCGCTTTTTAGGTAGCAATAGTTGGTTACCGTTAGTATATAAGTTGTAGTGCCCGGTGGATATAATCCGGTACTGTAGGAGCCCGGGTCTGTGATGTATGTTGTGGGAGTCCAGTTATAACCCGAAGCCCCCTGGTTAACAATTGTAGGGTACGCAGTATCAAACTGGCAAATAGTCATGGTATCCTGTAATATTAAGTTAAGCGCCGGGTTCAGTACGTATACAGTTACCGAATCGCTGGCAGTACAACCGTTCACATCGGTGGCGGTAACATCATAGGTTGTATTGACCGAAGGCTTGGCCAAAGGGTTGGCGATATCAGGGTTTGACAAACCGGTTGCAGGGCTCCATTGATAGCTTACTCCACCACTTGGATTTAGTTGTACGCTATCATGAAAACTAACGGGGTTCAAACAAACTGAAGTATCTATACCTGCATTGGCATGGGGCACCGGAAAAAATGAAACCCTCAGGCTGGCCTGGCTACTACATTGAAACTGACTATAGGCAGTTACAGTATACAAAATAGAATTAGGTGGCGGCGGCATTGCCTCAGGATTTGCAATTGCTGAATCGCTTAGCCCTGTAGCAGGCGTCCATAAATAAGTTACGCCACCAGTTGCCAAAAGTTGGGTAGAATCGAAGGGGCAGATTGAAACATCGCCTGAAGTAGTAAGCACAGGCAAGGGATGGATAACAATACTTTGATCGGCAGTATCTTTACAGCCATTAGATGAAATGACAATTAAGGTTGCCGTGTAGTTTCCGGGGGCACTATAGGTGTGCGTTGGATTTGCCAGGTTACTGGTATTGTTTGTAACATCGCCAAAATTCCAATTGTATGTGGCTATACTACCGGTTGAATTATCAGTAAAAACCACCGGTGTTGAAAAACAGAAGTCTGTATCGCTAAATGCAGCTACCGGTGTGGGATAAACAGTTATAGAGTGAATAGTAGTATCCCTGCATCCCAGTATATTCGCATCCGTTAAAGTAACGGTATACGTTCCGGGGGCTGCGTATGTATGCGAAGGATTTTGCGCACCGGAAACTGATCCATCTCCAAAGTTCCATGCCCATATATTGGGCAAGCCTGAAGTCGAAACTGTTTGATCGAGAAAGTTGACTGCAGAGTCTTCACAAGTATTGGCCGCTGCAAAAGCCGAAGTAAAAGTGGGGTATAAATAAACCAAAGCAGTTGTTGTGTCTGAACAGAGTTGTCCGTTAACGGTTTGGCTTACTACCAGTTGAGTTAAAAACGTACCGGTATCGGGATAAGTAAATGTCGGTGAAGGCTGACTCGAAGTATCAGTGGTAGAACCGGGAACGCCAAAATCCCAGAAATAGGAAAGTGGTGAGGTGGGAGTAGGATTGTACGATGTATTTGTAAAGTTAACCGTCAGCGATTTGCAATCGAGTGTATAAACTCCGACTCCATGGTTTATGAATACATCGGGCACCGCCGCAATGGGTATGTTACATTGGGCAACTGTAAATTGAAAATCGCGACGCAAAACATTAATCAATTGCCCGTTACGGTATTCACTTACACAAACTGTAATGTCAAATAGCCCCGCGGTATTGGGGGTTCCGGTGAGCAACCCGGTTTGAGGGTCAATAGCAAAGTCGCTGCTTGTTGCAGGGTCATTAGTAAAATTAGATGCACTGAAAGGCGCATTATAGGCTGCAGCTGAATAGGGCGGCGCCGGCGGTGCGGTAGCACATCCCCCTGCACCACCGTTGGGTGAAGGATCGGGACAGTTTCCATTGGCGCCCGAGTATGGATCGCATAAACTGTAAACCAGTGAATCTCCATCGGGATCGGAGGCAGAATAGTCAAGGCTCAAAGGCGCATTTAAGCAAATAAACAATGGGGGAAGATTATTAAAGCGGGCGGAACTATTGCAGGTTGCAAGCCCACTGCCCGGTACCTCAACCGTAAAAGTTGCTCCCTGACCTGTAAAAAGGTTTACAACACCGACATTTCGACAGCACCTTTGGTAAACTATGGTATATCCACCCGTTGATGGGGGCAAGGTAACTGTGCCGACATAATCGGCTTCTTGTACGCAGGCGGATGGCTGAACCATGCAGGGGCTTGTGTATGTAGGCGGAAGTTGAGTGATAGGTGGTTCCGGCATGGCAACCTGGGTATAAACATTGCCTGATGCATCGAAAATGGTAACATATTCCGGGTTACCATAAGGGGCACAATCGGTACAATTGCAATTGCGGTAAAGCTTAAGCGTAATTTGGTATGAATTATTCCCCAGGCAATCATAATACAGTTCGCCACCAAATATATGAGAGCAATTTGCCGTATATACGGCCATAAAACACAACGTAATAAGGAATATTTTTTTCATGTTTGCCCTGCAAAAGGATAGCGAAGATAACCCGATTACCCAAATTATACCTACAAAACCACCTAATTTACCTATACAAAAGGTATTTGTTAAAAATGAGAATGACAACCATAATAGCACAAATTATAAAGTGCAACCAAAAGCATTTTACCCTTATCTTATTTGAATAGATGTTATTAGTTTGTTTATGGTTGCCCGGTGGCGGGAATTGAAGACAGAATATTACCCTGCACGATGTTTTTCAAAAAGGTTAAGTGCATAACAGCGTAGTAATAATGCTATTAGAAAAGATTAACTTGGCATCGTAATTCGCAAAAAATTATATTAGCGACATGAGAAAAATCTATACACTGATTCTGTTTTGCCTGATTGCAGGCCTTGCTAAAGTTTCAGCTCAAAACAACGTGGGCATTGGTACCGCAACCCCTGCCACCAGTGCAATTCTTGATTTGACAGATACACAAAGAGGATTATTAGTGCCGCGGTTAACGAGCGCGCAAAGAACTGCAATAGCAGCGCCCGCTAACGGATTGATGGTTTATGATATTACCGTTGACTGCATTTACTATTACAGTACCCTTTCGGGCTGGCAATCGCTTTGCCAACAAAGTGGCGGAGCCGGAACTACAGGTGCGACAGGCGTAACCGGACCAACGGGTGCCGCAGGTAGCGCAAGTACTATAGGCCCTACCGGAGCAACCGGGCCAGCCGGACTTGCCGGAACAGCAGGGCCAACCGGCTTAACAGGCCCAACCGGCCCGGATTGGACGCTTTCAGCCTTAACGCTTAACCCCAGCGGAACACTTACTTTAACAACTACAGCACCGCAAACAGTATCTACTACAATTGGTGCATGGCTAACAACCGGTAATGCCGGCACTGTTGCGCCAACCAACTTTATTGGTACCACTGATAATATTGATTGGGTGATGAAAACCAATAGTATTGAACGTTCACGCCTGATAAATAATGGCCAGTTTATTGTGAATAATACCACCCCGGCTGCTACTGATGTTTTTTCGGTGTATTCAGGAACTTATGCAGGCACTATAACGGCCGGTGCGGGAACCACTGCGGTTGCAGGCTACAGTGCGGGAGCGAATGGTGTGGGTGTTGAAGGAACAAATAGTGCGGGAGCAGGGGCGGGAGTTTTTGGCACCGCAAATACGGCTAACGCCACCGGTGTATTAGGACAAAATACCGGCAATCTGACTGTTGCCAATACTGATGCTGCTTATGGTGTGGCGGGTATTGCAAGCGGTACTAATGCTGCTAATACCTTTTCGTTTGGTGTGGCGGGACAGGGTGTTAACACAAACTCTTCCGGAGTTGTAGGGTCAAGTAATC
>Ga0206867_1065_pt1 | contig 23787 bp, 19 predicted proteins | sample Alteio_BWOrgCont_37_FD_152905 | JGI IMG/M metagenome (GOLD analysis project Ga0206867, IMG submission 152905) | Enriched cells from forest soil in Barre Woods Harvard Forest LTER site, Petersham, Massachusetts, United States -... | ecosystem: Environmental > Terrestrial > Soil > Temperate forest >...
GTGACACGCCAATAATTCGTGTAGAGCAACGCCTGTTGAACTGAGGGGCCAAGTTATGTACGGGCAATCCTAACTTGTTCAAATTTCCAGATATGCCCTTTTTGTGCCCGCATGAAGCCCTTTTCCAAGGCCAACCATCCCAACCATTATGCTCCGGCTGCCGCTCTGTGTTTCGTCGCGAGCAAGCCTTCACAGTTAGATCCGCGTCTTGCTCCTGACACACTATTCATTGTGTAAAGCATCACCCATGAGATTCAGCAAGCACTCAAATGTTACGCAATCGTCATCTTTTGTATCTTCTCTCCCTTGCTATTTGCTCTAAATCAAATACGTGCTTTGCCTACGAACGGATAGTTTGGCCAACACACAACTGAGAGTGGCACCCGCGTTCAAGGTCGGATGCAATACCAGCCGGCCGTAAAACGTGAAGTGCCTACCGAGCACGATGATCATTCAGACTTCCCCTCCGGTACACACTTAAGACCGCACATGGCTTAAGCGTATGTGCGGAATGAGCTTTTCTCTTATGCCGGTCTTACATAAGATCGCGCGGCAGTTCAGTTGCCTCGGAACGAAAGCAACGGTCGAAATCGCATTTGCGCCGCTCGTCAGGGAGACGCAGTGAAACGGCTTGTGAGGTCCTGAAACCAACGGCGATTTCGTTCGGGACTGAGCTCGGAGGCCCTGTGGATACGGAAAAGCTGCCTGGGAAAGAAAGTCTATTGCAGCAATCCCATTCTGAAAATCTATTACAACAACCCCATTCTTGGAACCAGAGATGGGGGGGCCCAAGCGTCGAGGTGGCTGAAAGTCGAGAAGTGTACGGTGCTGAACATTATTGGATCGCAGCATCAAGCCCGGAAAGCGTAGCGAGCTTGGGAACAGAGCTTGATCCTGAGACAAGGGGCGGGTTTCCGCCAGATCGAAGTGCGCGTGCAGAGCCGGTCTCCATGAGCGTTGCGGAATTCGTTGAACTCAGGTTTGCCCCCGAATATGTTTCCGTCAAGAGGTCCGCAGGCCGGGCTCATTTTCAAGCAATATTGAAGCACATCCTGACCCCGGGAGCAGTTGATCGTGCATTCCGGGTGAATGCAGCGACGTCGAAGGCCAGAATGAAGGCCATTCCAAGCTGGCCATACCTTGATTCCATGCCACTAGGCGAGGTGAGTGCCGAAAATGTCCAACTGCTTATCTCAACGGCCCTTCAACACGGATATTCAGCACAAACTGTAATACACATCCGGAGTGTCCTCCGCGCCATCTTCTCGCACGCTCAAAAGTTGAATTGTTTCGGCGGAGAGAATCCCGCAACTCTTGCAGTGCCCCCTGGAATGACTCGTAAGGAATCGCATACTCTCACACTCGTTCAGCTGAAACAGGCCTTGCAACTCATGCGCTATCCGGAGAAGGAAATTGCGCTCTTTGCCATCTTTACCGGAATGAGCGTGGCTGAGATTTGTGGTCTTCAGTGGAAATATATGAACTTGTCAGATCTCCGACGCTTGGTGAATGGCGAGTGGATTCCAGCACGAGCTATTGCCATCCGAAGTCAAAGTTATAGGGGTGAGTGTGGATTTGTGATGAAGAGTCGTCAGAGAATTATTTCCATGCCCGAGGGCCTAAGCTCTGTATTGCAGATTCAGAGGAATCGAAAGAGATTTACAGCGCCTGACGACTTCGTTCTCGCGTCCCGATGCGGAACTCCCATCTCACCGAACAATGTTACGGCGCGCCGCCTTAAGTCCATTGGCAGATCTCTACAGTTGCCATGGCTGTCGTGGCATGTGTTTCACAGAACTCACGTAGCCCTGCATTCTGAATTTGGCAGGCAATTGAACAATGAGTTGAAGAGGGTCCTTAACCTCGAACATCTGGATCATCCACCGCAATGAAACATTCTGGGCAAGACTTGATCGCCGTGGGTTTTTTGACTTCGGAGGGCAGAACTATGGGAAAGCCATCTGAAATTACGTCCAAACTCGGCTCCGGGGAAGCATCCAGAGACCTGCGGCAAAGGACTGCGGGGATGAACGCTTCGCTCCTTTCCTTTTACGAAAGAGTGGCCCAGAATTCCACCATGAGCCTGGAGGTATTTGTCGCAAAGAAGTTCATCCCTGAGCACGTCGAACACAAGAGGCCCGCCGGGCGTAGGCATTATCAGGCTATGTTGAAACACTTGCTGCGACCCGAAAAGGTTGATCGCCTGTTCAGCCCCGAAACCGACAAGCCTACGGGAAGGCTAAGGGCATTGCCGGACTGGCCCTACCTGGACCGCGTACGATTGTGCGACCTCCAACCTGCCCATATGCAGCAACTCGCCGCGTCCGCCTTATCTCACGGGTATTCAACGCAGACAATCATGCATATCCGAAATGTGATCAGCGCCATCATCTCGCATGCAAAGAGAGAACAATGCTTCAGCGGAGAAAATCCCATCTCCGGGGTTCAATTGCCTCCCATGGCCCGCGGAAGAGCTCAGAATCTAACCATTATCCAAGCAAAGAGATTGCTCGGACTCATGCAATACCCTGAACGAGAGATCGCACTTATCACGATAACCACCGGGATGAGCATTTCGGAAATATGTGGACTTCAATGGAAATACATCAATCTTACGGATTCCAAAGTCCATACCGAAGGGGAGCCTATCGCTCCAAGATCAATCGTCGTCAAAAACCAGTGCAGTTCGAGTGGACTTGTCGGGGTGAATATCCATCGAGTGAGAACTGTCGAGATTCCTGAGCCCTTGTTTCGCACCTTGCTTACTTTAAGACGAGCGCAAAATAATCCTGATCCGAATTGCCTTCTATTACCATCCAAAGCTGGCACACCGATTAATCCATACAGTCTTCGAATACAACGGCTAAGGCCCATCGGTAGAAGTTTGGAGATGCCATGGCTATCGTGGCAGATTCTTACGCGCGCTCACAACGCGCTTTTGTCTGAGCTTAGAATGCAGTTTTACGACGACCTGACTCTAAGCGGGCAAAAGACTCAACCCTGAATCATCACGTCGCACTGATCCAATTGTTTACAGAGTCCTAATATCTTGCGCTAGCCTCGCATGGACCTTCGTCGCAACGAGAAAAATGCAGGTGTGTTTCGGATTCGGAGTCTGTAGTCATACTGCCTTGGCGGAACACATTCCATGACAGCCATGGAATTTGTAGCGTTCTTCCAATCGACCGTAATCGCCGCTCCGCAATATTGTTCGGGTTCACTGGGGTTCCGGCTTTCGACACGAGAGTGAAGTCATCGGGTCCCGTAAACATCTCTCGTCCACTCATCATAAGGAGCATGGGAAGCAACAGTCCGTGAATGGAGATATTTCTTTTGCGACTGTCCTTCACATTGTCCATGTCGCCACGATACCACCGCCGCCGGACTGCAATCGTGAGCGGTGGAATCGGCTCGCTGTCAGCGCTGGAGAAGACACCGGTTAAGTTCACGTGCTTCCACTGAAGACCGCAGATCTCGGCAATATTCATTCTGGTGAGCATCGCCATGAGAGCTATTTCCCGTTCGGGATATCGCATCAGTCCAAGCACTTCTCTCGCTTGGGTATGCGAAAGCTGGCGCGTATTCTTGTGCGTCAGCTTGGGCAGTGTAACCAACTTGGCAGGATTGTCACCTAGAACGAATTGCGCTCGATGAGCGTGCAAAAAGATGGCGCTGATCACGTTCCTGATGTGCAGGATGGTCTGTGTCGAGTACCCTCGATTCATGGCGGCTAGAATGAGACGCTCGACATGCTCCGTTCTGATGTCGTGCAGTCGCTGATAGCTCAGGTAGGGCCAATCCGGAACCGCCTTTAGCTTCCCATTCGCCCTCGGGGTGTCTACCCGAAACATGCTGTCAACTTCGCCCGGCGTCAGTATGTGTTTGAGAATCGCCTGGTAATGCGCCCGCCCTGCAAACCTCATAGCTGTGACATGTTCTGGCACGAACTTTGTCCTCACAAAGTCCGCAAACGTAATTTCCGATGGCTGAACCTGTGGATCCTGGCGCAGTTGCAAAGGAAAACTCTCCTCGCCGGCACGCTTCGCCTCTCTCTTCGCTATCCGGGACAGACCCGTGGCAGGGCCGATCGATGTGGGGTTCGCCCTTTGACTTTGCACGACTAGATTTCCATCGGCCCTATCCGCGCAACAGCGCAAGTTACAAACGCCTCACTCCCGATAGATATCGGTCATTCTTGCAGGTTGCACTCGATTCATATCGCTTCTCATTTGTGCCTACCTTGCCAATAGGGCGTGTTTCATAAACAGGTTCGGGCTCAAACAGGCAATTACATGTGAGGCGGATGAAGCGTCGAGTTGGTGTGTTACATTCCCCGGCCGCTGGCTCTCAGGTCCTGAGCGGCCGCTAAGGGGATTGCGCCGTAGGTTGATGAAGGTCGCCGAATCTGAGACGTTTTGAGGCGAAATCTACCCTTTCCGACGACACCTTCCCCGCTGACAGTGCGAATCGCGCGAGTCCGTGTGTCTGGAATAGTAAGACGAAGAGGAGCGCGGCCAATTGCTTAACGTCAAGTTAGTTATCAATATTTAAATAAGCCTAAAAATTGTAATTTAATTTGACAATTAGATGAGTGACGCTTCCCGTGACACAAATTCTTTGGGAGGAATTTGCGGACTGAAAAAGGGGACTTCGCGTTCGCCTGGCGAGTGGCGTCGCCTACTGCGCTGGTTTTTGGGAAATGTCTTTCCTGGACGAGATCGCAAGCGTCTGGCAGCGCACATTTCGAGCAGCTTGGGGTTCCCAGGCTGCGGTTCCCAGTCCAAAATGTCTGAAAGCTATCTATAAGAGTTAGAGGGATTTATGCGATTGAAGCACCACAGTTCAGATTTGCAAGTCGTTGATTCTATATGGCATTGCCAGTTCGGAACCAGGGGGTCGGAGGTTCGGATCCTCTCTCCCCGACCGTAAAATCAATCAGTTAATATCTTCCGCTGCTCCTTTCCGCGAGCCCACGGCTCGTACTTGTGCTCTACTTTGATGCCGCGGTCCATTTTTCACCCGGCGCGTACAACCGGCCCGGCACTTCAAGACCATTCAACGCGTCATACGGAGCCGCTTCCCAGCCCCGTATCCATTTTGTCGCCAGGCAAGCACGGAATCGATGTTCGAAGACGACGCGCTGTAGTTCCTGGGTAGCTTTAGGCGAGGCCCGGCTGGTCGTTCCAACCGCCGGCGCCGTCGGGTGCGTGGCGGAAGGGACGGGGAACGGACCCGCCGGCACTCATCCCCTGACAAAAGAAGGAACAATGGCCGGAGGAATGGATGGCGAGGTCGGCGGGGGCGAGTCCGGAAGCGATAAAGAGCTCGTTCGTGGTGAGGGTTGCGTTGGGGAAGAAGTCGGCGCCGTTGAAAGCTGCTTGCAGGAACACGGCTGCCCGTGTGAACGGACCGATTCCGAAGCCGCAAGCATCATCAAAATCGGTGAACTTGTAGTTGGCGAGGATGATTGCGCCTCCGGTGGAAAGCGGCGCCCGATGGGCGAGGCGCGGGGGACGGAGTTCATCTTCCTTGGCCATGAACTTAATGTTCAAGACTTGAATGTCCTGACGCAGCAGCGTGGCGGCTTTCTCGAATTTCTGGCGCATAAACGCCAGTTGCTGAGCGGGCGCGTTCTTGAGGATGTCCAGGCGAAACACGAAGCCAAAGAAATCGGCGAATCGCGCTCCTCCATTGGGATCGAGGGTCACCTTGCCGGAGGCGTCGATGTTGCGGGAAACCGCGGAGCGGCCGGCTTCCATCCAGATCTGGGCCTGGCGGCGTGCAGCGCCGATGTGAATGGCGGGGCGGGTGGTTGGTTCGGACTCGAGGGCGATCAGCTTTTGCTCGGTGTGCTTGCCGGGGTCAACCTGGCCATCGGCTTTGCCGAATTGGAGGCGCTGGAATCCTTCGATGACCGCCTCGGTCTTCGGGCCGAACTTACCGTCCTGCTTGAGTTTCGTGACAGGGCCGCCTAGCGCGGGCGGCACCATGTTGAGGTAGGCCTGGATCCAGGCGACGTCGGTGGGACGGTTAGGGCCGATGGAGCCGACTACGGCGGAGATGTTTTCTGTCGATAGTGGCAAGGTGTGCGTCTCCTTCTCTTTTGGAGAAGATCATTCTGAGATATTGTTCTCCTCCGCTGGTGTAGGCGGAACCCCGCCGTGAAACCGGCCACGAGTGTAGTGAATTATTTTTGGATGCGCGAAATTACGCCCGCAAATGAATCTCGTCGCACACAACCACCGCGGCTCGCACAGGTACCCTTCCTCACATTGGGCCTCGTCAATCCGGAGGATAGTCACTCGGACGGCATCGTGTACTGGCGGCACTCGATTTCTTGCCGCGTCCGCCAAACCTGCCCCTTGTGCTGCGACGGGAAAACTCTCGCCAAACGACGTTAGGAGAAAATGCCGCAGATCAGCCTTCATAAACCGCTACATTTTTCGCTACAGCCGAAAAAGAGGGGCGGGACCGTTATCTCTAAGTTGTTTATTTTAAATGGTGCGGAAGAGGGGACTTGAACCCCTAAGCCTTTCGGCGCTAGCTCCTAAGGCTAGTGTGTTTGCCATTTCACCACTTCCGCACGCGGCCGATGGACCTGCTGGGGGTGGCAACTTCGCCTCGCGGGCGCGGGCGGCGCCACCATACTCAAGTCTATAGCAAAGTCACTTGCAAGCGTCGGATGCCGACTTTCGCGGTCAAATCCGCAGAAACAGGCGCTTCCGGTACATCCAAAACAGCGTCAGCCAGTAGAGCGCCATCACCGTGATGCCAAGCATCAACGGCTCCAGGCCTGCCCCGAAGATGCGAAAAATTCCATGTCCAAAATTCACATGCAGATTGGTGATGAGGAAGTCTTCCCACAGGTGCGCGATCAGATATGCCGCAATGGAGTTCATTCCCACGACCACGAGCGGAAATGCCCACTTGCGATGTCCCTTCACATCGATGACCCAGGAGAACGCCGCCAGGAACCAGAAGCAGACGCCGCCGCTGAAAAGCGTCCAGGCTGGAGTCCAGATGCGCTTCACAATCGGACAAGTCCCGGTAAAGTGCAGCAGCAGGCCCGCCGCCATCAGAATGGCGCCGGCGATGACGAATTTCTTCACCGGAATCTTCGGAGCCGCGGCACGAAACCATTCCCCCGCACGCAGACCGAGCAGCATCGTCCCCAGAGTGGGAATAAAGCTCAACGTGAGATAGCCGCCGTCGTTGAACAGGAACCGCGAAGCCCGCGGAAAGAGATTCAGGAACCAGAGGTCGAACGCCTGGCCCAGGTTGCTGTTCATGTTCCAATGCGAAGCAAAGCCGGTGAAGTTATGCGTCCAGCCCGGTCGAACTCCCACCGCGGTATAGTCGAAACCCGGACCCGGCGCCGGGTAGAGCGCCCAAGCGAGCCAATAGCCAAACAGGATCACGCCTAACGCGGTCCACTGCCAACGGGGCTTGCAATAGGCAAGCATGAACGCGAAGGTGTAGCCGAGGCCGATCTGGGTGAGAGTGTCCTCGAAGGTGAAGTAGGTCTGCGGACGGCCCAGGGAGCGGAGAAAGAATCCCAAAAAGATAAGCACCAAGCTCCGCCACATCGCGTGAGCGACCTGTCTTCCGAAGCTCTCGCCCTTGCGCGCGCGGCTGGCGATTGAATACGGGAGCGCGACACCCACCAGAAAAGTGAACCCCGGCTGGATGGTGTCGTGAAGACTCATGCCAGCCCAGGGCACATGCGTCTGGTTAAAGGCGAGGATGCGCCAGAACAGGCTACCCGGATAGGCGCGCGCAACCGCTGCGAAGCTCATCACCTCGCCCATCATCAGCAGCATCACCAACCCGCGATAGGCATCCACGGCTATGTTGCGCGGCGGAGCGGCTACAACGGTCTTCTCCGCCGTTGATGTGGTTATGCCCGCAGGCTTTTCGAGACTCGCGGTCGCGTGCATCGTAATCCCTTTCCCGGCTCACCGTTCGGTGCCGCATCGAACCTCGGTTTCCGGTAAAGTAGCACATCGCGAACAAGGCACGCCAGTTATACCCGAATCGCCCCATCTGCATTACGGTCCGGTCTCGCGCCCCGCTGAACTTCCTATTCCGCCCGAAGCGCTTCCACGGGATTGACGGTCGCCGTTCGCCGCGAGGGAATATAGCTTGCAAGCACGGCCGCGCCGCACAACGCGACGGACGCCAATGCATACGTTACCGGATCCATTGGGCTCACGTGGAACAGCAGTGACCGCAGCAGCCGCGTCGCCGCCAGGGCCAGCAGCAGCCCGCACACGACCCCGCTACCCGCCAGAAGCAGCCCCTGGCGCACAAACATCGTGGTAATGGTGTTGCGCTGAGCTCCGAGCGCAATCCGTATCCCGATCTCGCGCGTGCGCTGCGACGCGGAGTAGGCGATGACGCCGTACAGCCCCACCACTCCCAGCAGGAGCGCAATGCCGGCTGCGATCGCCAGCATCACCAGCGTGAACGAGGTGCGCGAAATGGACTTTGTGTAGTAGTACTCCTGCGTGCGCACGTCGGTTAACGGCAGGTTGGCATCCACGGCCCACACCGCCTGGCGGATATCCTTGATCAGGCTCTCCGAGCCAGCGCGCGGACTGCGAATCGCAAAGGCGACCCAACGGCGCACATTGACGTCGTCACTCTCGAAATGATTCATCAAGGTCGGCCAATAGGCGGTTGGAGGAGCATCCTTATTCATCCCGTCAGCATGCACATCGCCGATGACCCCGACAATCGCACGCCAGTCGTCCTTGGTGCTTACCCGAATGTGTTTGCCCATCGCATTGGCTGGACTGCCCCAATACTCACGGGCAAAATTCTCCGACACCATGGCCACGGGGAGTTTCTGGTATGCCTCATCCCATGTGAAATCGCGTCCAGCAACCAGGGGAATGCCCAGCGTTCCAAGAAATCCCGGCGAGCCAAACGTAAACCTGCGCAGCGGCGGCATCGAACCGTCGGTGTAGCTCCGGTCCTGCGCCCACACTGGGTCCTCCCACCCATTTCCATCCATTGGAACAGAACCGCCGAAACCTACTGCGGTCACGCCCGGAATCGCTCCGATTCGCTGGGCGATCGCTGCCTGCATCCGCAAAACGTCATCGGCTTTGGGTACATCGGGTTCAGAAATCGAGATACGTACGGTCTGGATCTTTGCCGTGGTGTTATATCCAGGATCGACGTGCGTCAATGCGCGAAACGTACGGATCATGAGCCCCGAGCAAATCAGCAGTACAAAAGCCAGGCTCACCTGGATCACCACAAGCGTGTTGCGAGTGCGATGCCGTTCGCGGCCCTGGCTCAAGGTCCGCCCGCCCTCTCTGAGTCCAGTTCCCATTCGCGTGCTCGCATAGCGCAATGCGGGGATGGACCCGAACAGCAGGCTGCAGAAAAGCGAAACAGCAATGGTAAATGCAAGGACCGTCCCATCGATCCCAATATCGTGCAAACGCGGCAGCCCATCCGGGCCCAGCGCCACCAGCAATCGCAGCGCTCCCCAGGCCAGCGCCAGGCCAAGGGCGCTCCCCAGGACCCCGAGCACTGCGCTCTCAAGGAGAAATTCCCTGGCGATGCGCCACGGACTTGCGCCCAGCGCCGCGCGGACCGCCAGTTCCTGGTGGCGTCCTTCGGCCCGCACCAGCAGCAGGTTAGCCACATTCGCACACGCGATCAGCAGCACGATGCCGATGCTGCCCATCAGCACCCACAGCAGTTTTCCCACGTCTCCAATCACGTCCTGAGTCAGAGGCCTCACTTTCGGGCCCATGCGAGCCTTGTCGAACAAGCCCAGGCTGAATCCCGGCGGCGCCGGAAAGCTCTTGAATACGATCGGGATCATGCGCGCGATGTCAGTGTTCGCCGCCTGCAGTGTCACTCCGGGCCGAAGCCGCGCAATTCCGTCGTAGCTGAACTGGCCCAGTGTCGTTTTATTGCGATCGAATTGGAAAGGAATAAATAGTGCAGGCTGCTCCCCGTCCAGGAACCGGAATTCCTTGGGCATCACCCCTATTACCTGCCGCTGCTTCCCGTCCACCCAGATCGCCCGCCCCACGATCGAACGATCGCCGCCGAAGCGGCGTTGCCAATATCCGTAATCGACCATCACCGTATCGGGACTGCCGGGTTGAACGTCCGGACGGCTGAACCAACGCCCCAGCATCGGCGTCACGCCCAGGATCGGGAGCACCCCATCGGTTACATCCAGCGCGTGCACCTGTTCCGGATTCCCCTGTCCCGTCACGCTCACCGAATCGCCCTCGTACATTCCGATATCTTCGAAAACGCGATTCTGTTCGCGATAAATAAAGTAGTTTGACGGCGCCATATTCACGTCATCGAGGTTGAGCCCGGGAGCCGTGTGCCACACGCCGACCAGCGACTCGGCATGCGGATAGGGCAGCGGCTTCAGCAGGACTCCGTCGACTACGCTGAAAACCGCGATATTCGCGCCCACGCCGGCGCCCAGCGTGATCAGCGTGACGATGGTGAAAATCGGCGCACGCCAAAGCCGCCGCACGATTTGCCTCAATTGACTGGTGATTGAATTCACAGGCTCGCCTCCTGAATAACCGCTGACACGCCGTAGAAGCTACGTATTTATATCCGCACAAGGTTCCGCTTCCGGACGCACGTTGGGGCATTTTTGTGACAAACGAGCTGTCGGGGCTGGAATTTCTATCTACGAAGATTTTCGTTGACACGTACGAAGGACTTCGTATAACGTCTATTCATCATGACGAAGACCTCCGAGTCTCTGCCAAGACCGACCGAATCCGAACTGGAGCTCTTGCGTATCCTCTGGGAAAACGAGCCAGCCACGGTTCGCGATATCTACGATACCCTGAACCAGGAGCGGCCCTCCGGCTATACCACCGTTCTAAAGCTTCTGCAGATCATGACCGCGAAAGGCCTGGTGGTCCGCGATGAAGCCAACCGGGCGCATGTGTACCGCGCCGCGATCAGCCAGGACGCCATGCAGAGCAAGATCCTCAAGGATCTCAGCGTCCGCTTGTTTTCCGGCTCGGCCGCGCAATTGGCCCTGCATGCCCTGGCCATGGAGCCCGCAACCCAGAACGACCTCGATGAAATTCGCGCCCTGATTGAGCACAAGAAAAGCAATCCTTTGCAGGCACGAAAGGAGCGGCAATGACTCATACTGTTGAAGCCACCGCCTGGACCCTGATCCACTTCTGCTGGCAGGCCGCCCTCATTGCCGGCCTCTACCGCATCTTCAGCGCTGCGTTCTCCCGCCGCGCCAGTCAGACGCGCTACGTCATCGCCTTGTCGGCGCTTCTGACCATGCTGGGGGCGGCCGCGTTCACCTTTGCCTGGCAAATGGGGTCAACCCCGGCAAGTTCCAGCGCCACGTCTTCGATGACAAACGCCTTCATGGCCGGTGACTTCCCTCGCATGGTCGCTCCCGGCATCTCCGCCCCGTCGCACCCCGCGGCAGACAATCTCGCCTTCCTTCGCTCCCTCCCCAGCGTGATGGGCTGGATCGACGCATTCTGGCTCATCGGCGTGCTGACGCTGGCAGCGCGCGGCTTCGGTGGATGGTGGGTCATCCATCGCCTCCGTGTCTCGGCCACATCGCAGGTGCCCTCCTCTGTTCGTGCCAGCTTCGAACGCATTGTCCACGCGCTCTCCCTCTCCCGCCCGGTGCTGCTGCGCGTCTCGAGCGCCATCGCCGGCCCCGTAACCATCGGGACGCTGCGCGCCATCGTGCTCCTGCCTGTCTCTGCCGTCACCTTGCTCAGCCCGGATGAACTTGAAGTTGTCTTTGCCCACGAACTTGCCCACGTTCGCCGCGCTGACTTTTTGTGGAACCTGGTCCAGACACTAATCGAAACACTTTTCTTCTTCCATCCCGCGGTGTGGTGGATCAGCGGCCGCGTGCGCCATGAACGCGAATTGTGCTGCGACGACCTGGCCCTGAGGGTCTGCCCCAACCCCGTGGTCTATGCCAGCGCCCTGTTCCATCTTGAGGAGCAGCGCTCGCGGCAGATGAGCCTCGCCATGGCTCTTGACGGACATCAGCCGGGGCAAACCCTCCGCTGGAGAATCGCTCGCATCCTTGGCGAGACCACCCCGCGCAATCCTAGCCGGCCCCTTCGTCCCTTTTCACTCGCAGCGTTAGGCGCCGTTCTCGTCGTGCTTCTCCTGCCCGCACCGCAGGTAATCGCCGGCCTGCTTCCCCCTGCTCCGAAGCCGAAAGCCGTCGCTCCCCCTCCGGCTCCCGCGGCACTCCCGACGCTTCCCGCAGTGGCGGCACCCGTAGCGAGCGGCCTGTCTGCTTCCGCTCCTGCCGCTGCTTCGGCTCCCGAGCCGGCTCCTGCTCCAGAGCCCGCACCTAAACTTGTTATCGAGTCTCCACTCGTAGCCCAGGCACACGCCCAGGCTGAGCCTCCGGCGCAAAGTCCTTCCAGGACCTCGGGCACCGGATCCTCCTACATCGACCGAATGAAAGCCGCGGGCTATGACGTCGATCTCGACAAGCTCATCGCCATGAAGATCCAGAACGTCACGCCCGAGTATGCCCAGTCGATGGGTGAATTAGGTTTTGGCAAACTCAGCGCCGACGACCTGATCGCATGCAAAGTTCAAGGGGTTTCGCCTGAATCGATTGCCGAGTTCAAGAAACAAGGGCTCGAGGTGAAGTCGATCCAGGACGCGATCTCCTATCGGATCTTTGAGGTCACCCCCGCGTTTGTCGACGGCATGAAAGCAGCCGGCTTCAAGGACCTGGACTCGCAGAAACTTGTAGCGCTTCGCGTCCAGGGCGTCACGCCCGACTATGCGCGCATGATCGCGCAGAAGTATCCGGGAGCCACGGCCGACGATGTGATCAAGACTCGCATCTTCAGGATCGACGCAGACTTCATCGCTCTCGCCCAAAAGCACGGCTTCAACAACCTCTCCCTCGACAAGCTGGTGAAGCTCCGGATTTCCGGATTGCTCGACGATGAATCGGTAAAACCGTAGCGATTCAATTCCTTCGTGAAGGGTACGGGCTTTTTTAGCCCCTGAGGGCAAGTTCAGCGTTCTTCAGGGTTCCGCGGCACTGTGTTTGAGCCTTTGCCCTCCAAGTACAATTTTTCGACGCAACTATTGCGCTCAGGAAAGCCTCGCGCATGTTCGAAAAGGAGTTCCCGATGTATCGACGCACATCGACCGCAACCATCGCCCTTATGGCCGCGTTCTCCATCGCGCTTCACGCCGCTTCTCTGGCCCCGCTTCATGCCGACTGTTCGATCGGCGCCAGCGAAGACCACGATCGGTTCAGCCTCCATATCGACAAGAAAGGCGAGTGCGATGACGGCGGCCGTCACTGTGGCTCCAGCTTCAGCAACGAATCGACCTCTCGCTTCACCGGCATCACCCTGGCCGACCTCAACCGCGAAGGCGCGAACCTGACCGCAATCCTCGCCGCCGAAGCCGGCACATTCACCTGTTCCGGCACGATCCGCAACGGTGAACTCACGGGCGCTTCCGTCTTCACACCCGATGCGGCCTTCGTCGAAAAGATGGACCGCATGGGCTTCACCGGTCTCGATTCCGAAAAACTCGAGGCTTACGCCTTCATCGGCGTCGACAGCGCCTTTGCGCAATCGATGAAACAGACCGGCGTCCACGGCATCACCATCGACAACCTGATCGCTCTTCGCATCTTCAACATCAATCCCGAGTACATCCACGGGATCACTGCTCTGGGCTACGAGATGCCCGATGCCGACAAACTGATCGGCCTCAAAGTGCAGGGTGTCAATGCCGAGGAAGTCCGTCAGATCCGTGCCCTCGGGTACCAGCCCACCCTCGACGAACTGATCCAGATTCGCATCTTCAAAATCACGCCTGATTTCATCCAGCGCATGCAGCAGCGCGGTCTCAAAGACCTCACAATCGCCAAGCTCGTGCAGATTCGGATCTTCAAGCTCGACGAATGATTTGACTCGCCCCCGGGACCCACCCAGCGCTCGTTGCCGGCCAGCAGTTGCGTGCCTCCGCCGGCGAGCATCGGCTTTTCTTCTTCATCCGCATAAGGACCCGAGGGCTTGCGTGAACGCCCGACCATGATGCGATAGGTGCTCTTCGTGCCGCGGCAGCACAGGTCAAACGAAACGAACAAGTAATAAAACTCTCCGTGGCGAACGATAAACGGCGCTTCGATCGCCTGCCAATTTGCGGGCAGACCGGGCGGTCGCGGCTCGGCATTCTCCGGCTTGACGCGCGCCGCCAGCGAGTAGAGCTTCGTGTCTTTCGTTGAAAGTTTTCCCGTCACCGCATCGACGCGGCGCATTTTGATTCCGCTCCAGAAGCTGCCGAAGCTCATCCACGGCTGTCCGTTGCCATCGAGAACGATGTTCGGATCGATGGCATTGAAGTCATCCGATTCCATCGACTTCAATACCAGGCCTTCATCGTTCCAGTGATACTTCGGATTGGCGGGATCCAGCGTCTCGTTGGTCGCGAGAGCAATGCCCGATGTATTGACCCCAAATGCCGAATAGGCATAGTACAGGTGGTACTTGCCGCTGAAGAAAGATACGTCCGGCGCCCACAAGTCCCGCGTGCGCGGACTCGCCTCGTGAATCCACGCTGGAACAGCGTCAAAGACATGGCCGCATAACTTCCACTCGGCCAGATCGGTGGAGCAACGGATCGGAAGCTGCCCCCCATCCGGAGCACGGCCGGTTGCAAAGACATAGTAGCGGTTGCCCTCTCTGGCAATACAAGGATCATGTGTGCGCGGATAATCGCCGCTAAGAACCCACGCCTTGGGCTCCTGACAGGAAAGTGTGGCGGTGACAACAAGAGTCCACGCAACGGCATGGTGCCAGATTGTGCTCGTCCTCATACCTTTCACAAGGATGCCTCTACCGAGTGGTTGAGTGCAAACTGGCCTCATTGACCTGGGAATTGAGCCGTGTTGCACGCCAAGATCGAGACAAAAGGCGCTGAGAGCCGCATAACGATAGCGGCCCCAGCATTGCTTAAGGACTCAAGTTCAGTTCATAGACGAATGTCGAGCAATGCCTGGATGACGTAGTCCTGTTCGGTTTCCGTCATCTGATGGAACAGGGGAAGAATAATGCCGGTGTCGGCCACCAGGTTCGTGCGAGGCAGCTGATCTTCCCATCGTCCTCGACCATAAGGAATCTCGCGGTGAATTGCCATGATGGCGCGCCGCGTCGAGATCTTCCTGTCCATCAGTGATTGCATGATCCCGTCGCGCTTCGACGCTGCCGGACCGATGAGGCGCGCCATGTAGGACTGAAAATTATGCCGACGATTGGCCGGTATATACGGGGTTTTTATCCAGGACAGATCCTGCAGACCATCGGAGTAGCGCTGGGCTAAATACCGCCTTCTTTCAAGAAGAATCGGCAAGCGTCCGAGTTGGGCGATACCGATCGCAGCCTGCATGTCCGTCATCCGGTAGTTGAATCCGATTTCATCATAGGTTTCGGCGGCGATCTGCTTCGCATTGTGGCGGGCAACGTCAGACAAACTCATGGCGTGTTGCCGAAGCCGTTTGAGTCTCGCGGCGAGGTCCGCATCGTTGGTGGTGATCATACCGCCTTCGCCGGTAGTCATAATCTTGCGCGGATGAAAGCTGAAGCAGGCCATATCGCCCTCAGGGCTGCCTATAAGCTTTCCCTCGTACTCCGCGCCGATCGCGCACGCGGCATCCTCGACGATCGGCAGGCCATGCTTAGCCGCGATGTGTTTGATAGCCTTCATCTCGGCCGGTAAACCGATCTGGTGAACCACCATAATGGCCTTGGTACGAGGAGTGATAAGCGGCTCGATCCGATCCGGATCGATGTTAAAAGTATCCTGATCGATATCGGCAAAAACCGGAGACGCACCGTTATAAGCGATGGAGTTCGCTGTGGCCACGAACGACAAACTTGGGCAGATGACTTCATCTCCCGCCTTTATCCCGACGGCCCACAGGGCAAGCTGTAAGGCCGTGGTGCAGGAAGAGACGGCGATCGCATGATCGCAACCGACATATTGAGCGAAATTCTCCTCGAACTGCGCAACACGGGGACCTTGCGTAACCCATCCGGAGCGAAGAACCTCCAACACCCCGATCTCCTCTTCTTCACCGAGAAACGGGCGGGCAACCGGAATCATTGAGCTAGGCGCGCTGATTAACGTACTCATTTCACTCCTCCGCCGACGAGCGCCATTTCTGCCTTCGCATGCTCACACCATTCCACGAGCCTCTGGAGTCCAGACTGCAGGTCAACGCTGGCCTTGAAGCCCAGCAGATTCTCCGCCTTTTCGACGGCCGCACGTCTTGCTTGTACGTTATTCACAGTGCGTGCCGGCAGGTGTTGCGGCGTTAAAGAGGAGCCGCATACCTTCAATAGCAACTCGACGAGTTGATTGAGCGAAGTCTGGATACCCGTTCCGACGTTGAACACTTCGTCGGTTGCATCCGAAACGAGGCCGGCCACGTTAGCCCTGGCGACATCCTCGACATATACAAAATCCATCGACTGCGTGCCGTCCCCGAATATTTTGGGCGAGACTCCGCTCTGGATCGCATCGATCCACCGGATGAGCACTTCGGTGTACACACCATCGAGGTCCATCCGCGGACCGTACACATTGAAATATCGGAACGCGACATAGTCCAGCTTGAACATTTCGTGATAGGCCCGCAACATCTGCTCGTTGGCTATTTTGGCGGCGCCATAGAGCGTGCGATTGTTAAAGGGGTGAGACTCATCCATGGGTAGATAAGTTGGGTTTCCGTACACCGAAGCAGACGATGCGGCGACGATCTTCTTGATGCGATGCCGCACGGCGCTTTCCAGGACATTTGTCATTCCATCGATGAGAACCTCGACACCTTCCCGCGGAGCTTCGGCACAACGAGTAATGCGTAATGCCGCCATATGAACGACGTAATCCACACCCTTGGTCAAGGAGTCCACCAGCTCAGCGTCCCGAATATCGCCCTCGACGACAACGAGACCTCCCCTTTTCGATGCATCGGCAAGATTTCGCCTGTTACCGCGTATGAAATTATCCAGCACCCGCACTTCGGCTGCACCGGCCTCGAGTAATTGATCCGCGGTCGTGCTGCCCACAAAACCAGCTCCGCCGGTGATCAGAATTTTGGTCCCTTGAATCGGGTTCATCTCGGTCTCCCTGAAAGGTCTCGACTATCAGACTGCAGGCGGCAGGCTATATTGCCTTGCATACGCTGTTCAAATGGTTCAGTTTCGAATTACTCGTTTCGGTAGCGAAGCACTTTTGCGGGAACGCCTGCCACGATGGCGTACTCCGGCACGTCAGTGGTTACGACCGCACCGGCCCCCACAATCGAATGGGCTCCCACGTTAACACCCGGAAGGAGGGTTGCATTCGTTCCAATGTCGGCGCCGTATCCGACGACCACGGGATCGATCTTGAGTTCCGTTACGATGATGGGTAGGTCGATGGGGCTGCCTGTATGCGACGACCCCAGCACCTTGGCGCCCGGCCCCCAGCCGACATAGTCTTCCAGAACCAGGTTACGCGCATCGAAATACGAATGCGGTCCGATCCATACATGGTTGCCGTTGCGGCAGGTTCCGTCGAACCGGCCCTGGATCATAGTCTGGGCACCAATGAATACAGAGTCACCAAATTCCATGGTCTCGGGATGCTTGAGAACGACTTCGGGCTCGACGCGCACACCTTGCCCCGCCTGCCTGCACATCGCTCGAAAGAGAATGCGTCTGAGCTGTGCCTCGAACGCCCCTTCCTCTCCACGGTACTTGGAGAACAGCGCCATCAGCTCGGGCAGTGAGTGGGTGGCCTTGAGGTGTTCGGCATATGCCCATTCCCAGGCCGGGTCCTTAACCACTTTGGCTTTACCGAAGACGGAGGGAACTACACGGCTGGCGGATGCGGGCTCGACGCCATTCTCAACCGACATTACATTTCTCCTGAAGTTCGGCGGCCACATGCTGAATCGAGTCTGTAGTGATCCCCGGATACATCGGAAGAGACAAAATCCGGTCCTTTATCCGTTCGGTTACCGGCAAGTCGCCCTTGGAATAGTTGAGATAACGGAATGCTTCCTGCAAGTGCAGGGGGATCGGGTAGTGCAGGCCCGTATCGATTCCGGCACTGCTAAGTTGCTGGCGGAGACTCTCCCTATCTTCCGATTGGACCACGTAGAGGTGATAGACGTGCTTGCCGTAGGGCATTTCAACCGGCAGGTCCAATTGCGCGCCGGCCATAACTTCGGAATAGCAACGGGCGGCTTCACGGCGCTGCGCATTCCATCGATCAAGGTACTTGAGCTTCACGGCGAGGAGGCCACCCTGCAGACCCTCCATGCGCATATTATGCCCGGAGAACTGATGTTCGTATTTCCTGCGCGAGCCGTGATCGCGCCACATGCGGATGCGCTGCGCAAGGTCCGGATCATTGGTAGTTACCGCTCCGCCCTCGCCGCAGGCACCAAGGTTTTTGCCGGGGTAAAAGCTGAAGCATCCGGCCAGCGCGAGCGATCCGGCTTTGCGGCCCTTGTATTCCGCTCCGTGCGCCTGACAGGCGTCTTCGATCACTGGAATCCGATGAGCGTTTGCGATAGCGCAGATGGGATCCATGTCTGCGGTTTGGCCATAGAGGTGGACCGGAATGATGGCACGCGTCCGGGGAGTAATTGCAGCTTCGAGGCGTTCAGGATCCATGCAATACGACACCGGATCGATGTCGATAAACACGGGAGTGGCGCCGACCGCGGTGATTGCCTCGGCCGTGGCGATAAAGGTATGCGCCACGGTGATCACTTCGTCACCTGGTCGCAGCCCAAGCGAGGCTAATACGATATGGAGAGCCGCGGTGCCGGTATTGACAGCAATACAGTGTTCACTCCCGCAGTAGGCCGCAAATGCCCGCTCGAACTGTTCTACCTCAGGCCCTAGAACAAACGCTGAGCTCTTGAGGACACGGGTGAATACCGGATGGAGTTCTTCCTCGATATCGCGATGCAGCGAGCCCAGATCAACGAATGGAACCTTCATTCCGCCTCCAAGTCTCTCAGCAGCCGGGCGGGATTGCCGGCGACGATGGTTCGGGGCGCGACATCGCGGGTAACCACGCTGCCGGCGCCCACGATCGCGTCCTCGCCAATCGTAACTCCGCACAAAATTGTTGAACTTGTTCCGATGGAGGCACCCCGCTTGACTACTGTCCTGACGACGTTCCAATCGGTCTCGGTTTGGAGTTGACCATCTGCGGTGATGGCCCGAGGGAACCGATCGTTGATAAAGGAGACGTTGTGCCCGATGAATACATCATCCTCGATAGAAACGCCTTCACAGATGAAGGTGTGGCTCGAAACTTTCACGTTCCTGCCGATCGTTGCATTCTTTTGGATTTCTACGAACGTTCCAATCTTGCTGTTGTCGCCGATCGTGCAGCCATAGAGGTTCACGAAGGCGAAGATACGAACGTTGTCGCCGAGAACTACATCGGAAGCGATGCGTGCGAATTCAGAGGATATTTGTTTTGAGACGGAAACTTCTGCGGTCGCCGACATCAGGCAGCCCCCGAATACATGCGGAACGGATCGGATTCCAACTCGATCAATTTCCCGCGTTGGCGCATCGACCGCGAGGCGCTCTCGAGTATGCGGACCACCTGCAGCCCTGCGTAACCGTCAGTCAGACAGTCTGTGCCTTTGTTGATGCAGTCGGCGAAGTGCTGAATCTCGACCTTGAGGGCCTCGGACACGTCGAGTTGGGGAGCGAACATGTCGCCCGACCGATAGCCGACCAAGGCCTTGTAGAGCGAATCCGTTCCGGCCGTCACAGTGATCCCCTTGTCGTACACCTTGACTTTTTCGCTCGGTTCCATGTCGTCATAGACGATCATCTGTTTGCTGCCGCCGATCAGCGTGCGCCTGATCTTGACCGGGGACAACCAGTTCACGTTGACATGCGCGATCAGGTTTTCCTCAAAGAACATGGTGAGATAGGCGAGATTCTCCGTGCCGCCCGTGACGTGATTGATCCCGGTAGCCGCGACAGCGCACGGCATGGAAGGCAGGACATAGCTCATGATGGCAAGATCGTGCACCGCCAGATCCCAGATCACATCCACATCGCGTTGAAAGAGTCCCAGATTGATACGCGTGGAATCGTAGTAGTAGATGTCGCCGAGGCGTCCGGCGTCGACAAGGTCCTTGATTTTGCGAACCGCGCCCGTGTAGACGAAGGTGTGGTCGACGCATAGCACCAGATTGCGTCTTTCCGCCTCGGAGATGAGTTCGATGGCCTGTTCCGAGGTAGAGGTCATGGGCTTCTCGACCAGGACGTGCTTGCCACTCTGAAGGGCTTGCAGTGCCAGTTCATAATGAGCATGCACCGGAGTAGCGATTGCGATGGCATCAATTTCCGGGTTATTCAACAATTTGCGGTGGTCAGTCGTGACCTGTACCGACGGGTAACGGCTTTGAACCAGGTTAAGACGTTCTTCGCGCATGTCACTGACGGCGACCACCTGGGTTTCCGCCGCCTCAAACATGCTGCGAACGAGGTTGGGACCCCAGTAACCATACCCAATCACACCAACCTTAATCATCCGGACCTCTCTGGCGTTGCATTCTGCACCTGACTGGTTCACATTATGTGCATGCGATTGCACACTGGCGGGAAGCATGGACACCGGGACTGAGAAAGGTTTCTCCTGCGGCGAAAGAACAAATTACCTACGCACCCAGGTTGCAGATGCCTTGGCTGCATGCACGTCGTGCGCCAAAGCTCCGAGACGAAGTGTACGCTCGCTTTTCAGCGGATGCTTCGATGAGTTCAGACCAACTTGTTGATTGTGCGCCGCTACCGGGAAAGGGCCGAAGGCAGTGCAGCCTCGTTCATAGTTCGCATAAAGTTGCAGATTATCGACAAGTATTCCTGGCAATCGAGGGAGCGAACCACATAGGATCTGCCATCGCCAGCCGGCGCGGATGCAAAGACTGTGCGATCTGATGGAGCCCCGCGAGCGGATCTCCTCATACTTGATGCCCTGCACGGTCCATCCTCAACACAGGTGAAATGGGAATGGTCTTTTCAAGGACCCGGGACCAGCCCGCCTTTGGTCACCAAGTTGCTTGTGAACTATCGGAATGATGCATCTTGCGATCGTCACACATATTAGGATACCCAGACTCCTGGCCGCGATCTGCCTTCTCGGGTCCGTTGCATTTGGCCAAGAAACTTACACTGCCAAGGCCAATGTGCCTGCGCCGGACGCGGCAGCAGGAACGGCCGTCGGGAAGATCCCCGAGAGCGCTGCGTCCCAGTTCACGCTCGGCCCGGCCGACGTCGTTCACGTCAATGTCTGGAAGAACACGGAACTTTCTCAAACCGTGACGGTTGGGCCGGACGGGTTTATCTCTCTACCCCTTTTGAACGATATTCACGTGGCAGGGATGACAGCAAACGAGCTTGCGCGGGTACTCAACACAAAGCTGAATGACTACATCGTGAATCCCCAGGTCACGGTAAGCGTGGTGGATATCCGCAGCCGGCAAGTCTACGTTCTGGGGCAGGTGGGCAAACCGGGTAGCTACCCCCTTATTGGCCCCGTTAATGTTCTTCAACTTATTGCACAGGCCGGCGGACTCAGCACCTATGCCAACCGCAAGGGCATAACGATTCTGCGTGCAAGCAAAGGCGGAACGGAGAAGATCCATTTCAACTACAACAATGTGGTACACGGCGACGGGAAGCAAAACGTTTTCCTTCAGCCCGGCGATACGGTCGTAGTTCCGTAGCGGACAAAACGGGTGGAGCTCATGAAACGAATCTCGCTTCCGATCGTGCTCTTTGTGGCCTCTTGCGCTGGCGATCTCCTCGCCCAGTCGGCACCCGATGCCCAGAGCGATGGAAATACGATATCGACGACACAGACCCAGTCTGCGACGGATGGGACCGCGGACTCAACGGCGCCCTCAAGCGGCCAGGCAGAGAGGGTGCCGGAAGTCGCGGCGCTCGATGGCAGCGGATCCATCTCCATGTCACTGATTCGCAGGCCGCATCTGCTCATCGGCGGAACGGTAGCGGGTGGATATGACAGCGACCCGCTCAATCTTGGAACGGGCCCATCGACAGCGACTTACTCCTTCAGCCCCTATATCGGACTGCAAGGCGGGAATCTCAGAACCCAGATGATTGTTCAGTATCATCCCACCATCAGCCGATTCACGAGCTATGCGGGGCAGAGCATGAATCTTGCTTCACTTAAGGTCGCAAGCAGTTTTTCGCCGCGGTTTGAATGGACGCTCGGCATCATCGGCTATCACGGGGACGACTCTCTACGTCTCCTGGAGTCTGCGCGATCGAGCCCCGGGGACGGCGTCCCGGGGTCCGGAGTTGGGGCGGCATCGTTTCTACCGAATGCCGGAACCGTCACCGACGTGGAGGGTGGATTGGACCTGCATTATGCCCTCTCAGAGCGAAATTCCCTGGGCATGCGCTTGTCCGATTCGTACAATTCCACACCGGACTTGCACCAGAAGGGCAGCGTTGCGACCGTATACTTCAACTACACCCGTTCCGTTAGTCCAACTCTGAGTTTGCTTGTCTACGGGCAGAATGCCTATTACTACGGGGATTTGAACTGCACGGCGCTGGGAAGCGGCGTTGGGATGCGGTGGCAGGCGCAAGAAAGTACGATCATCGAGGCCAGGGGGGGACCCCAAATCGATAGCCCTGGCTGCAAGAGCCAGCAAGGATACGCATACAACGCATCCGTCACGAGAAAGTTGCCGTGGAAGTCGACGGTGTACTTAACGGCCGACCGGCAGCCAGTGATTTCTTTTCTGGGGTCGGGGCTGTGGCAGGATGACATCACCGCCGGGTATGAGCGCATCTTTCAGAACACTAACAGCTTGAGCATCAATGCTGGTTTCATCGACAGCACCACTCTGGTGGCCGCTTCCTCATATCGAGGAACCTTCTTCGATGCGTCCTATATGCGGGGAATTCACAGAGGCCTGTCGCTGCGGTGCGGCTACCGTATCTTCACCGGCCGTTCCGGGGAGACGGATATCAATCGCAACACGCTGCAAGTTGCGATCACATTTACGCCGAACACTCGCATGTCACTTCAATAGGTTAAGGAGCCCAATGCAGGGACCCATGAATCAAAGGCAACGCACACCCAACGACCCGATGTCGATCGTGCGGTACTGCAGGCGGGTGCTGATGAACCATGGTCATTTAATTGTTCTATTCAGCCTACTGCTGGCAGTTGCCGGGATCGTCGTAGTCTCATTAATTCCAGATCAGTACAAGGCAACCACGACGATCCTGGTGGATCCGCAGAAGATTCCTGAGCGATACGTCGCCTCAACGATCACGACCGATCTGAATGCTCACATGAGCACCTTGACGCAGCAAGTTCTGAGTTCCACGCGGCTACAGGAGGTCATCGATGCCGAGCACCTCTATCCGGACCTGCGGCCCAGGAAGTCGCGCGAACAGCTGCTGGACTACATGCGCTCGAAAATCAAGATCGAACTCAAGCAGGCCTCTGACGAGGGGATCAGCAGCTTCAGTATCTCTTACACCGATAAAGATCGATGGCAGGTTGCCTCAGTAACCAACCGGCTTGCGTCGAGCTTCATTGATTGGAACCTGAGCAACCGCCAGCAGCAGGCAATGGTGACGACACAATTCCTAGGAAACGAGTTGCAGCAGGCCAAGACAAGCCTTGAGGAGCAGGAATCGGCGCTTCAGGCGTTTCGAATGCAACACATTGGGTCAACCC
>Ga0206867_1066_pt1 | contig 23752 bp, 28 predicted proteins | sample Alteio_BWOrgCont_37_FD_152905 | JGI IMG/M metagenome (GOLD analysis project Ga0206867, IMG submission 152905) | Enriched cells from forest soil in Barre Woods Harvard Forest LTER site, Petersham, Massachusetts, United States -... | ecosystem: Environmental > Terrestrial > Soil > Temperate forest >...
TGTCTTGTTTCAAAGTCCATGGCGGCTTTTCACGGATAGGAAAATAGGAGTTTCTGGCCTATCGTGGTTGCGTCACGCCGGTTCCGAGGATGCTCCACTGGGTCGAGCCGTCTGGCGCTTTGCGTTTGACCGTCCACTCCAGGATGCGAGCCTCCAGTGCGAGTGTAAGCGTGCTGGCCTCCTTTCCGGCGTGACGGCTGAACAGCCCAGCCAGCCGCTCAACTCGGAAACGCTTCATCCAACGGTCAATGAACGCATCGTTGCAGTCCAGTTTGTCGCGTATCACTTTCCACGTATCGCCTGCCTCCAGCAGCAGAATCAGCTTCTCCTCGCCGCTCGCTGATCCAGTTCCATACGCTCCGCATCCGTCAGTACGATCGTGGCTTCCATGCTCACGATCATACTATCGTTTCAGTTGTTACTGTCCACCTAGCCGTGCAACGTGGTGCTTCTCCCATATCTTGGCATCCACAAGGAACCTGAACCAGAAGGTTTGCAGAATCCAGAAGATGAACCCCTCCGTCCCGTCCAAAAAGCCCAAGCGGAAGAAATAGCGATAGACCAACAGTCCAAAAGGTCGAATGAAGAGTGGTAGTTTATTGTATTTCTCGCGTAAGAATCGCTTGCGCTGAGCAGGGTTGCCTCGCGCGTCGGGCTGAAGCCGTCCGCCAGTCTGCTTCGCATCCTGTTCGGCTACCTCGCCATCGGCCCAGCGGTTGTGCCGCGCTGTCCACTCGGTGAGTGACATGCCGATGTCGTCCACCATGATCCCCGCCAACTCACCGCTGGTTCCACTCTCAAGGATGTAATGCTGGTCGTATATGCGCTCTTCGCAGCGCCCCTCACCGGTACGGAAGAGGCGCAGGTGCCAAGTGGGGCTCATGCCTCCGTGACGCAACACTCGCCCTAGAAAGCGGACATAGCGGGCTAGAAAGTAGCCGGAGTGCTCAGGATCCTCAGGAAGCGCCAGGATTGCTGCCACAAGTTTATCGTCTATCACCTCGTCCGCATCTAGGTGCAGTTGCCAGAGCCGGGTGATGGGCAGGTTGTCGATCGCCCAATTCCGCTGTGCGCCGTAGTGCTCAAATGGGTGTTCGACTACCGTCGCCCCAAGGGATCGGGCCAATTTCGCGGTCCCATCGGTGCTGCCAGAATCAACCACGAAAAGTTCGTCAGAAACCAGGCGGGCACGGCGAAGGGTAGCACCTAACGTGCCTTCGGAGTTGAATGCGAGCACAATAACAGAGGGTCGCATGAATGTATGGTACCGTATTTCTCTGAGAAACCTGACAAACCACAACGGAGTTAAGTTGCATCCTTCCATTTGGCCAAGTGAGAGTTCTCCGATTGGGCCATAGAGGCCCGGAAGAGGAGGACTTCAGATGCGGAAGAGCCGCTACATAGAGGAGCAGATCGTCGGGATGTTGAAAGAGTCAGAAGCTGGGCTGGAGACTGCCGAACTGTACCGTGAGCACCGCATCAGCGAGCAGAGCCTCCACCGCTCGAAGGCGGCGTACGGCGGACCCGAAGTAAGCGACGCGCAGCGGCTGCGGCAGCTGGAGGAGGAGAACCCCCAAGCTGAAACAATTGGTCGGCGAACAAGCCCCGGACATCGTCGCCTTCATGGCGGTGCATCATTCTTTGCCTGCGATGACCATCAGGGTGTCGATTTGCTGAATGGAGCGATCAATGGCTGGGCGATCGCGACTGCTGATGGCCCCCAAACCGACCGAAGACGGAATCCCGTCCGTGAAGATCCGCCGCAGTTCGGCTACCAGGAAAACACTTTTCCCCTTGGAACGCGGGCCGGAGCCGAAGGTGCTCACGGCTCTTCATCGGTTGCATCTGCGCTGAACTTCCGAACCGGATCTTCGGGATCCCGGATGGACCTCAAGAACAACGAACATGTCCCGGCGAGCAATCTGAATGCGCTGGATCGTATACGCAGCTTCGTAGAATCCTCCGGGACCGAGCTTATCCATTGTGTTTCTGCGATTTGCGACAACTCGTCCGATCCAACGTCGCCATTCGCAATTGAGAAGCGCGGACGCCTTGCCGTTGCGCGGTGGGCCAGCTTGAACGGCCTACATTTTCTCCTTGGTCCCGCCATGGAGCCCTACCGGCAAAGTCACATCTACCCATCTACCTGCGAGATCATGCTCAAAACTTTTAACCGATTGGGGCAATGCCATAATTGAGAATCTGGAACACACTCGATCCTCCCACGACCGTCAGTGTGCCGATCAGAAAGCAACGGCTCAATGAAGGTTGCCATCACCCCTGGTGCGAAGGGCTGTGTACCACAGCCTTGCAGACCCTTCTCGATGCGTCCGGGAGTGCGCGGTGCATGGCTGAATGATCTGATTATCCGCAAAGAGCCTCAAGATCGTCGCCATTCACTTCGATGATTGCGTGCTGGTTGATAAGTCCAAGAGTAACGACGAAACGAAAGGCATTGTTCTTCCTGACAAGAACCCCTTCGATCCCCTCCATTACGCCGCGGCGAACTCGTACCTTTCGGCCCACAACCAAGTCCCGATAAGGCTCAGCCTTGTTCCGGCAAAAATCGGAGCGAAGGAATTCGATCTCCCTGTCCGGCAGCGGAACCGGCGTCTTTCGGTTTCCGACGATTTGAAGCACTCCGGGCGACTGCAGCACTGCGGCGCGATCGCGGCGGTTGAGGCGCGCGAAAAGGTAGTTTGGGAACAGCGGCAGTACAACTCTCACGCGCTGCCGGTTCTTCCAGACATGCAATAGCTCGTAGGTCGGAAGGAAGCACTCGATTTTCCGGAGATTCAGGTGCCTCTCGACCGATTTCTCATTTTTGGGAGCCGTGAATACGGCGAACCAGCGACGCTCGTCCAGGAAAGAGCTTGTATCATGAGGGTCCAAGCGTTTTTGTCTGAAGGTAGTTTCACAAATACTCATAAGCCGAGGCTCCGTGTGTAGATTCTTGGCAATGAAAGCGGACTAACAACAAATTCAACCATGCGCGTTCGGGCCGACACTCTGGACACCGCCTGGCCATGTCATTCGGCTCGGGATGTACATCCTGCTCGACATGCGACATCGTCCGGAATGCGATACCAAAGTTCCGCAGGCGGCATCTACAGGTAACTTTACGAAACAAATCAACCGTATTGCGCAATTATAGAAGACTGGCCGAGCGATAGTGAATCATCTGTGCACTGAACGCCCTCGAATTACCTGTGCGGTATTTGTTCGGCATGTCGCTCCTTATGATGTACCAATCGGTCCCGGCGTGGTCCGGCGCGCGGTTCGCGAAGCATACCAGCGTTGTGGCTGGAAACATTCGCGTGTACACAACCTTCGTAATAGCATGGCTTCGATGCTGCTCAGACAGGGCGCGTCGCTGAAGGAATTGCGGATCTGCTGCGCCATCGCGGTCTCGATACCTCGATGATCTATGCGAAGGTCGATTTGCCAAGGCTGGAAGCGGTCGCTCTGCCCTGACTCGGGAGGCAGAATGCGCGTCGCGGCGCCCAGCGCGAACATCGCTTCAACCCTCGAGAACCGCGAGCGGCGCTTCAGATGCGACGCATCGAATCCCGCTTCCACAACGATGCTACGCCCGTTAGCGAGTTTCACGCGCAAACCGCCGCCCGCCGGCGACGGATCGATCAGTTCCACCGGAACGAGTTGTTCGGCTTCTGCAATCGGCCAGCGAACGCGATTCCGGTGGCGATAATAGTCCAGGGTATGCAATGCCACACCGCGGGCTGTGCAGAATGCCTTCCGCGTCAACCCGCTCTGCTCAAAATCCCGCACCAGCCGTTCGGCTTGAGCCTGGCTCCGATGACGCCTTGTTGACTCTGTGTTGATCTCACGCATGTTCCGAGTTCAACACGCAATCGAACACCGCGAAAGGGTGGCGTTGCCCGGAGGCATACGGAAATGTTAACTTCCGCTGTGACAGCAGGTTAGGTTTTATACGTTAGCAAATGCTAGCGCGCGTTTACGGATGTGAACGAAAAAGCGCCGCAGGGCGCCCGCGGCGTAAACACGTTGAAGCGAAAGGCCGTTCGCGCGGACTGCGCAAACTCGGCGCGACACGGCCAACACCCCACGTCAGAACGGAAGGTTCCCCATGAATACCTCCCATACGACGGCTGTGCTAGCGAACAAGGCGTCACCAGGCAAAGACAAGAAGCCCGGCTTTCGGACCAAAACGATCGCCATGCGACTCACTCCCGATGAACTCATCGAGGTGGAATTCGCTGCCGAACAGGCGAGAAAACCTCTCTCGGAATGGCTGCGGGATACGGCATTGAGGGCCACTCGCGAATGTCCAACCGATCCGCTGGAACTGGTTCTCGCCGAGCTTTGGGCCCGGCGTCACGTACTTCTCAACCTCTTCTACGCCGGTACCCAGGCGACCGCGGAAGGGTCGGCGATGTCGCCCGAATCCGTCCTCAAAATCGGTGATCGAACCAATGCACGAAAGCTCGATGAAGCGCGCAAAATGCTCCGCGAGTTCGAACTTGCAAAGGACAGAAGCGGGAGGTGATCAGCGACAATCAAAATTCCCGACCGGAAGCGACAGGTAAATTTGTCGCGGCGACGTTTGAGCATGATACCGCCCGTCCGGTCGATGGCTATGCAGCGCCGCAGTTGCATACTCTTGCCGTCATTTTCAACGTCACAGAACGGGACAATGGCCAAGCGCGCGCTTTGCAGCCGCACGAGATGTTCGTCTCGCAACGCTTCGTCACAGCGTTTTACAGATCAGAATTAGCAATGCGTCTCGAGCGATCAATCAACGGCGCCGCTCCGTGGCTGAATCAGGTTCAGCCGATGAGATGGGAATATGTCTGGCTTTACCACCTTCTCAATCACGAAGAGAACGACAGTTGAATGCGAATAGGCGGACACCTGATGACAAAATCTGCAGTGCCGTCAAGAGGGACTCAGCGCACGCTTACAATGCGCGCAAGCTGTCCGAGCTTGCTCCGCGCCGGACTGCTGCGAATGTTCTACCACGGAGAGAATGCGTTGCGGACTTCGCGGGAGTTGACCCGGTTCTTACAACGGGAAAATGGTATAACTGACCCCGAAGGTAAAGCCGTTCGGGGTCAGACCACCCGTCCCTGAAGTTGTGGCCGTGGGAATCCCTCTAAAGGAGGGCCATATCTGGTATTCATATTCTACGCGAGCGGAAACGCGCTTTGCTATCCTGTAATCCATAACCGCGCCGGGCGCCATAGCAAAATAGTTCCCGCTACCCACAGCATCTTTTGGGATTGTTATTTTCGCGCCTCCGAGTAGAAATCTCGCGCTGAGAAGTAAGCTCTTCCTATAATGCAGCAAGTGAAAACTCGGACCGGCCAAATAGGACGACTCCGTCAATCCGTTTGCCGGACCATGCCAATGCAGGAATCTCGCTTCGCCTTCCAAATAGAACCTTTGAAAAACCATACGATTTGCGGCAACAAACGGGGAAATCCCTATCAACTGATAGTTCCAGCACGAGAATGGCGAACTATTCGAACATCCATAGTCCGGATTAAAGGTGGAGAACCCCGCTCCTGCGATCACTGAAAAGCCCGGCCCTTCCGCCGAGGGGTTACTTTGCGCGCACAATGTAGCGGAAAGCAGAAAACAGAACGAAGCTACGCTGAGATGTCTAATCATTTTAAGCAATCCTTCATCTAGAATTATGCCATCGTATTCGTCCGTGAGTTCACTACCTTTTCCATAATGGGGCACCAAAGTTAGACGGCATCCTCAGGGCTTCTGGATGACATCGCAGCATTGAATCGCGCCCAACTTATTCGGGTTGCGAAGATTTCATGTCATTGTCGTTCCAATGGCGGTTGAACTCCGACAGATCGAGGTAACAGACGTAATGCGTCTGGCTTCAAGATCAGTCAACGAAATGGCCATAACCATGTGGCACATCAGGTTTGGAGAATATTTCTTCCACATCACAATTATGCATAGGCAACCTCACGTCGTCGAGCACCACAACAAGGGCGTTGTAGTTTAGGTTGACAGGATCGGAATTTGTTGGGGCGGTGTGGTCTGCAAATGTAAACTGGCGGAGGTCTAGATGGAGTGGTTGGCGGGCCGGGGAAGGACTTCGCCAAGTTGCAATTTCGGGATCCCTCCTAGTCGAGTTGGCCTTTCGTGGCAGTCGCATTTTCACAGCGGTGGTACGAGTTAACCGTGAACGAGTCTTCAAGATGGCGCTAGAACTGTTGCCCCGAGTCATTCTCTGAGCGCAAAATGTGTCGAAGGTACACAGCATCGAATCCTAAGAGCTGAAAAAACCTCTGTTGCGCTGACAGGACGCCAGCGAGGACCGAAACCGGCTTCGCAGCGCATCGGCCGAAAGCTCGGTGTGCGGCGCGAAAGGCACTTCCCGCTGTCGAGAAGCTGTTCAGCCGCTGATAGAAAGGATGACCCGGCGACCGCGCCAACTCCGCCTTCGCGAACCAGATCTCCTCCTGATGCTCTCGCGACTGCCGCGTGCCCATCCCCATACCTGAACACTACCGATTCATCACCGCCAACGCAGCAGCTGGTCTATGGGGCTGACCAACACAAGCGGGCGGGGCGTAGCCTGGAGCGCCTTGCTCATCTTGTCATAGGCGGCCATCATGAGCTTCATTTGCGCGGGGTAATCGTTTGGAAACTGCGTTTGCATGACCGTTTCGAAGCTACACAGATCGTACTTGAGATAATCGAAGCCCCATCCGGCAAAGGTGTTGGCGTCCTGTTACCCGGCTGGCAGCGGCAAGCCTCTATCTGCCGTAGTACGCTTCCAAACAGGCGCCGCGTCGGGTGGCTCTCCGCCAATGATAGCCAGTAGTAGCGGGATTTAATCCCTAGAAAGAGCTTCAAGCCCGTCAATCAAGGTCGGTAGAGCCATAACCTCGTTGGTAGAAAATGGGCTGTCTTCGACTCGTGCCACTTTTTTGAGCTAAATCGAGCTAAATTCCGGGGTCAATCTCATGCAGGTACAGGCTCCAGCATCACACAACCGATTGGCCTACCCTTTCCTCCGGCACAAAGAGAACATCCGATTCTTTGCAACTGGCGAGGTCTTTGATTTCGGCGAGGTCGGTTGAAAAAATGTGGTAGCCCGAAGGAAGAAGGCTGGGGATCAATCGGTCGAAATCGACCCCGCGTCGTTGATAGAACCACCGTTTAACCTCCATGAGGATCACAGGGCGGAACGAGGAAAGCGTATTCGAGGCGCCCTCAAGAAATCTGTCTTCATGGCCCTCGATATCAACTTTGATGATATCGAGCCTCGGATTGCCCAGAGTGGGCCAAAGCCTGTCGAGGGTTTCGAGCCGTATGGCTACACGCTCGAATCTCTCGTCGATGCCATTTTCGGCAACCGAGGCGTTCCCGGTCTCCGACCCTAATTCAAATTCCTCTCGCAGCAACAGTTCGGCCTCGCATGGGGTTGAAGAAAGGCCCATTTCGATAATTGTGACAAGATCATCAACCTGATTGAGCCTCAGGTTTTCACGAATCATCTCGGCATTCCGATAAAAAGGCTCGACCGCAATGACGCGGCTGCCCCTCTGCTTTGCTCCCAGGGCGAGAGGCACGGTCACAAGCCCGACGTTGGCGCCTACGTCCAATGCAACTCCGCCTGGTCGAAGGAATTGAAGCAGAGCGCCGATCATCTCATCGCAATAGTTGCCGAGGTACAGCGCCCAGCAGTGAGCGTGTTTGCGAGTGTCCAGGATCAGTGAGTGTCCGGGGATCATCCTACCCACGGTCTTCGGCGCCGCGCCGGCACGGATAAGAGCGGAGTTGACTGCATTGGCCAAGCGGCCTCGGCCTCGCACTTTCGGCAAAGCGCGGATGACAGCGATTGCCAATGGCCGCAATTTCGTTGCTAATGAAGCTGTTAAGTGAAAACCCTGTACCTCTTTTTCCATCGTTACGCGATACCTCATCGTGGGAGCTTCATTCTCTGATCCAGGCTATGGAGCATCGAGGGGCTTTAAGCAGAGCGAACGGGATCCCCAATCCCTGATGTGCTCTTTCGCAGCAGGGCGAGTTGCCTGATCGTCTCCACGGCAGCATAAATTGTTAGCTCCACGCGACAACCCTTGACAACGTTCCACCATATCACAAAACTTCCGCACAACCACCGCGTCCGGGATGCCGAAATGCTCCCTGTGTCAAAGGGCGGAGTAAATGTATGTTCCGCCGGTCTTCCTCAGAGGATGTGGGGATATAAGAGACCCAAGGAGAATCAATGCCATTGGAACTGCACACATTGGGCATTGATCTTGGCAGACAGTGTTTCACGCGGTAGGCCTTAACCATCAAGGTGAAGTCGTGGTGCGCAAGAAAGTTCCGCCGCGCCAGTTGTTGAAGTTCACGATAATTCCATGTGATCTTGCCGCTCGGTGAGCGGGTGGGCACTTCCAGCCCATGTTCCAGGAACCACATCAGCGTCTGGCGCACCGTCCCCAGTTCGGCGAATTTTCTAAAGACCAAAAGGTATGGCCTGTTGCACGCGAAGATCCGGGTCCTTCTCCAGACGCTGGTCTTCGCCCTTAATAAACCCAACCGGGGCCGAAATGATCAAGTCACCTCGACGTGCCTTTTCATAGCGAGCTTCAACTGAACGCTGGCGCAACAGATCCAATTCGTACTCATTCAAACTTCCCTTAAGACCTAACAAAAGACGATCGTTGCTGAGCCGCGGCGCATAGACCATCTCCTGATCCACTAATATGTATCGACCACACGGCAGACCTCAACCAACTGCTGCCACTCCCGGCGGTTACGCGCGAATCGAGAGACTTCGCGAGCCGCAACGGCGCCAACCCTACCCAGACAGACTTCGGCTACCATACGTTCGAAGCCTGCACGCGTCACGGCTCCCGCTGCCGATCGTCCCAGATCATCGTCAATCACTTCGATCTCGCGCCATCCCACTTGCCGCAGTCGCGCTTCCATCGCATACTGCAGCTTCTGACTCTCCTGGTTGTGCATCACCTGGTAAGGTGAGGACTGACGAACGTAGAGAATCGCCTTGCGCTCCAGATGTTGCGTACGAATCTTTTCACTCATCGCACGCCTCCTCTTTCGCGCCCGGATGAACCTTCGTGCGGCGATGTTCGTTCAGCATCCGAGCCAACAAGCGAAGCATCCGCTGGTAGGCTTCCTCTGTTAACTGCAGCTGTGGCGCCGGAGGAGCAAACAGCTCTCCCTGCCGGACCTTCAATCGAGACAATATCGACATCAGCACCTCCCATGCCACTGGATAGATGCTGCTCCCGAATCAAACTCGACTCAAAATCATCCGCTCTCAATTCCAGAAGTGTCCGCACCGCAACCAGAGCACCAAGGTTCACCTGTATCTGACTTCCCGGTCTCATGCCGCTGCACAAACCGGAGTCAAACATCCAAGTCGGTATCTCCAGGGTGGCCGTCTGCTGCTGCTCCTCTCGCACGCAACGAAGGACCTCTGTTCCGCCCCGTCGCGCTTCCCCTCGGACGTGTACCTGCTGCCCGTGCCATGGGTGCCACTGATAATGCACTTGTCGGATGAAGGTTTTATGGGTGTCTTGTGCCCCAGTTGTATAACCGCCAACGCATGCACTCAACCCTGAACCACATCGGAAGCCCCTCCATTTCTGGAAGCCCAAAATTCCCGAGGGCACGAAAAAACCAGCTCGGCCTTCGGATTTTTAGTGCTCTCGAGGCCATACCACAAGGTAACGGACCTCCGCAGAAGGGCGGTATCTCGCGGGGTATCTGCAATAAGGCGCCTGCCAAGGGCTCCAGGCACCCACTGATAGCTCTGCCAGTTGTCGAGACGATCCGGGGCTTCTATCTTGATTGTGTCACCAACTGATAGTTCTGCCAGTTGTCGAGACGATCCAGGGCTTCTATCTTGGTTGTGTCGCCAACTGATAGTTCTGCCAGTTGTCGAGACGATCCGGGGCTTCTATCTTGGTGGAGACTCAGTGGTTAGCGTCGCGAACCTTCACACTCGATGCTGGATTTTGTGTCACCAACAATCGTAGACGCGGTCGAAAATGCGTGAAGGCGCGATGTGGTGCCTTCCATTTGCCGAACCAGATCCTCGTTAGTTGCCGTTCCTTTTCCCCCCTTCTGCCCAATGACAGGTTCGTCCGCCGTAATCGTTAATCGATTACGACCCGGTTACGACAGCGTTCATTCCATTGAAATGCGAGGTGTTCCTTGAAGAGACTCCAATTGGTCGCAGGGCTTGCAGTCTTAAGTGTATTCACGGGATGCAGTGACGCAACTCTTTCCTATCTCGCATCTATCAGTGTGCAATCGGCGGTTACAACTGTAGCAGCAGGAAATACAGTGCAATTTACCGCGCAGGGAACGTTCAGCGATGGAACGAAGCGAGATCTTACCAATCTCGTGAGCTGGACCGCGACGGCGCCGGTGGCCACGATTTCCTCCGGCGGACTCGCGAAGACCTACACCCAGGGCTCATCCGTTATTACTGCAGCTTTCAATACACCGGGGGGCTTGATCTCTGGTACAGCCACCCTTACAGTGACGGCGCCGACGCTGGTTTCAATCAGTGTGCAACCGGCGGTTACAACTGTAGTAGCAGGAAATACAGTGCAATTTACCGCGCAGGGAACCTTCGGCGATGGAACGAAGCAAGATCTCACCAATCTCGTGACCTGGACCGCCACGGCGCCGGTGGCCACGATTTCCCCCGGTGGACTCGCGACGACCTACACCCAGGGCTCATCCGTTATTACCGCAGCTTTCAATACACCGGGTGGCTTGATCTCTGGTACAGCCACCCTTACAGTGACGGCGGCGCCGACGCTGGTTTCAATCAGTGTGCAATCGGCGGTTACAACTGTAGCAGCAGGAAATACAGTGCAATTTACCGCGCAGGGAACCTACAGCGATGGAACGAAGCAAGATCTCACCAATCTCGTGACCTGGACCGCCACGGCGCCGGTGGCCACGATTTCCCCCGGCGGACTCGCGAAGACCTACACCCAGGGCTCAACCGTTATTACTGCAGCTTTCAATACACCGGGGGGCTTGATCTCTGGTACAGCCACCCTTACAGTGATGGCGCGGGCGCTGGTTTCAATTGTGGTCCTCAACGCCTCCACTCCCGTTCCCGGTGGAAGTTCAGTGACCGCTAAAATCGCCCAAGGTACGAGTCATCGTTTCTCAGCCTGGGGCACCTATTCCGATGGTAGCCAGAATATCCTGAGGGCCGTCTGGAGTGTTACACCGAACCCGAATTCGATTGCCTCGATCAATGGAAGCCGTGCCATCGGCCTCAGCCCGGGAACAGTCACCATTATCGCAACTGACCCTGCCACTTCCATTTCCGGCAGCGCTACGCTGATTGTGACCGCAGCGAAACTGACCCGCATCGTAGTTTCGCCAGTAGCGCAAACCATTGCACCTCTCACGTGGCTTCAATTTGGGGCTCTGGGAGAATTCAACGACAATACAACGCAAAACGTTACCGAGGATGTGAAGTGGAGCAGCACGGCACCCGCTGTGGCCAAGATCTCCATTTCGGGACCAAATGTTTTTGCCACAGGAGTCGCCGCAGGCTCAACCATGATCCAGGCCTCTCTAGGTGGGTTCCCGGGAACCGCTCCCCTCACGGTTAGTTCGGCGTCGCTGCTCTCCATCGCGATTACCCCGGAACCAGCAGGACTGCCGATCGGATCGAACCTGAATTTCCGGGCGGTCGGCACTTTCAGCGATGGAACCAAATACCCAATAAATCTGGGCTCAGCGTGGAGTATTACGCCGAATGATGGCTCGATCGCGACCATCGTGCCAGTGGGTTCCGCCGGGGTGATTGTGGCCGGTATCGCAGCCGGATCAGCAATGCTTGAGGTGCAGCTCGGCGGGGTCTCCAAGAACGCAGTGCTCAGCGTGCAAAGCGTGAGTTCTGTTGCGATCGCTCCAAATCCCGTCACCATCGCGCAAGGGACCTCGGGGAAATTTACAGCGACGGCCACTCTGGTGGACGGGACGACACTGGATGTCACGTCTTCTGTCACATGGATCTCGGCGACGCCGACCATCGCCGCAATCACTTCTGCGGGATCGGTAACCGGACTCGCACCAGGCACAACCACCATCGGCGCGGAGATCGGTGGCCAATTTGCAACGGCACAGTTAACCGTCACGAGTGCAACCATGGTGAGTCTCGCGATCACACCAACAGCTCCCGCAGATGTTGCGCTCGGCGGAACACAGCAATATACGGCAACAGGGAGATTCAGTGATTTGACAACGCAAGACCTCACCAATCAGGTGACGTGGTCTTCTTCGGACCCTGGAGTAGCTGTGGTAGATGGATTCGGCACTGCCAGCATCACCGGACCCGGAACAGCTACCGTGAAGGCTTCGGACAGCATAGACGGAAGTGCCGCCACTGATCAGAAGGTCCTCACGATGCATTGATGTGGAAGAGGGCCGGAGGAAGCGTCGCTGCACGTGGTTTCCAGCGGTCCGGCCCTGTTAAAAGCGAAGGAAAATGCCGAGTTACGGAGGAGTTTAATGAAGCTCACAGCTGCACTTGTCGTGGTCGCAGTCACGCTGACTGGCCCGCCGGCGTGGTCTCAGGAGCACCCCAAAGCGGAAGTTTCGGTCGATTACTCCTTTTTGCACTTCCAAGCCTTTGACTACGAGAGCTTCGGTGGAAAATATGAATTCGGGCAGGCCTACAACCTGAATGGAGGAGGAGGTTCGTTCGTATACAACTTCGGCCCCATAATTGGACTTAAGGCTGAATTCCAGGGCTATGCCAGCGAAACACGCACCGTCGTTGTTCCGCCGGGCAATGCATTTAATCCTGCCGGGGCATCCGTCGGTGTGGAAGGCAACATCTTCACCTACATGTTTGGTCCCCAGTTCGGCAAGCGCCGTGGAATCTTCCGACCGTATGGGCAGGCTCTTTTTGGCGGCGCGCATAGTGACGTCTATAGCAAGGCATATAGCAACTTGGGCTTTACTCAATTTGGCTCTGCGCCTTCCAGCAATGCGTTCGCCATGGACTTTGGCGCTGGGCTCGATATAGCTGTCAGTCCGCGTTTCTCCATCCGGCCCTTTGAGGCCAGCTACCTCTATACCAGGTTCAACAACCACCTTAGCAGCGAAAATCAGAATAGTACCCGCTTCCTAGCTGGCGTCGTATTCAACATGGGTATCAAGCCTCCGCTGCAGTTGACGGTGGCCTGCTCGGCCAACCAGACGTCAGTGTTCCCCGGCGAGCCGGTCACGGTGACGGCCACGGTGGGCTCGCAGGATCCCAAACTGGGCGTGGTCTACAGCATCTCCGGGGACGGCATCACGGGGGCCAACAACAGCGCTACGGCCACGGTGAACACGGCCAACCTCACTCCCGGCCAGCACACCGTCAAGTGCGACGCCAAGGAAGGCAAGCCGGGCAAGGAAGGGGCGAAGCCCTGGCAGGTAGCCACGCAGTCGACGGCCACCTTCACGGTGAAGGAATTCGAGCCGCCGACGATCTCCTGCTCGGTGAACCCGACGACCATAAAGCCGGGCGACAGCGCCACCGTCACGGCCACCGCGGCCAGCCCGCAGAACCGCCCGCTGACCTACACCTACTCGGCCTCGGCCGGCAACGTGACGGGCGCCGGCGCCTCGGCGACGTACTCGTCAACGGGCGCGCCCACGGGCCCGGTTTCGATTACCTGCAACGTGGCGGACGACAAGGGCCACAATGCGTCGTCGAATACCAGCCTGACCATCCTTGCTCCGCCGCCTCCGCCGCAGCCGCACGCGCAGGCGCTGTGCTCCATCAACTTCGAGAACGACAAGAAGCGTCCCATGCGCGTGGACAACGAAGCCAAGGCCTGCCTGGACGAAGTGGCGCTGGATCTGCAGCGGCAGTCCGATGCCAGGGAGGTCCTGGTTGGCCAGTCCAACGCCAAGGAGAGAGAGGCAATGGAGAAGCAGCGGAAGTACGCTGAGCTTCACAAGAAGGCCAAGGTGGACGACTTCGCCGGGCAGCGCGCCGTCAACACCAAGGACTACCTGGTGAAGGAGAAGGGCATCGATCCTTCCCGCATCAGCGTGGCCACCAGCGCAACCGACGGGCAGAAGGTGGAAGACTACCTGGTCCCAGCGGGTGCCAACTTCTCGTCCGACGTGCAGGGCACCACGCCGGTGGACGAGACTGCTGTCAAGCCCCAGGAGAGAAAGCCGCTGCCGCAGAGGCATCATGCTCACCATGGGGCTGCTGCATCCAAGTAGGTCAACTCACGAGGCGTACCGCGAGTTGGACGGCACGCCTCCTGCTCAATTCCCAGGTTGTGTGCGCCAATCCGGTCCTGTGGGCCGAGGGGGAGGGGTGCTGCGACGTAGTGAGCGGCCTAATTCCCAAGCTCTGGCCAGAGCGGCAAGCGAACGGCAACCTGCGTATTGCACCAACCTGCAATCCCGAAGGCGCATAGGAACCGGGATCAAAACCCAAATGGCGGACCGAGTACACCAAGAGCTTCAGCGACAAGGCGGTAGTGCTCTTTGAAGATAACGATGCACCCGGCAGAACGCTGGCCGAGTACGTCTCCGTTCAAAATCCATCCCGTCGCCGATAGTGTGCGCCGCATCGCCTTCCTTAACGAGCGGGAAAAGTTTGACATCACCAACTGGGTCAAGGCCCACGATCCTGAGCAACTGATCGCCGATCTAAAACGGATGGTCGAGACGGCTTCACCAAGGAAACCATTGGTACAACAGGATCGAGCAGCAGCCGATGACTCTTGGGCCTCCGAGGGGATGGACACGTTTCTTGCTTCAGACGATGTGGATATCCCATACCTCGTGCCGGACGTGCTCGCACGAAGCTGTCTCATGCAAATATTCGCTCCCGGTGGAATCGGCAAGTCCGTTCTTGCTGCCTATTGGCCGGCGTCGCTGGTCTCGTCCGGCAAGCGCGTCTTGATGTTCGACCGCGACAACCCGCGCTACATGGTGATGGCAGGCTACACAGTCTCGGCGCAGACGACCTCGCAGAGCAGAGGCCGAATCTAAGAGCAATTAGCCGGGAGAGGTGCCCAAAGCTGACGGAGTACGAGAAGTGGGCCAGCCTCCCTTATAGCGACTTTGCCCTCGTGGTGGTGGATGCATGGGACTCGATGGCCGAGGGCGTGGGCGAACAGGATTCATCGAAGCCTGCCCACGCTCTGGCTCGTTGCTTGATATCTGCCGCCGCGAGAATGGTCCTGCCGTCCTGTTACTCGGCAACACAATTAAATCAGCCCAGCACAGCCGGGGTCCGGCGTCGTCGAAGACCGGGCGGACATCGTGTACGAGGTGCGGGACGCCACGGGATTCCGTCCTACTGGCAGCAAGCCTTGGGTCGAGGGCTCCCCGCGCAGGGGGCGAGCGACTGGGCGGCACGCAGTTCCAGACGTAAAAGCCGCACCACCTTACGCGTTGCTCTAACTGCGACGAAGTTTCGCATTGGAGAAGACCCCCCCAAAGTGTTCGAAATCAACCTCACAGACGAGCCGTGGACGGTCACCGATGTGACCACGCAAATCGATAAGGATCGAGAAAAAGCGCGGAGCGAGAAAGCCAAACGGAAAGCCGACCATCATCTTCAGGGGGTCGATCTGCTCCGCCGCGAGATTCTGCGCCGTGCGGAAGCCCGAGAACCAGCGATCCTCAAAAGAGCGGCGGAAAGGTTTCTGATGGCTGGTTACACGATGAAAGAGCCACCTTCATCATTGTCCGGTCGCTCTGCGCCGGGGGATGGGTTCAGGTTCGGCATGGTGCCGCCCAGCGGGGCCAATCTACGCGAAGCCTCTCGCGTACCCAGATGGCGCACGGCGATCCTCTCGTAGGTCGCATCGTCCATGATGCCCTTGGGTGCAGCGCTTTGGCCATCTCTAAAATGGCGGCAGTCAAACCGCTCGGCGTCTTCTCTTCAGGCACACGGCTGGTCTTTTTCTTGGTCACGGTCGATATTCATAACACCAATTTGCCCGAGGCTGCGCCATCCACGCAATTCATGGCGATCATCTTGTCCTTGGCGTCGCTTTGATGGAAGATGTGCAGGCACAGCGGAGCTTCGATGAATCCTAATCTGGCCATGATCGCCAATTTCATGGTGGGAATCCGGGGCAGATCATTTTCGGTGCCTGAACTCGCAGGAGTGCGCCGCCTCAGCCTCGCCACCTCAGACTATCGCGCGGCAATGACTGGATTTCTCAACGCAGCGCGCAAAAAGCAAGTCGCAGGCCAATTCGGTCTTCTCGACCGATGCGGAGCTCAAACTCATGCAAATTTGATTGGTCGTCACTGTGATCGCTGGCCGGCCAGGCACGCTGGTCACTTCGGCGAATACGCATTGCGGAGCGGTAGTAATTTGAAGTTCGACATCAATTCGCGAAACTGTTGCAATGCATGCTCCTGGCTCCATCTGTCAGAAGCACCCTCGGTGGATTGCAGAATCACAGAAAGCGGCACCACAAAGTGACTCTCGAGTGTTGGGCTGTTGGGATCATCCCCCCTCCAGAGAACCTGGAATCTATTGGTGCTCTCCAATGGCGTCTCGGTGCAACCTCCGGCCCTGCACTCTGTGGTCGCAATCAGCAGATACTTCTCTCCAGCGCCCGCGAGCGATTCATCGCTGACGAATGAAATGTTGAAATCGCCAGCCGAATCGGCGGAAGCCACCCGCTCGAGGAATTGTCTCTGCAGCGTAAGGCCGCGAGCGAGGTAGCACCGCAATCCGTTGTGCGTTCCAGGATTATTGGTCCGGAGAGCGATCTGGGCGGCGACGTTCCCTTCGTCATTCTTATAAGTCCCTCCCTCCTCCACGATGTTGTCACGCATTGGAATGCGCCAGCGATTCACAACCCGAAATTTTCCTATGGATGACGGCAACAGGGATGAACCGGAGACTCCGCTTGCTCCATGGGGCATTTGTATCGCGGGCGCAGGCCGGTCTAAGCGATAGTGAGGAACCGCTGCGCACAGCAGCACCACAGCGGACAGGGCTACGAGCCTGCGTGTTGTTTGCTGAGTCGTTTCCATCTAAGTGGTAGAGCAAAAACGAAAAGCGCCGCCATGAAAAACAAAATGCTGCCCAACGCATAGTCTGCGGCGGTCATGTGTCTCGCCAGCGGCGCATAGCTAAGCGCGAGTCGATAACAGAGAACCAGCCCAGACAGCCGAACCAGGTTAAGTAAATAAGCGACGAGGACACCCGACGCGATGTACGCGCTGCGAATTAACCAAGGCAGGCCATACAGATACCCCATGACCGCGGTGAGAAAGCCCATGGTTAACGATCCCCGCAGTCCATTGCATCCCGGCGCAATGAACATACCCAATGCGGGCGAGAACATCATGCGCAGATCATCGCCCGTGAGAGGAACTCTGGCCCAGTGAGCGACTACCCGGGCCGTGTAAGCGCCAGCTTGCTGCAACGGCAGGTCAACCATGCTCACGAAGAATCCCGGTACTGGGTTCACAAAAAGAAGCAGAGAGATAGGAAAGAGCGCGGCGCGATAATACCTGAATCCCGCAAACAGTAACACAACTCCGGTCACATAGAGAAAAACTTGGGCGCCGACTGCGAAAACGGGCAGGCGCGCTACGTGGTAAGCCAGAACGGGAATCAGATCCGCCCTGTCGAGGCGCCCAAGCAGTAGAGCAGCAACACAGACGAGAAGACCCCACCAGGTGCCGCGCCGTTCCCACGTACACCCGTGCCAGGCACGGACAGTGAGAATGACAGCAGCGACCGGCATCAACATGCCGATCGATGCCAGCCCGTTTCCAGTCCAGAGACTCCACAAGCGAACAACCTGCGAGCCGAGCATCCACCAAAGCCCGAGCACCGACACAACGACGACAGCGCACAGGAGGAGCCAGTCAACCACCTGATTTCTGGCGGGATGAGGCTCCGTGTGTCGCGGCGAGGCGCGAATTAGAGTAGGCGCGGCCATTTCTTGCTTTATCGGCGATTACGAAATTTGGACCACGCAAACGGGACAGCTGCGGCCGCGATACCCAAACCTGCCATCACCACAGTCGGATCCTCTGGAGAATCAACGCACCCAGTGATCTGGCCAAAGGCTGCTTTTGTAGATGAGGCGAACAGAAAAACTGCGACACCGAGAAATACGGGAACCATTCTCATGCGCATCGATTTTCTCCAGGGCCAAGCTATTTTAGACTTTCGCCACCGAATTTAGTGTACACTTTCGGTGTTGACGGTAAATCTGTCACAACTAGCTGTCAACCTTAATTCTCACAACCCGTTAAATCGTCGATAAAAGTCTCCTAGTTTTAAACCAATTCAGCTCCTTGCTTGTTTTGTCCCGCCAAACTCCTTCACCCTGTTCTTCACAGGGAGGGCCCCTGATTTCACGAATCCTCTTACTCCCAAGGAGGACTCCGCGTGCGAACTTACAGAATCAGATCCCTTGCTTCAACTCAGGTCATATTGACTGCAGTGTCGGGTGGCCTTCTGGTTCTCACCGGCTGCAGCAGAGTCACCTTCAACTCCTCGACGGGTTCGGCCTCGTCTCCCAAACCGGGCAGCCCGCAGTTCAAGCTTCGTGGCTCGTTGGTAGGCGGCAGAAAAGCAATCTCCGGTTCGACCGTTTCCCTTGTTGAAGCAGGAGCTTCCGGAAAAGCCTCCAGCACGGTCCTGGCTACGACAATCACTGACAGCCACGGCGACTTTTCGCTCTCTGACCCCAACTGGTTACCCCGACTCCCAGCTCTATTTGACCGCGTCGGGCGGTGACGCCGGCAATGGGCCCAACCCAAACATCCTCCTTAACGCGATGGTGGGTCCGTGCAAAACTGTATCCGACCGTGTGATTATCAGTGAGTTTTCGACCGCTGCCGCAGCGTACGCATTCAACCAGTTCTTCGATGAGTCGGATGTCGCGAAGCTCGGAGCGGACGGGCCGCCGGGGACGGAAAAATATATCGGGATCAGCAACGCCGGCACGCTGCTTACGACCAATCTTGTGTTCGTACCGCAAGGTATCCCTTCAGTGAAACTGGGCGCAGGATCGAACCCTGAAAAAATGTTGAACTCGGTCGCAGACATTCTTGTGTATTGCGTCAACTCACCGGCCCCCTATAGTAACTGCGATACTCTTTTCAACATTCTTTTCTCCAAAGTCAACAAGCCTGATCCTGATCCTGACGATTCTGGTCCTCCGAGGAATACGCTGAGCGCTGCTGTGTCCATCGCTCGTCATCCTGCCAAGCATGTGGACGACCTGTTCAACCTCCTGTCTCATCTGCCTGTATCGGCGCCTTACAAACCGCTCCTCACCACCGCTCCCGATAGCTTCCTGCTGGCATTGACTTACAAGCCCGGGAATCTGGACGGGATGAAAGAGATTGCGATTGATCAACCCGGAAATGTGTGGATCGCCAATGGACATGGGGACACCATCACGGAGATCGATCCGACGGGAATGGAATTGTCGCCCCACGGAGGCTACAAGGCCGGCGGCACGTTGAATGGCCCGGAAAGCCTCGTCTTTGATACCAGCCAGAACCTATGGATCACGAATAACCTCGATAACACCGTGGAAGCCATCGACACGTCAGGGAAGGTGGTTATTGGCCCGTTCGGAAATAGCTCAACCGATTTCGGTCCAAAGGGTCTCGCGCTCGATTCGTTCAACCTTGTCTGGGTTGCCGACAACCAAGGTTCCGACAAGAAAAAGCAACTTAGCGTGAGCACGACCGGTGGCGTATTTTCCTTCTTTGTGGGAGGCAAGCGCTTCGGCCTGGACATGCCGGTCGAATTGGTTGCCGACACCACTCTTTCGCCGAACTTGATCTGGGCGAGCAATAGCGGCGACGGAGGCGTAACAAGAATCATCGATGATGGCAAGTCGAAAGGCGGTGGAGATGGCGGAGACGACGGCGACGATGATGCCACGCCGGACGATCCCGGTAAGTCCAAACTGAAGGGGACCCACATCCCCGGCGGTGGTCAGGCACAGCAGGGTGGAATAACCCTCGACAACTGCGGAAATGTCTGGGTCGCAAACACTCCCGGCAGCGTGACCGAGATTCTCCAGGGAGCCACCAGGGATGGCGGCCCTGAGCCGGAAAGTGCGCAGGATAAGGACAAACATCAGGGTGTCATTGGACCGATCGCTGTCGGAGGCATCACGTCTTCGAGCAGCCCATTCGGAATCACCACCGACAGCGCCAATCACGTCTGGGTGCTGAATCAGAGCGGCAACAGCGTGACGGAACTTAACACCTTAGGCAAGGCGCTGAGCCCCGCAGACGGATTCAAGGCCTTCGGCGCGATCAACGGGCCATATAACGGAATCGCGGTCGACCGCAGCGGCAACGTGTGGATCGCGAATGCGGGCAACAATACCATCACGGAATTTGTGGGAGCAGCCGCGCCGGTCGCCACCCCTCGGACACAAGGAAGGCCGGTCTCGCCGGAAGGTGCGATGGCACCCGACACTAAAGGTTGCAGCAACCCTTGCGACGGAAAGAAGAACGGCGATGACGACCAGGGGAGTTGCGGCGGCGATTCCTGAGGCATTCCGGCCTTTTGCAGGGCGCTGAGGGGTCGGAGCCGCTACCAGATGCTCGCTCCACAAAAGGGATAAGTATGCAAAGAATGCACTGGAGCCGTTATCCAGCTCCGGCGCTTTTGTTTGGGTGTCAGGGTGCGAGGGGCCTGCCACTGACACGAGGAGTGGCTACCGGACCAGCTGCTCCCACGAACTCAATCAGGCCGCGGGGAGCCTTGTTGTTGACGGTCCACACATTGCCGCCGCGATCAATGGCGATGCCGTTGCCGAGCCCCCTGTACAACCCGCCCGCGGTAAAGCCGGTCGACGGACTCAAAGCATTGCCATCCGTATCCAGCTCAACGATGTTGGTCAACGTGCTTATCCAGACATTGTTATTGCTGTCCGTTGCCACGCCAAGGGCGGCGTTGTTCGAGCTCAGGCCGCCGACGAACAGAGGTCCAAGAGCGATCGTGGGAGGTACAGCGTTGTTAATCTTCACTGCAGCACCGCTTAGAATCGCCGTCCAAACGTTCCCATCATTGTCGACCGATATTCCTTGCGGGCCGTCAGGGAATCTTTCGGGCAGACTTACATCACTGAAAGTGAAATGAATGGGGTTACCATCATTCACGACCCTTACAACTGTGCCAAATCCGAGTCCGCTGGTAGTTAAGTTAGAGACCCACATAATGTTGGGTGAAACGGTAGTATCGCCCGCTATGAATTGGGGGTTTAGGAGACCGCCGTTCATTGTGGTCAAATCAAACCCACTTGTAGGGTTGAAGATTGTAAGGCCAAAATTGTCAATACTGTTCCCAACCCACAGGTTATTGAAGGAATCGGTAGCAAGGCCCAGGGGGACGACCAAAGTCGCAGTTGAAGTATAGATTACGTTGCCTGCCCCGTTGATGGCTTCGACTTGGTTGTTTGAAGAAATGGTAATCCAGAGTCTGTCGCTGTCATGAAAGACAAACTTCGGACTAAAGAGAGTACCGCCCGCGGTAAAGCCCCCTGCAGGCGACAATAATGTTCCGGCCGGGCTCATCTCGAAGATGGTATTGGCTGTATCGTCTGAAACCCAGGCATTATCCGCGGAGTCGAAGCTTAAACCGTTGAGACTTCTGGATCTTGCGATGGGATAGGACAACGCCAGTGTGAGGTCGTTGGGCGCGGCAGCAAGAAACGGGACGAATGGCGCCGAGACTCCGCTTGGGAGCTGATTTACAAAGTCGTAGATGCTGGCGACGTTCGCTCCGGGATTTCGGGCTATGTCAATTGCAGCTTCCCATGTATTGACAGGCGCAACAACTCCTGCCGGCGGTTGGACCGCGGCGAAGAGATTGGAGCAGGTAGTAAAGGGAGACAGCGAATTGACGCACGAGACGAGGATATCGGCGATGGTGTTCAGGAGGTTCGGAGAGTTCGGGGATGTAGTGAGGAAGGCTGCAGGGGCACCCGTACCCGGATTAACGATCTTGATTGCCAGGTAGGCGGCGTTGTTCAGGCCTGTGTAGGCCGTGGTTCCGGGAATTCCGTTCGCCGAAAGACTCGGATTCACGGGCTCGCCAAACTGCGCCATCGTGTACGAGGCGGCCGCGGTAGTGCGTTCATTGATAACAACCCTGGATGGAAGGCTGTTGCATGCGCCGATCATCAGCGCAAGAGCGATATGAGGATTGGGAATGTTTTCGGTGGTGGCATCGCCGCCTGTGGCGGTAATGTACAGCTGAGAAGCGGTATGCGCGCAGGCAAAGGAAGCAATGATGAAATTCCCGGCCCTGGTACTTGTCGTGCTGGCAAGGCGGGTCGCTGTACTCGGGCCGGTGGTGCCGGCTTCCCAAAGTTCGATGGTCGACAGGCCGACGGGTTGACGGGCGCCCATCACATTTCCACGCAGGCTGTGCATCGTTGCGGGAGCGTGCCCGGTGGCTGCGACGGACTTGCTTTTTGCGCTGGCCGTGCCCGCGGTGAGAGCGAGCATGGTGGTGACGGTAAGGAGAGTCGAAATAGAAGCGAGGGATTTGAGGCTGAAAATGCGCATGTCACGTCCTCCCCAGTGAAGATTGAGTGGAGTCTAAGCGTCGACCTAGATCTGAGGCCTTGAGAGCAATGCTCCCTTGGTTACCGAGAATGACGGCATGGCGACGTGAAGCTGAGGCCGTTCCGCTTAAGCTTTGGCAAGCAGCGCGAACATCCGTCTGGGGAAGGCAGGCACTAGCTCCCTGCTCAATTTACGCATCGGCGGAGATAACCGGCCAACTTTACAAATTGGCTGATTGCCTAAAACCCTGATCTGGCGCGGAGCTCAGAGGTGTTCTATTATTCTTCAGCCGGGTTTCTTACCTGTCTGGCAAGGTCAGCCCAGCCCGCAATAACGCGCTCACCGGTAACGGCGGCAGACTGGAACTCATTTAGACATACCATCGAGCGTCCAGGAGGCCGCCAGGGCCAAAGAGCCACATGTGTGGCGGAGATCGCGACTCGAGGGAACCAAGAGCTGTAGGGCAAGCAATGGTTATCTCAGCCGAGCTAAGGCAACATCACCGGCGAAGAGCACGATATTCTACACACCCTCAAAACGGGCACACATTGGCCGGTTATGGGAGAATAGCACGAATTGATAAGAAAGGGCATTAAGTTATCGAGAGATCTCTTTGGTCGGCATTCGACCCGCAGACATAGCAGCTTCATCGCGCCGCAGCTGGCTGTGCCTTTGTGGCGACGGTACTCCTCTCGTGGCTCATCCCTCGTCCGCAGCAATAACCGGCGTACTTGCAAGGCCTGCGCGAGCACGGATGAGCATTCAAAGCGTGTCGCCCGATGGTCTTTTGGAGTTCCGGGCGAGTGGTGGAAACTAACCGGCCAAACACTCTTGAATCGCACAAATGTGAAATGGCTTGATGTAGCGCAGGTGGGAGAGAGGTTGTATTATTTTTCAGCTGGATTTATTACCCTCAAACAGGGGTGAGTTCACTTCGGGTTTGAATGCGGATCGGCCGTTGCTGAGACGTGAGTGCCGCGTATCGGCACGAGTTGGGTTCGTGGCAGCTCTGATGCTTGAAATCCATCGTGGGCGTTGCAGAGGGCGCAAATGAGACCTGGCGTCTGCCCTATCGCAGAGTATCGGGCTGGTGAAGATTTAGCCTGATCGGGCCTCGCAACGTGCAATATTTCACCCACCTCAAAATGGGCACGGTTTGGCCGTGTATGACTTCGTCGGCTTT